>Ga0182738_1001669_pt1 | contig 27332 bp, 27 predicted proteins | sample eDN5th30CBELigMG_FD_128876 | JGI IMG/M metagenome (GOLD analysis project Ga0182738, IMG submission 128876) | Enriched Miracle-Growth compost microbial communities from Emeryville, California, USA - eDNA 5th pass 30_C BE-Lig MG (version 2)... ...
GCCTGCCGGCCGCCTTCTGGGCCTGGGCCACGGCCGGCGCCGCGCTGATCGCCGCCTTCGCCCTGCGCGAGGGGCACGGCCAGCTGCAGACGGCCGACCTGTGGCTGCTGGCCTCGGTGGTGCTGGGCGGGCTGGGCTATTCGGAAGGCGCGCGGGTGGCCCGCACCCTGGAGGGCTGGCGCACCATCTGCTGGATACTGGTGGCCAGCGCCCCGCTGCTCGTCCTGCCGACCGCCTGGCTGGCGCTGCAGGTGCCGCGGCTGCCCTCGGCCGCGGCGCTGGGCGCCTTCGCCTACCTGGCGGCCTTTTCGATGTTCCTGGGATTCTTCGCCTGGTACCGGGGCCTGGCCGCGGGCGGCATCGCCCGGGTCGGCCAGGTGCAGCTGCTGCAGCCCTTCCTGACCGTGCTGGCCGCCGCGCTGCTGTTCGGCGAGCGCGTGCCGGCGTCCACCTTCGTGTTCGCGGCGGCGGTCATCGCCGTGATCGCGGCCGGCCGGCGCGCCGCGGCGAGGCAGCCATGACGCCCGCGCTGATGGCCTCGCTGGCCCTGTTCGCCCTGGTGGCCTCGATCACGCCCGGGCCCAACAACCTGATGCTGGCCGCCTCGGGGCTGAACTACGGCTTTCGCCGCACGGTGCCGCACATGCTGGGCGTGTGCCTGGGCTTCATGGCCATGCTGGCGCTGGTGGGCCTGGGCGCCGGCGCGGCCTTCCGGCAGTGGCCCGGCCTGTACCAGGCGCTCAAGTACGGCGGCGCGCTCTACCTGCTGTACCTGGCCTGGCGCGTCGCCACGGCCGGCGCGCCCGACCCGGACGGCGCCGCCTCCGGCCGGCCCTTCACCTTCCTGCAGGCGGCCGCCTTCCAGTGGATCAACCCCAAGGCCTGGGTGATGGCCCTAGGGGTGATCGCCGCCTATACGCCGCAGGCAGGCTTCTTCTTCAACCTGATGGTGGCCACGCTGATCTGCGGCGCGGTCAACCTGCCCAGCATCGGCCTGTGGACCGCCTTCGGCGCGGCGCTGCGCCCGCTGCTGCGGCGCCCGGCGGCGCTGCGCGCCTTCAACCTGGCCATGGCCCTGCTGCTGGTGGCCTCGCTCTACCCCGTGGCCGCCGACCTTGCCCGGAGCCTGTCGCCATGACCCGCCTGCCGCACCTTCTGCGCGAACTCGCCGCCTGGCTGGGCGGCTCGCCGCACTCCCGCCTGCGCCAGCTCGAACAGCTGCGCGCGCTGGACGAGCGCATGCTGCGCGACGTCGGCCTGACCCGGTCGCAGGCGCGGCAGGCCCGCCTGAAAGGCGGTAAGAATCGCCCCGCCGGTCCGCCTGCCGCCGCGGGCGCCGATCGCGCGCTGGGCGCAGGGGCCGGCGCGCCGCCGCCGGCCGCCCCGTTCCCGGGAACCTGAGGCCGCAATCCCGGTCCGACACCGGGTGAAACAGGATACGACCCTATCCTTCGGCCCCTGGCGCGGCGCCCGCCGCGCGCTCGTCGCGATGGTCGCCGCGGCCGCCGCGGCGGCCGGCTGCGTGGGCTTCGACAACTGGCAGCGCCAGGCCATCTTCTCGGTCGAGACCGAGTCGCGCGCCTGGTGGCGCGAGCCCTCGGCCGGCACGCGCATCTACGACCTGGAGCTGGCCAACGGCGACCGCCTGCGCACCTGGTACCTGGCCGGCGACGACCCGGCCGCCCCCACCGTGCTCTACCTGCACGGCTCGCGCTGGAACCTGAACGGCAGCGCCTTCCGCATCGAGCGCTGGGCCGGCATGGGCTATTCCGTGCTGGCCATCGATTACCGCGGCTTCGGCGAGTCCACGCCGATGCTGCCGTCCGAGGCCAGCGCGCGCGAGGACGCGGCCGCGGCGCTGGACGAGCTGGCCCGCCTGCAGCCCGACCCGGCGCGCCGCTTCGTCTACGGCCACAGCCTGGGCGGAGCCATCGCCATCGACCTGGCGGCCCGCGACGACCGGCCCGCCATCGCCGGGCTGGTCGCCGAGTCCACCTTCACCAGCGTGCGCGACATGCTGGCCGTCACGCGCTGGGGCTGGATCCCGGGCCTGAAGTACCTGGTCACCCAGCCCTTCGATTCGCTGGACAAGGCCGCCAGCCTGACCGTGCCGGTGCTGTTCGTGCACGGCACGGCCGACAGCGTGGTGCCGCACGCCATGAGCGACCTGCTGTACGACGCGGCCCAGCGCGCGCCGCCCGGGCTGCGCCGCCTGGTCAAGGTCGAGGGGGCTTCGCATTCCGGAGCCAGCCGCGCCGGCCTGGCCTACGAAGAGCCGGTGCAGGACTTCATCCGGGCCGCCGGCGCCCACGCGGCCGCCCGCCTCCCACGCAAGCGCCCGCGCCGTCGCAATTCGTCACTGGACGCGCGGCGGCGCGCTGCGCCACATTCCGAAAACGGGGCCCGCCTCGCGGACAGCCCCGCCCGCCGGTCGCTTCGCGGACGACCGCGCGTCTGCCCAGGCCAGCGCTATCGCCGGCTTCGCGCCCGCTTTATCCCCCCAAGCCTTCCTTCAGGAGAAGCACCGTGATATCCCGTCTGTCCAGCCGCATGCTCGCCCTGTTCGGCGGCGCCCTGTTCGCCTGCGCCGCCTTCGCCTCCGACGCGCCGCCCGCGCGCAAGCCCGACGTCATCTTCGTGCCCACCCCGCAGGAAGTGGTCGACGAAATGCTGCGCATCGCCAAGGTCGGCCCCGAGGACACGCTGTACGACCTGGGCTCCGGCGACGGCCGCATCCCGGTGACGGCGGCCAAGCGCTTCGGCATCACCGCCGTGGGGGTGGACATCGACCCGCAGCGCATCGCCGAGGCGCGCAAGAACGCCGAGGAACAGGGCGTGACCGACAAGGTCACCTTCATCCAGGGCGACCTGTTCGAGCAGGACCTGACCAAGGCCACGGTCATTTCCCTGTACCTGCTGCCTTCGCTGAACCTGAAGCTGCGCCCCACGCTGCTCAAGCTCAAGCCGGGCACGCGCATCGTCTCGCACGCCTTCGACATGGGCGACTGGCAGCCCGAGCAGACCGCCACGGTGGACGGCCGCACCATCTACCTGTGGACGGTGCCGGAGCGCTGACCGAGGCAAACGCGCCGGAACCGGAACCGGCTCCGGAATACGCATCGCCCTCGGCGCCCGGCCATCGCGCCGGGCGTTCCTTCAAAGCGCGCGCCGCCAGGTGCGCAGCGGGATGCAGGTCAGCAGCCGGTGCACGGCGCGCTCGAGCAGCACCGGGTGCAGCTCGTGGCCGACGTCCGAGGCCAGGTCCAGGGTGGCGTCCGCCCCCAGCGCGGCCAGGTGGGCGTAGGCGTCGCTGGTGTGGGAGACCGGCATGACCGGGTCGTCCTCGCCGTGGAACAGGTGCAGCGTGGTGTACTCGGGCGCGCGCGCCGGCAGGCTGGCGTAGCGGCCGGAGAACGCCAGCACGCGGCCGGCCAGGCCGTCGCGCAGCGCGGCCAGCTCCAGCGCCATCACCGCGCCCTGGGCGAAGCCCAGCAGCGCGGTGTCCGGCGGCAGCAGCTTGTAGCGGGCCTGCGCCTTTTCCAGGTAGCCGGCCAGCGCCGGCAGGGCGCGGGCCACGCGCTGCGGCCGGTTGCCGTCGTCGATGCCGGCCAGGGAGAACCACTGCCGCCCATAGCCGCCGCGGTCATAGGGCTCGAAGCCTTCCGGGGCCAGCACCGCCGCCGACGGGAAGTGCCGGCGCAAGGCCAGCGCCGTGGGCAGCATGCTGCAGGCCGACGCCCCCGCCCCGTGCAGCAGCACGAACAACTGCCTGGGCGGCCCGTGCTCGGGCAGGAGTTCGATGGCGGGGCGATGCGGCGGGCTCTGCATGGGCGGCCTCTCCGGGCGGTCGTATGGCGCCAGCATAGCAGCCGGGGAAAAGACCGGCACTGCGCGGCGGCCGTGCATTGCCACCCCGGCATCGGCACCTGCGGCCCCGGCACGAGGCGGGACCGCCGCCGGCCGGCCGCGCCGCATGCTCCTGCGCGAATTGACGCCCCGCCTTCCGGACCGCTATATTTGGTCGGTTTTGGCACCGTCAAAAACCATTTAAAACCTTTGAGAGGTATCCCATGCGCCTGGCCACCCTGGAAATCCAACGGCAACCCGTCGTCGCCGTCATCTCGCCGGACGGCGGCAACTACGTCCCCGTCGCGGAACTGATCCCCGCCTTCCGGGGCGACATGGCCGACCTGATCGCCGGGCTGGACGCCCACCGCAAGGCCCTGGAAGGCGCGTCCGCCTGGGTGCCGCTGAACGGCGCGCGCTGGCTGCCGCCCATCCTGCCCCGGCGCAACATCTTCTGCGTCGGCAAGAACTACCACGAGCACGCCCGCGAATTCAGCCAGTCCGGCTTCGACAGCTCGGCCGCCAAGGGCGAAGTGGCGCCCACCGCGCCGGTCGTCTTCACCAAGGCGCCGTCGTCGGCCGTCGGCCACGGCGCCACGGTCGAACGCCACGCCGGCGTGACCGAGCAGCTGGACTACGAGGCCGAGCTCGGCGTGATCATCGGCAAGGCCGGCCGCGGCATCGCCCCGGCCGACGCCTGGTCGCACATCGCCGGCTACACGGTCATCAACGACGTCACCGCGCGCGACCTGCAGCACAAGCACCGCCAATGGTTCCTGGGCAAGTCCATGGACACCTTCTGCCCCATGGGCCCGTGGATCGTCACCGCCGACGGCGTGGACGGCGCCAATCTGGACGTGCGCTGCTGGATCAACGGCGAGCTGCGCCAGGACGCCAACACGCGCGACCTGATCTTCGACATCCCCACCCTGATCGCCACGCTGTCGGCCGGCATCGCCCTGCAGCCCGGCGACGTGATCGCCACCGGCACGCCGGCCGGCGTGGGCATCGGCTTCAAGCCGCCGCGCTTCCTGCAGAGCGGCGACGAGATGAAGGTGGAGATCCAGCACGTCGGCACGCTGGTCAACCGGGTCGGCTAAGGCCGGCGCGCTGACCGGGCGAGCCGCCCGAACGGCACGGAAAGATTCCGCGAAGCAGCGGGCCCCTAAGAGGAGACTGCAATGAAACTGCTGCAAGGTATCGCGGCGGCCGCGCTGGCCGCCGCCGCCATGGCCCCGGCCCTGCCCGCCGCCGCCGGCGACGCCTGGCCGTCCCGGCCCATCACCATGATCGTCCCCTTCCCGCCCGGCGGCGTGGCCGACACCGTGGGCCGGCCGGTGGCCGAGGCCATGTCGCGCATCCTGGGCCAGGGCGTGGTGGTGGAGAACCGCGCCGGCGCGGGCGGCGGCATCGGCATGGGCGTGGCGGCCAAGGCCGCGCCCGACGGCTACACCGTGCTGATGGCGCTGTCGTCGATCTCCATCATCCCGGAGGCCGACCGCATCCTGGGCCGCTCGCCCATGTACCGGCTGGACCAATTCGAACCTATCGCCCGCTTCACCGCCGACCCCACCGTGCTGGTGGTGGCCGCCGACAGCCCCTGGCAGACCGCGCAGCAGTTCATCGAAGCCTTGAGCAAGCCGGGCAACGAGATCTCCTACGGCTCGTCCGGCAACTACGGCACCATGCACGTGCCCATGGAAATGCTGCGCGCCCAGGCCGGCCTGAACATGGTGCACGTGCCCTACTCCGGCGCCGGCCCGGCGGTGGTCGCCCTGCTGGCCGGGCAGGTGCAGGCGCTGTCCACCGGCCCGGCCTCGGTGCTGCAGCACATCCGCGCCGGCAAGCTGCGCGCCCTGGCGCACTGGGGCCAGGGCCGGCTCGACGCCCTGCCCGACGTGCCCAGCCTGAGCGAGCTGGGCTATCCGGTGCAATTCGCGCAGTGGTCGGGCCTGTTCGTGCCGGCCGGCACGCCGCCGGCGGTGGTCGAGCGCCTGCGCCAGGCCAGCCGCGAGGCCGCGCAGGACCCGCGCGTGCGCCAGGCCATCGAAGGCGCCGGCAGCCCCATCCTGTACCAGGACACGCCCGAATTCCGCAAGTACTGGGACGAGGACGCCGCCCAGGTCACCGAGGCGGTGCGCCGCATCGGCAAGGTAGAATGACGCGCGCCGCGCCCGCCCTCTTTCCACCCCCGCCATGTCCGACCGCGCCTTCCAGCTTAGGGAGTACCTGCTGCAGAACCTGCGCTCCGGACGCTGGTCGCCGGGCGAGCGCCTGCCTACCGAGCGCGAGCTGGGCGACAGCTTCGAGCTGGGCCGCAGCGCCGTGCGCCGCGTGCTGGCCGGCCTCAAGCAGAAGGGCCTGATCGACCAGACCGTGGGCAGCGGCACCTACGTGTCGCCCGGCGTGCGCCAGGCCCTGGCCGGCATGGAGCCGGCCCAGGCGGGCGAGCCCATCAGCCCGGCCGAGCTGATGGAGGCGCGGCTGCTGCTGGAGCCTTCCGTCGTGGAGCTGGTCGTGCGCAACGCCACGGCCGGCGACTTCGCCCGCCTGCAGGAATGCTGCGAGCAGGGCGAGCAGGCCGATTCCCTGCAGCAGTTCGAATACTGGGACGCCGCCCTGCACCAGGCCCTGGCCACGGCCGCGCACAACGGCTTCGTGATGCAGATGTTCGAAGCCATGACGCGCGCGCGCCAGCAGGACGACTGGGGCCAGCTCAAGCGCCGCAGCCTGACCGACGAGCGGCGCGCCGCCTACCAGCGCGAGCACCGCGCCCTGGTCGCCGCCCTGCAGGACCGCGACGCGGATCTGGCCCGCCAGCGGCTGCTGGATCATTTGCTGCACGTGCGGCGCAGCCTGTTGGGGGTGTAGCGCACAACGCGTGCGCCCGCCTGCCGCCGGACGACGGCATGGGTCGCCGCCCTCAACCCGCCGCGCGGCGCAGGCGGGCTTCGCGCAGGCGGTCGTAGACCAGGTTGTAGACGTAGGTGTAGGGCAGGAAGAACAGCAGCAGCCCGATGTCCAGCAGCAGCGCCTGCCACAGCGAAATGCCCAGCCACCACGCGGCCAGGGGCACGACGAGCAGGACCAGGCCGCCTTCGAAGCCCAGGGCGTGCAGCACCCGCACCGGCGGCGTGCGGCGCCAGCCGAAGCGGGCCTCCAGGCGCTCGAAGCCGGCGTTGTAGACCATGTTCCACAGCAGGGCCACCAGCGAGATGGCCGCGGTGAGCAGGCCCGCATCCAGCATGGGCCGGCCCATGGCCCAGGACACCGCCGGCACGCACAGCACCAGGGCGATGGCCTCGAACAGCAGGGCGTGGACGAGGCGCTCGGCGGGGGTCTTGGCGGGGAGCGTGCCCGACAGCACGGGCGGGACGGCGGATAGGGTGCACGGGTTTGACATGGCCCGTATTGTCAGCGATAAAACCGCAAGTACATAGATGGTTTTCATCGGTTTTACCGATAGTCGCCGATAGGAGCACGACCATGCGCCACGCCTCCCTGGATGCCCTGATCGCCTTCGTCGAGGCCGCCGCGCAGGGTTCGTTCTCGGCCGCGGCGCGCAAGCTGGGCAAGAGCCAGTCGACGGTCAGCGAGGCGATCGCCAACCTGGAGATCGACCTGGGCGTGGCGCTGTTCGACCGCGCGCGCCAGCCGCCGGTGCCGACCGAGGCCGGCCGCGCCCTGCTCGGCCAGGCGCGCCAGGTGCTGGGCGCGAGCGAGCGGCTGGCGCGCCTGGCCGGGCAGCTGGCCGGCGGGCACGAGGCCAGGCTGACGCTGGCGCTGTCCGACACCTACCAGTCGGAGACCTTCGAGACCACGCTGGCCGAGCTGGACCGCCGCTACCCGGACCTGGAATTCGAATGCGTGATGGCCGAGGACGCCGACGTGGTCGCCAGCGTGCAGCGCGGCCGCGCGCAGATCGGCCTGCTGGCCGCGCAGCCGGCCTATCCGCCGGACCTGGCGTGGGCGACCCTGCCCGACAGTTCGGAGATCGTGCTTGCGGCCGGCCGCAAGCACCCGCTGGCGAAGCTGCGCCGGGTGCGCGAGCAGGACCTGCAGGCCCACCGCGAGCTGCGCATCAAGCCCTACGAGCACGACGGCTCGGGCGCGCCGCCCGGGCGCTGCTGGTCGGCGCCCAGCTATCTGATGCTGCTGGAAATGGCCGTGCTGGGCCACGGCTGGACGCGCATGCCGCGCTGGCTGATCGACCGCTTCGCGCCCGACGCGCTGGTGGAGCTGCGCGCCCCCGGCTGGCCGCGCCGGATCGCCATCGACAGCATCTGGTCGAACCAGCGGCCCAACGGGCCGGCCGGGGCCTGGCTGCTGCAGGCGCTGCGCGGCGAGGCGGACTAGCGCGCGGCCGGCGCGACCAGCCGCCGGGACTCGCCCAGCAGCGTATGCACCAGCCGGGCGTTGACGCCGTTGGCGTCCCAGAACAGGCCCATCCTGCGCATGGGCGCGGCGTCCGGCAGCACGGTGCGGACCACGCCCAGGCTTTCCAGCCAGCCCGGCGCCCAGTCGGGCACCAGCGACACGCCGATGCCGTCGCGCACCAGGTAGGCGATGGTGATCAGGGTGTCGATCTCCAGCCGCTCGTTCGGCACGATGCCGTGCCGGCGCAGATAAGTCTCCACCACCTGCCCACCGCGCAGGGCGCGGTCGAAGCGGATGAAGGGCTCGGAGGCCAGCAGCTCGTTGGGCGGGGCCTTGCGCATGCGCGGCGGGGTCAGCAGCACCAGGCGCTCTTCCTTGAGCTGGGCCCACTCGAAGCCCTTGGGCAGTTCGTGCACCAGCTCGGCCATGATGGCCACGTCGATGTCGCGCGAGACCACGCGGCCGTACAGATAGCTGGACGCGCCCGACTCCACGTAGATGCGCAGCTGCGGGTGCAGCCGGTACATGCGCTTGATCAGGTTGGGCGTCAGGTCGGCCAGGGTGGAGGTGGCCACGCCCATGCGCAGCTCGCCGAACTGCCCGTCGCTGTTGGCGATGGCCTGGATGTTGCGCGCCTCGCGCAGCAGCGCGCGGGCGCGCTCCAGGATCTTCAGCCCGGCCTCGGTGGGCCGCGCGCTGCGCCCGGCGCGCGCGATCAGCGGCGTGCCGACTTCTTCCTCCAGGGTCTTGATGCGCGCGGCCAGGGCCGCCGGCGTCACGTTCAGCTGGCGCGCCGCGCCGGCGAAAGAGCCCTGGTCGCATACCGAAATGAAGCTTTGCAGATAGCGTGTGTCCATGCCTGCCCCCATGGGTTCGCGGGAACCTTCTCCGTATCGGGGGGCAGCATAGCCGCAATGGCGCCCGGCCTGCCCGGCCCCCGGCCGGGGACCGCCTCGCGCCGATCCGCAAAAAAATTTTGTGTTTGAATATCAGCCTCCTTTACGCGGGGCCGCGGGCGGGGATGGACAATGCCTTGCGCCCCCGGAGGATGGAACCCCGGGGCGGCAATACGCATAACACCCAGCCCAACGAGGAGACACCATGAAACTAGGACGAGCGTCCGGCCTGGCCCTGGCCTGCATGGTCGCAGGCGCGGCGGTATTCGCGCAGCCGGCCCGGGCCGACTACCCCGACCGCCCCATCCGCCTGGTCGTGCCCACCGGCGCGGGCGGCATCACCGACATCCTGGCCCGCATCCTGGGCGAACGCCTGGGCGCCGTGCTCAAGCAGCCCGTCGTGATCGAGAACAAGGCCGGCGCGGCCGGCGTGATCGGCTCGCAGATCGTGGCCGGCGCCAAGCCCGACGGCTACACGCTGCTCATGGCCTTCCCCAGCCACGTGGCCAACCCCAGCACGGTCAAGTCCCTGCCCTACGACACCGCCGGGGACTTCGCCCCCATCGCCAAGGTAGGACAGGTGGCCGAGATCGTGCTGGTCGGCAAGGACAGCGGCATCGACAGCATGCAGGCGCTGGCGGCCCGCGCCAGGAAGGGCAAGGACGCGATCGCTTACGGCTCGGTCGGCGCCGGCAGCCAGGGCGACGTCTGCACGCAGGTGTTCCAGATGCAGGCCGGCGTGCAGATGCTGTCGGTGGCCTTCAAGGGCGAGCCCGACATGCTGATGGCGCTGCTGCGCAACGACATCCAGGTCGCCTTCACCTCGCCGCCGGCCGCCCTGCCGATGATCAAGAGCGGCAAGGTGCGAGCGCTGGCCATCTCCAGCGCCAAGCGCTTCCCCTCGCTGCCGGACATCCCGACCATCGCCGAGAGCGGCTTCCCCGGCTACGACGTAACGGGCTGGAACGCCATCTTCGCGCCCAGGGGCACGCCGCCGGAGATCGTCGCCACGCTCAACAAGGCCGTCAACGACGTCCTGGCCGACCCGGCGGTGGCCGCCAAGTTCGTCGAGCTCGGCGTGCCGCCCCTGGGCGGCACACCCGAAGCGCTGCAGGAATCGGTCGTGCGCGACATCGGCATGATCAGGAAGCTGCTCGACGACGCCGGCTTCGTGCCGCAGTAAGCCGCCCGCAGCAAGCCCCCCCCCCCCGCATTCTTCCCCAGCAAACCGACACCGCAGGAAAGCCGCCCCATGCCCCACCTGGAACTCTCCGCCGACTTCCGGCCCTACTACGAAATCCACGACGCCACCGACCCGTGGACCCGGCCCGAGACCATCGTCTTCGTGCACGGCTTCACGGAAAGCACCGAGGCCTTCCGCGCCTGGGTGCCCTACCTGTCGCGCCACTACCGCGTGGTCACCTACGACCTGCGCGGCTTCGGCCGCAACACCCCGGTCGACAGCGACTTCCGCTACAGCACCGAGCTGTACGTGGACGACCTGGTGCGGGTCATCAACCACCTGGCCGGCGGCCCCGCGCACATCGTCGCCTTCAAGAGCGGCTGCATCAGCACCATGCGCCTGGCCGCCACCCGACCCGACCTGGTGCGCTCCATCACCCTGGCCTGCCCGCCCATGGTCGCGCCCGGCGGCGACGACTGGCTGCCCTTCATGGAAGAGCACGGCCTGCGCGCCTGGGCCCGCAAGACCATGCCCGCGCGCCTGGGCCGCGACGTGCATCCGCGCGCCATCGACTGGTGGACGGACCTGATGGGCGCCACCGCCATCAGCACCGCGCGCGCCTACCTCAAGTGGGTGGGCACCACCGAGGCCGGGCGCGACATGCCGGCCATCAAGTGCCCCGCGCTGGTCATCCTGACCAAGCTGTCGGCCCAGACCAATGCGGCCGCGGGACAAGTGCCGCCGGAAGCCGTGCGGAAAGGCATGCCCCACGCGCAACTGCTGCTGCTGGACCTGGACTGCTACCACCCGGCGGCCTCGCATCCGGACGTCTGCGCGCCGGCCATGCTCGACTTCCTGCGCAAGCTGGCCGCCTAGGGCCTGTCGACGCGGCAGGAAGCCACCTATGATGCCCGCTCGCGGACCCGACCGACAGGCGCCCCCATGAAGTCCGATCTGGCTCGTTGCCTCAACCTGAACGACTTCGAGCGGTATGCGCGGCGGCGGCTGCCGCGGCCGATCTTCGGCTACGTCCATGCCGCCGCCGAGGACCGCCACGCCTTCGACGGCAACTACCGCGCATTCCGCGATTACCGTTTCGTCCCGCGCGTGCTGGTAGACGCCACCGGCCGCAGCGCGGCCACCGAGCTGCTGGGCGAGCGCTACGCCCAGCCCTTCGGCATCGCGCCCATGGGGCTGAGCGCCCTCTACACCTACCGCGGCGACGTGGTGCTGGCCGAGGCGGCCGCGCAGCACGGCATCCCGATGATCATGAGCTCGTCGTCGCTCATCCCCATGGAGGACGTGGCGCGCACCAACCCCGCCGCCTGGTTCCAGGCCTACGTGCCCGGCGACCGGGACAAGATGGATGCGCTGATCGCCCGCATCCTGCGCGCGGGCTTCCGCACGCTGGTCGTCACGGTGGACACGCCCGCCTACCCCAACAAGGAGGCCTACCTGCGCTGCGGCTTCTCCAGCCCGCTGCGGCTGTCGGCCGGCCTGGCCTGGCAGGGCCTGAGCCATCCCGCCTGGACGGCCGGGACCTTCCTGCGCACGCTGCTGCGCCACGGCATCCCCCACTTCGAGAACAACTACGCCACCCGCGGCGTGGCCATCATCGCACGCAACGTCGAGCGCACCTTCGCCGACCGCAGCAACGTCGGCTGGGACCACCTGGCCCGCATCCGCGAGGCCTGGCCGCACAAGCTGGTGACGAAGGGCGTGCTCAGCCCCGCGGACGCCCGGCGCGCCCGCGACGCCGGCGTGGACGGGGTCATCCTGTCCAACCACGGCGGCCGCCAGCTGGACGACGCGGCGGCGCCGCTGCGCATGCTGCCGGCGGTGCTGGAGCAGGCGCCCGGGCTGCCGGTGATGGTGGACGGCGGCTTCCGGCGGGGGACGGACGTGCTCAAGGCCATGGCGCTGGGCGCGGCCTGCGTCTTCGTCGGCCGGCCGTTCGCGTACGCGGCAGCGGTAGGCGGGCGCGCCGGCGTCGACCGGGCGGCGGAACTGCTGGCCGCGGAGATCGATCGCGACATGGTCATGCTGGGGGTGGGGGCGGTGGATGCGCTGTCGCCGGAGTTCCTGGCGCCGGCGTGATGCTGCCCTGCCGCGGGCACGCGACGCCCAGCGCGCGGCGGCGCAAGCAAAAAGGCCAGGTCCTGACGGAGCCTGGCCTTTTTGCGGGTATCTGGTGGGTGGTACAAGGTTCGAACTTGTGACCCCTGCCGTGTGAAGGCAGTGCTCTACCGCTGAGCTAACCACCCAAAGAAGCGGGATTCTAGCATAGCGCCGACCGAACGTGCAAAGGCGGCCAGAAAGCCCGGCAGGCGGCGACCGCCGCCTGCCGGCTGCCATGGCCGACGCACCGTCACGCGCCCATTTGCGCGCTATGGGGCAGAGACGATGCCGAGGCCCGGGAGGGCACGAAAGGGACGGAGCCTGAGGCCCGGTGCGGCGCCTCCGCGCCCGCGGCCGGCGGGTTCCACAGATTGCCCCGGCCCAGGCCGGCCGCCGCGGGGCAGCCGACCTGGCCCAGCACCAGGTCGAGCTCGCCGCGCAGGATGTCGATCGCGCGCTTCACGCCGGGCAGGCCGGACGCCGCCAGGGCGTAGGCCGCGCCCCGGCCGATGAAGCAGAACTTCGCGCCCAGGCTCATCGCCACCGCGATGTCCGAGCCGCGGCGGATGCCGCTGTCGAACATCACGGCGATGCGCCCGCCCACGGCGTCGGCGACTTCGGGCAGCGCGTCGATGGCCGCCATCCCGCGGTCCAGCTGGCGGCCGCCGTGGTTGGAGACGATGACCCCGTCGGCGCCGGCGTCGGCCGCCAGGCTGGCGTCCTCGGCGCTCATGATGCCCTTGAGGACGAGGTTGCCCTTCCAGTGCCGGCGGATGCGCTCCACCAGGGGCCAGTGCTGGGCGGTGGGCACCTGCGAAGCGTAGAAGCTGGTCAAGGGGCGGGCGGCGGTGCCGGCCGGCGCGTATTTCTGGAAGTTCTCCATCATGGGCAGGCCATGGCGCAGGTAGGCCGCCACCCACGCCGGGTGCTTCATGGCCTCCAGGATGACCGCGGGCGTGGGCTTGTAGGGCCGCACCCAGCCGCTGCGGATGTTGCGCTCGCGCTTGGACAGCACCGGCACGTCCACGGTGAGGACCAGGGTGGGCACGCCCGCTGCCGCCGCCCGGTCCAGCAGGTCGCGCTCCATCGCCAGGTCCTTGCACGGATAGAACTGCCACCAGCTGCCTGGCGCCGCCTGGACGGTGCGCTCGATGGAAGCGTTGCTGGCGCCCGACAGGATGAAGGGGATCCGTGCCTGCGCCGCCGCCTGCGCCAGCAGGATGTCGCCGTCGTGCCGCACCATGCTGAGCATGCCCATGGGCGAGATGCCGAAGGGCAGGTCGTAGGACTGGCCGAACAGGGTCACCGCGTGCGAGCGCGCCGAGACGTCCACCAGGTAGCGCGGCCGCAGCTTGTAGTGCCGCAGGCGGTCGTGGTTGAAGGCCAGGGCTTCTTCGTCGTCGGTGCCGCCTTCCAGGTAATCGAAGATGACGCGCGGCAGGTAGCGGCGCGCGCGGGCATGCAGGTCGCCGATGCTCAGGCAGCGGGAGAGGGAATCGGTCATTGCGGCTCTCCTCGCGATCAACGGGCCCAGGCCCGCTGGGCATGGGTGGGAGCGCCCGCGATCTCCACGTCCGCCACCAGCACGTGATGCATGGCGGTGACGAACAGCTGCCTGCGCTGCGGCCCGCCGTAGGCGCAGTTGGTGATGTGGGTGCCGAAGGGCGAGTTCAGCCGCAATGCCGGCTGGCCCAGCTTGTCGAAGATCCAGGCCGCGCCCAGGCCGGTGTGGCAGACGGCGATGCCGCCGCTCTCGTCGAGCGCCATGCCGTCCGGCCCGCCGCCGCCGGACAGCTGGATGTAGGTGCCGACCTTGGTCACCAGCCCCTGCTGCTTCGTGAGCGGCACGCGCCAGACGGCGTTGGCCCGGGTGGCGGCCAGGTAGACGACGTCCTCGTCAAGGTTGAGCGCCAGCCCGTTGGGGCTGGGCACGTTGGACAGCAGCAGGTCCAGGCGGCCGTCGGTCTTCAGGCGCCACAGGCGGCCGGTCGGGTCGTGCAGGCCGGTCTGGCCCTGGTCGGTGAAGTACAGGTCGCCGTTGGAGGCGAAGGTCAGGTCGTTCAGCCCCCGGAAGCCCGCGGCCATCACGCGCTCCAGCACCGGCTCGATGGCCTTGCTGCCCGGGTCGAAGACCATCAGGCCGCGCTTGGCGTCGGCCACGTAGAGCCGGCCGTCGGGCGCGAAGGCCAGCCCGTTGGGCTCGCCGTCGTACTCGATCTCGCAGCTGACTTCCCCGCGCCCGGTGATCTTGAAGATACGCCCCCACGGGATGTCGACCACCCACAGATTGCCCTGGGCGTCGAAGGCGGGCCCCTCCAGGAACGCGGGCTCGTGCGCGCCCTTGAGCTGCATGTCGAGCCAGTAGGACGGCCGCGGCGGCATGTGGAGGTGTTCCGGGATGGAGGCGAAAACGGTCAGTGTTTTATCGGGTGGCGCAGCGTACATGGCGGTCTTTGCGGTTGGGGGGTTCGACGGAAAAGCCTGCGGGTCCTACGAGTCCATCTTGATGCCGAGATCCTTCACGATCGGGCCCATGGTCGCGGCCTCGCTCTTGATCAGCTCGACGAATTCGCCCTCCGGCTTCCAGGTGGGCTCCATCCCCAGGGTGCCCAGCTTGTCCTTGACGTCGGGCATGGCCAGGACGGTCTGCACGTCGCGCGCGATCTTGTCCTTGATCTCCGCCGGCAGGCCCGCCGGGCCGACCAGCGCGTGCCAGATCGGCGCCTCGGAGCGCTTCAGGCCGAGCTCGGCCAGCGTGGGCACGTCCGGCAGCAGGGAAATGCGGGTCGGGCTGTTGGTCGCCAGCGCGCGCAGCCTGCCTTCCTTGAGCAGCGTCGGGTAGGCCGGCACGCCGTCGAAGCCGGCCTGGATCTCGCCGCCCAGCAGGGCCTTGGTGACGTCCGAGCCGCTCTTGTAGGGGATGTACTGCAGCTTCACGCCGGCGTCGCGGGCGAACCGTTCGGCCGCCAGCTGCTGGCCGACATTGCCGCCGCCCACGTTGATGGTGCCGGGCTTGGCCTTGGCCAGGGCGATCATCCCGGCGATGTCCTTGGCCGGCAGGGTGTCGTTGGCCACGACCAGCAGGGGCACCGAGGTCATCACGCCGATGTGGCTGAAGCTGCTCACCGGATCGTAGGGCACCTTGGACATCGCGAACGGATTGACGGTCATGGTGGAATTCATCGGCTGGAACAGCGTGTAGCCGTCCGGCGCCGACCTGACCGTTTCCATCGCCGCGATGATGGTATTGGCCCCCGGCTTGTTGTCCACCATGACCGCCTGGCCCCAGATCCCGGCCAGCTTCTGCGTCACGATGCGCGCAGTGACGTCGCCCGGCCCGCCGGGGGCGAAGGGAACGATCCAGCGCACCGGCCGGGTCGGCCATTTGGCGGCTTGCGCGTGGGAGGCCAGGGCGTTCAGGCCGAAGGGAAGGCCCAGCAGGGTGGCGACGAACGAGCGTCGTGTCGTAGTCATGTTGTCTCCGTATTCGAATAATTCGGTTCGCTTTGCGCATCCTTCAGGATGCGTCGGTGATAGCGCTAACTTCCCGAGCCGATGATAGCGCTATCTTTTTTTGTGAAGTTTACGCAGGAAGCCTGCGTTGTCAAGGACCGGGTGGGCGCCGCAGCGCCGGTCAGGCCGCCGCGGGCTCGGCCGGGCGGCGCCAGACGCAGGGCTTGCCGGCGGCCTTGTCCAGCGCGTCCAGGTAGGCCTCGTGCTCGGCCAGTTCCTCGGCGCTGGCGCGCAGCACCGGCAGGACGGAGGCGTCGAAGCCGCCCAGGGCGTCGGCGCCCGCCGCGCCGGGCCGGGGCTCCTCGGCCTCGATCAGGAGAGTGTCCTGGCCGCGCGTCATGGCCAGGTAGACCTCGGCCAGCAGGCGCGCGTCCAGCAGGGCGCCGTGCAGCGTGCGGTGGGCGTTGGAGATGCCGTAGCGCTCGCACAGCGCGTCCAGGGAATTGCGCTTGCCCGGGTGCATCTCGCGCGCCATCAGCAGGCTGTCGGTGACGCCGCCGCAGCATTGCCGGATGGGGTCCAGGCCCAGGCGGGCCAGCTCGGCGTCCAGGAAGCGGGTGTCGAAGGCGGCGTTGTGGATGATGAGCTCGCCGTCGCGGATGAAGTCCAGCAGCTCGCCGCAGACGTCGCCGAAGCGCGGCTTGTCGGACAGGAACTCGGTGGTCAGGCCGTGCACGGCCAGCGCGCCCGGGTCGCTCTCGCGGTCGGGGTTGAGATAGCAGTGGAAGTCGCGGCCGGTGATGCCGCGGTTGACGATCTCGACGGCGCCGATTTCGACGATGCGGTGGCCGTCGTTGGGCTCCAGGCCGGTGGTTTCGGTGTCGAGGATGATCAGGCGCATGCGCTACTCCGGAATCTGTACGGCGCCCGCGGCGGGCGGCGCGCCGTGGCCGGCGCCCTCCTGGCCGTCCACCTGCGCGCGCCGGCCCCGGCCGGCGATCAGCGTATAGGCCACGGGCACCACGAACAAAGTCAGCAGTGTACCCAGGGACAGCCCGCCCACCAGCACCCAGCCGATCTGCTGGCGGGATTCGGCGCCCGCGCCGGTGGCCAGGGCCAGCGGCACGGTGCCCAGCACCATGGCGCCGGTGGTCATCAGGATGGGGCGCAGGCGCAGCACGCTGGCCTCGACCACGGCGTCCATCAGCTCGCGGCCCTCCTCGCGCAGCTGGGTGGCGAACTCGACGATCAGGATGCCGTGCTTGGTGATCAGGCCGACCAGGGTGATGAGCCCGATCTGGCTGTAGATGGACAGCGTGCCGCCGGTCAGGCGCAGGGCCAGCAGCGCGCCGGTCATCGACAGGGGCACGGACAGCATGATGACCAACGGGTTGCGCCAGCTCTCGAACTGGGCGGCCAGCACCAGGTAGATGAAGGCGATGGCCATGGCGAACACCAGGTAGATGCTGCCCGAGGCGTCGCGGAACTCGCGCGACTGGCCGTCCAGGTCGGTCTGCGTGCCCTGCGGCAGGACGCGCTCGGCGACCTGGTTCATGTGCTGCAGCACCTGGCCCATGGCGTAGCCGGGCGCGATGGCGGCCTCGACCTTGACCGCGCGCAGCCGGTTGAAGTGGTTGAGCGACTGCGGCGCCACGCCTTCCCGCACGGTGAGCAGGTTGTCCAGCTGGACCATGCCGCCGTCGCGCGCGCGCACGTAGATGTCGGAGATGTCGCTGGGGTTGGAGCGGTCGCGCTGGGTGACCTGCACGATCACGTCGTACTGCTCGCCCTCGTCCTTGAAGCGGGTGACCTGGCGCCCGCCCAGCATGGTTTCCAGCGTGCGCCCGACGGTGTCCACGTCCACGCCGACGTCGGACAGCTTGTCGCGGTCGACCTGCACGCGCAGCTCGGGCGTGTTCAGGCGCAGGTCGGAATCGATGTTCTGCAGGCCGGGATAGTCGCGCAGCGCGTCCATGAATTCGCCGGCGATGCGGGCGAGCTCCGGGTAGGAGGCCTGGCTCAGGATGATGAATTCGATGGGCTTGGAATTCGCGCGCAGGCCGAAGGACGGCGGGTTGGTGGCGTAGGCGCGCACGCCCGGCAGCGCCGCCAGGTGCGGCCGCAGGGATTCGGCGATCTCCTGCTGCGAGCGCTCGCGCTCTTCCCAGGGTTTCAGGCGCAGGACGGCCGAGCCGTCGGTCACGGTGGGATAGCCGACGATGACCTGGTTGCCCTGCATCTCCGGCAGCTGGGCGTAGAGCTTTTCGATCTCGAGCAGGCTGTCCAGGGTGTAGCCCAGGGTCGCGCCCTCGGGCGCGACGACGGTGGCGCGCACCACGCCGCGGTCCTCGACCGGGGCGAGCTCGGACGGCGTGGTGGAGAACAGCACGCCGCAGGCCGCTGCCACGGCCAGGCCGGCCGCCGCCACCGCCCAGCGCCGGCGCAGCGCCGCCTGCAGGGCGCGCCGGTAGACGCGGTTCAGGCCGTCGAGCCAGCCTTCGATCAGGTTGTAGAGCCGGCCGTGCCCGGCCTGGTGGCGCAGCAGCAGGGCGCACATCATGGGCGTGAGCGTCAGGGCGACGAAGCCCGAGACCAGCACGGCGCCGGCCAGCGTCAGCGCGAACTCGATGAACAGCCGCCCGGTGCGGCCGGTGGCAAACGCCAGCGGCGCGTACACGGTGACCAGGGTCAGCGTCATGGCCACCACGGCGAAGCCGATTTCTTTCGTGCCCTGGATGGCCGCCTGCACGCGCGGCATGCCGTCCTCGATGTGGCGGTAGATGTTTTCCAGCACGACGATGGCGTCGTCGACCACCAGGCCGATGGCCAGCACCATGGCCAGCAGCGTCAGCGTGTTGATGGAGAAGCCGAACAGGTACATCAGCCCGCAGGCGCTGATCAGCGACACCGGGATGGTGACGATGGGGATGATGCTGGCGCGCACGCTGCGCAGGAAGAAGAAGATCACCAGCACCACCAGCACCACGGCCTCGCCGATGGTGTGGTAGACCGAGTCGATCGAGCGCTCGATGAAGGTGGAGGTGTCGTAGGCCACCGTCAGCGTCATGCCGGCAGGCAGGGTCTGGTTGAGCTGTTCGATCTCGGCGCGCACCGCGCGCGACAGGTCCAGCGGGTTGGCGGTGGCCTGGCGGATGATGCCGATGTTCAGGCCTTCCTGGCCGTTGAAGCGCGACAGCACCCGGTCGTCGGCCGCGTCGATGCGCACGTCGGCCACGTCGCGGATGCGTACCGGGTAGCCGCTGACGTTGGCCACCACCACGTCGTTGAACTGGTCCACGGTGCGCAGGTCGGTGGAAGCGACCACGGAGAACTCGCGCGCCTGCGATTCGATGCGCCCGGCGGGGATTTCGACGTTCTGCGCGCGCAGGGCGTTCTCGACGTCCTGCACCGTCAGGGTGTAGCCGGCCAGCTTGGCGCGGTCGACGTAGACGCGCATGGACGGCAGGCGCTCGCCGAACACCCGCACCTCGGAGGCGCCGGGCAGCACCGACAGGCGCGTCTTGACGTAGCGGTTGATGTAGTCGGACGCCTGGATCGCGCTGTTGCCGCCGGCCTGCACCGCCACGAAGATGATGGGCTGGGAGTCGGCCTCGACCTTGTTGATGACGGGCTCGTCGATGTCGTCCGGCAGGAAGCGGCGCGCGCGCGAGACCTTGTCGCGCACCTCGGCGGCGGCGGCCTCGGGGTTGCGCGAGAGCAGGAACTGGATGGTGATGGAGCTGCGCTCGTAGCGGCTGCGCGAGGTCATGATGTCCACGCCCTCGATGCCGGCGAGCTGGTCCTCCAGCGGCTTGGTGACCTGCGATTCGACCACTTCGGGCGAGGCGCCGGTGTAGTCGGTGTTGACCGAGACCACGGGCACGTCGATCTGCGGGTATTCGCGCACCGTCAGGCGGGTGTACGAAATGATGCCGATCAGCACGATGATGAGCGACAGCACCGTGGCGAACACGGGGCGTCGTACGCAGGTCTCGGATAGCTTCATGCTGGCTCCTGGGCCGGGGCCCTAGGTGGGGCGGGCCCGGGCGGCCACCGGCGCGCCGTCGGTCAGGCGCTGCAGGCCGGCGACCACCACCTGCTCGCCCTCGGCCAGGCCGGTGAGGATCTCGACCCGGCCGTTGCGCCGCTCGCCGATGGTGACTTCCACCCGCCGGGCCATGCCGTCCACCACCTTGTAGACGTACTGCGCCTGGGCCGACGGCGCCAGCGCGGATTCGGGCACCACCAGCACGGAGTCCTCGGCGAACATCAGCTGCACGCGGGCGAACATGCCGGGGCGCAGCACCATGTCATCGTTGCCGACCTGGGCGCGCAGCAGCAGGGAACGCCCGCCCGCATCGACCAGCGGGCTGATGGCGTAGACCGAGCCCGGCCGGGTATCGCCCGGCAGCGCGTCGAAGCGCACCTGCAGGGACAGGCCGACGCGGACCTTGGTCAGGTAGAGCTCGGGCACGCGGAAATCCACCTTGAGCGGGTCGACGGCCTCGAGCGAGACCAGGTCCTGGCCTTCCTCGACGTAGTCGCCCACCGACACGTTGCGCAGGCCGATGATGCCGTCGAAGGGCGCCAGGATCATGGTCTTGTCCAGGCGCGCCTGGGCCAGCGTGACCGCGGCCTGCTGCACGCGCAGCGCGCTGGCGGACTCGTCGCGCGCCTGCTGGCTGATGAAGCCCTCGGCCTGCAGGCTGTTGGCGCGGCGGTACTGGCTTTGCGCCAGCGCCAGGTTGGCGCGCGCCTGTTCCAGCTCCGCGCGCGGGATGGCGTCGTCCAGGCGGAACAGCACCTGGCCCTTCTGGACCGGGGCGCCTTCCTTGAAGTTGATCTCGCGCAGGCGGCCGGCGACTTCCGGGCGCAGCATGACGGTTTCGTCCGAGCGCAGGCTGCCCACCGCGGTGATCCCGCGGGTGAAGGGCGTGCTTTGCACGGCGGCGGTCTCGACCGGCACGGCGGCCTTGGCGGGCACCGGCGCGGCCTGCGCCGCGAGCCCCTGCGCGGGCCGGGCAGGCGCCTGCACGGTGGGCTGCGGCCCGGCGGGCTGCCGCGGCAGGTACCAGCCCAGCGCCACGCCCGCCACCAGCGCCGCTGCCGCGGCGGCGAGCATTGCGATCTTGTTCATGCGTATGAGGAGAAAAGCGCTGCGCGCGATGCCGCCCGGGCGGCCTGCCTGCGCAAACGTGACAATAGGTAAACCCCAATTTATCACCCCTGCGTGACGCGCAGTGGATGGAAAAGCGGACCGCAACCCATTGAAATGATTCCCTTACCCCGTGGAAACCCTAGGATTCCCGGGGCAAGGCGGCCGGACCGCCGCGCGGCCCGGCCGGCGTGCGTCCTAACCCGCCGGCATCCTGCGCGCCTGCTCGACCCCCAGGTTGGCGAGCTGGTCGGCGCGCTCGTTGCCGGCGTCGCCCGCGTGGCCGCGCACCCAGCGCCAGGTGACGTCGTGGTCGGCGACCAGTTCGTCCAGGATACGCCACAGGTCGGCGTTCTTGACGGGTTTCTTGTCGGCGGTCAGCCAGCCGCGCCGCTTCCAGTTGGCCAGCCAGCTGCTCATGCCCTTCTGCACGTACTGCGAATCGGTGTGGATGACGACCTTGCACGGCCGGGTCAGCGCGCGCAGGGCGGCGATCACGGCGAAGAGCTCCATGCGGTTGTTGGTGGTGGCCGGCTCGCCGCCGTGCAGGGTCTTCTCGTGCGGGCCCATGCGCAGCAGCGCGCCCCAGCCGCCGGGGCCGGGGTTGCCCTTGCAGGCGCCGTCGGTCCAGATTTCCACCAGGGCGGACGGAGAATTGGCATCCAGGGTCATGCTTGCTTCTTTGCCTTCATCAAGGTCGACGGGAAAACAGGGGAATGCAGGGATCGGGGGTAAGCAGAAAGCCGCCGGACAAGGCCGGCCGAGGGAATCACCGGCAGCCGCCGAACGGGCGGCCCGGACTGCCGGCCAGGCCGGCGCGGCCGTGCGGCACGGCCACCTGGGCGGCGGCGCGCGCGGCGCGCCGGGGCTTCTGCTTCCAGGCCGGGCCGATCAGGCGCATGCCGGCCACGCGCTTGACCGCCGACACCACGTAGACCGCGCCGCACACCGGCCACCAGCGGTCGCCCGCCTTTTCCATGAAGCCCCAGCGCGCCAGCCATTTGTCGGTGCGGCAGGGCGGCGCGTAGCAGCCGTAGCGGCCGCGGTCGACTTCCAGCGACAGCAGCTTGAACCAATCCTTGAGCCGCGCGAGCGAGACCTGCGCGGCCGGGTCCTGCGGCAGCCAGGGCTCCATGCCGGGGATGCGGCCGCGCGCGCCCCACAGGCTCCAGGGATTGAAGCCGGAGATCACCACCCTGCCCTCGGGCACCAGCACGCGCTCGACCTCGCGCAGCACGCCGTGGGGGTCGGGGGTGCATTCCAGGGTGTGGGGCAGCACCAGCAGGTCGATGGACTGGGTTTCGAAGGGCAGCTCCCCGGCCAGGGCGACCACGCTGCCCTGCCAGCGCCCGGCGGCGTCCGGCGGCGGGGCGCACGGGCCCACGTAGCCCTTGAACGGCATGCGGTTGGCGCGCAGGGCGTCCACGTCGGGCATGCCCAGCTGCAGGGCGTTGTAGCCGAACACGTCGCCCACCAGCGCGTCGAACCGGGCCTGCTCCCAGGCGCGCACGTAGCCGCCCGGCGCGGTCCGGAACCAGCCGGCCAGTTCTACAATGGGGTCCGTCCCGTCCGACACGATTCCTTTCCCTCGATGAATACCGACACCACCCGTCCCGCCGGGGACCCGGGCGGCGGCGCTATCGTTGCGCTGCCGGCCCTTGCCGACAACTATATATGGCTGGTGCGCCAGGGGGGCGACGCGGCGGTCGTGGACCCCGGCGTCGCCCAGCCGGTGCTGGCGGCGCTGCAGGCCGGCGGCCTGCGTTTGCGCGCCATTCTACTCACCCACCACCACAACGATCACGTCGGCGGGGTGGACGAATTGGTCCAGGCTACCGGCGCCGCCGTCTACGGCCCGGCCGGCGAGCGCCTGCCGCGCTGCGACCATCCCCTGGCCGAGGGCGACCGCGTGTCGCTGGACGCCCCCGCCCTGGACCTGCGGGTGCTGGACGTGCCCGGCCACACCGCCGGCCACATCGCCTACCACGGCCGGGCGGCCGGCCAGCCGGTGCTGTTCTGCGGCGACACGCTGTTCGCCGCCGGCTGCGGCCGGCTGTTCGAGGGCACGCCGGCGCAGATGCACGAATCCCTGGGCAAGCTGGCCCGGCTGCCCGGGGATTTACGGGTTTGCTGTGCGCACGAGTACACTCTTGCCAACCTGCGCTGGGCGCTGGCGGTCGAACCCGGCAACCGCGCCCTGCAAGACTGGCAGGAACAGGCCGGGCGGCTGCGCGCCGCCGGCCTGCCCACCGTGCCGACTTCCATCGCCCGGGAGCTCGGCACGAACCCGTTTCTGCGGGTCGCGCAGGCAGACGTCGCACAAGCCGCAGCAAGCTGGGCCGGCCGCCCCCTGGCCACGCCGGTGGAAGTCTTTGCTGCGCTGCGCGAATGGAAGAACGAATTCAAATGATCCGCCGATGAATCTTCTACGACTGATCCCGCTCCTGTGCCTGGCCGTGCTGGCCGGCTGCGCCGGCACCGCCCGGCAGGGCGAGCAGGCCGGCGGGCTGCCGGAACTGGGGCCCAACACCCATGCCGTCGGCCCCGGCCGCTACGTCGCCACCGACACCTCCCGCACCATAGACCTGACCCGCCCGCCTGCCGACGCCTGGGAGCGCATCCGCCGCGGCTTCGCCGTCCCCAACCTGAACACCCCGCTGGCCCAGCAGTGGACCGACTACTACGCGGCCCACCCGGAAGCCGTGCAGCGCATGGCCGAGCGCGCCGGCAAGTACCTTTACTACATCGTCGACGAGATCAACCGGCGCGGCCTGCCCACCGAGCTGGCCCTGCTGCCCTTCGTCGAAAGCGCCTACAACCCGGCGGCCTATTCGCGCGCCAAGGCGGCCGGCCTGTGGCAGTTCATCCCCAGCACCGGCCAGCACTTCAAGCTGCGCCAGGACTGGTGGCGCGACGAGCGGCGCGACCCGATCGCCTCGACCAACGCGGCGCTGGACTACCTGCAGACGCTGTTCGACATGCAGGGCGACTGGTACCTGGCGCTGGCCTCCTACAACTGGGGCGAGGGCGCCGTGCAGCGCGCCATGGCGCGCAACGCCGACGCCGGCAGGCCCACCGACTACCTGTCGCTGGACCTGCCGGACGAAACGCGCAACTACGTGCCCAAGCTGCAGGCCATCAAGAACATCGTCGCCGAGCCGCAGAAGTACGCCGTGACCCTGCCGCCGGTCGAGAACACGCCCTACTTCGCCACCATCCGCAAGAACCGCGACATCGACGTCGAGGTCGCCGCGCGGCTGGCCGAGATGCCGCTGGACGAATTCCGCGCGCTGAACCCGTCCTTCAACCGCCCGGTCATCCTGGCCGAGCACCAGCCCACCCTGCTGCTGCCGCGCGACAAGGTGGACGTGTTCAACGCCAACCTGCAGGCCTACGAGGGCCGGCTGGCCAGCTGGCAGGTCTATCGCGCCAAGCGCGGCGAATCGCTGGCGGCCATCGCCAAGCGCCACAACATCAGCCTTGCGCAGCTGCGCAAGGTCAACGACATCCCGGCGCGCCGGCACACCGCCGCGGGCGGGGCCATGCTGGTGCCGGGCGCGGCGCCCGGCCAGGGCAGCGTGCAGCTCGCCTCGCTGCGCACCCCGGCCGAGGCCGTGCGGAAGGCGCCGGCCGCGCGCGCCGACGCGGCCCACCCCAACGCGCGGGTGCACGTGGTGCGCAGCGGCGACACCCTGTACGCGCTGGCGCGCCGCTACGGCACCACCGTGGCCAACCTGCGCGCGCTGAACAACCTCCAGGGCAACAACCTCAAGCTGGGCAGCCGCCTGCGCATCCCGGGCACGGACGTGCGCGGCTGAGCGGGCACGGCGCCGCATCGCACGACATCGCAACGCAACGATTCACCATCAGGACGAACACATGGGCTTTCTCGCCGGCAAACGCATACTGGTCACCGGGGTGCTTTCCAACCGATCCATCGCCTACGGCATCGCGCGCGCCTGCCACGAGCAGGGCGCGGAACTGGCCTTCACCTACGTGGGCGACCGCTTCAAGGACCGCGTGACCGAATTCGCCCGCGAGTTCGGCAGCGACATCGTGCTGGCCTGCGACGTGGGCGAGGACGCGCAGATCGAGGCCGCCTTCCAGGAGCTGGGGCGGCGCTGGGACGGCCTGGACGGGCTGGTCCATTCCATCGGCTTCGCCCCGCGCGAGGCGATTGCCGGCGACTTCCTGGAAGGCCTGTCGCGCGAGGCCTTCCGCATCGCCCACGACATTTCCGCCTACAGCTTCCCGGCGCTGGCCAAGGCGGCGCTGCCGCTGATGCGCGAGCGCCGCGGCGCGGTGCTCACGCTGACCTACCTGGGCGCCGAGCGGGTCGTGCCCAACTACAACACCATGGGCCTGGCCAAGGCCTCGCTGGAAGCGTCGGTGCGCTACCTGGCCACGGCGCTGGGGCCGCTGGGCATACGCGCCAACGGCATCTCGGCCGGGCCGATCAAGACGCTGGCGGCCAGCGGCATCAAGGACTTCTCGTCCATCCTGAAGTACGTGGAAAGCACCGCGCCCCTGCGCCGCAACGTCACCATCGAGGACGTGGGCAACGTGGCCGCCTTCCTGCTGTCGGACCTGGCCGCAGGCGTGACGGGCGAGATCACCCACGTGGACGCGGGCTTCTCGACCGTCGTGCCGGGCATGGAAGACTGAGCCGGCGGCATTGCCGGCCCGGCATCGGGCCGGCCGCGAGCCCTGCCGTCCGGCGGGCGCTGCGGGCCCTGCGCCGTCAGGCGCGCGCCACCAGCGTCGACACCTGCACGTCGGTGCGCGTCATCAGCTTGTGGATGGGGCAGCGCTCGGCCACCGCCAGCAGCTCGTCCACCTGCGCGTCGCTGAGTTCGCCGCGCAGCGACAGCCTGGCGGTCAGGCGGTAGATGCCCTTGCGTTCCTCGCTGTCGTCGCGCTCGACCTGCACGTCCACCGCTTCCAGCGGGATGGACTTGGACTGCGCGTACAGCATCAGCGTCATGGCCTTGCAGCCGCCCAGCGCCGTATCGAAGTAATCGTGCGGGTCCGGCCCGTTGCCGCGCGGCGCGGGCAGGTCCATGGGCAGCGTGCTGCCGGAGGCCTGCACCGAATACGTGGCCACGCCGGGGGAAGTCTGCTGGATGCGGATGGTCATGGGTCTGTCCTGCCTGTGCGATGTGCCCGCGCGGGGCGGCGGGCCATTTGTAGCATGGGCTGCGCGGCGGCCGCAGGGAGCGCGCCGGCCCCGGGGCCGGCAAGGCGGGAGCCGGCGCGGTGGCGGCGGCGGTTGCTGCGACGGTGGCGGTGGCGGCGGTGGCGGCTGCCCAAGGAACCGCCCGGCGGCAAAGCTGTCAATTGGCTGAACGAAACGCCGCGCTGCATGCGCGGCCCCACTCACCAGCCCCGAGGACACATCGTGAGCGCACGCCAACTACTCGATCAATTGCTGCAATCCGGCCAGGGCCTGGCCCGCGATGCCCTGTCGCAAGGCGGCGGCCAGGGCGGTGCGCCGCGCGGCGCGGGCGGCGCCACGGCGGGCGCGTCGCCCGCAGGCGGGGCGGGCGGGCTGTCCTCGCTACTGTCCGGGCTGGGCGGCGGCCAGGGGCCGTCGTCCCTGCTAGGCGGCCTGGGCGGCGGGGCGCTGGGCGCCGGCGCGCTCGGCCTGCTGATGGGCAGCAAGAAGGCGCGCAAGATCGGCGGCAAGGTCGCCATGTACGGCGGCATGGCGGCGCTGGGCGCCCTGGCCTACCGCGCCTACCAGGACTGGCAGGCCCGCCAGCCGGGCGGGCAGCCGGGCGCGCCCGCCCCCGAGCCGCAGACCCTGGACCGCCTGCCCGCGCCGCAGGCCGAGCAGCACAGCCGCGCCGTGCTGGCGGCGATGATAGGCGCGGCCAAGGCCGACGGCCACATCGGCGACAGCGAGCGCGCCCTGCTGGAAGGCGAGCTGGCCAGGCTGGCCGGCGATCCCCAGGACCGCGCCTGGCTGGAAGCCGAGCTGGCCCGCCCGCTGGACCCGGCCCAGGTCGCGGCCAACGCCCAGACCCCGGAAATGGCCGCCGAGATGTACCTGGCCAGCCTGATGGTGGTCGACGAGGACAGCTATATGGAGCGCGCCTACCTGGACGAACTGGCGCGCCGCCTGAACCTGACCGAAGACCTGAAGGCGACGCTGGAGGCGCAGGCCCGGGCCGGTTGAGCGCCGGCCGCGGCCGTCAATCCACCTGCAGCCCGATGTCGCGCGACAAGGCCGCGAAGCGGTCGATGTCGGCGCGGATGATGCCGTCGAAGGCCGCGGGGCCGTCGCTGGCGGGGTTGAAGCCCA
>Ga0182738_1001671_pt1 | contig 27292 bp, 28 predicted proteins | sample eDN5th30CBELigMG_FD_128876 | JGI IMG/M metagenome (GOLD analysis project Ga0182738, IMG submission 128876) | Enriched Miracle-Growth compost microbial communities from Emeryville, California, USA - eDNA 5th pass 30_C BE-Lig MG (version 2)... ...
ACAAGGAGCGGCCGGTCTGCATCTTCGTGCAGACGCCGGTGCACCTGGCGCTGGCGCTCAAGGCGCAGCACGCGCTGGACCCGGCGCGCATCGAGCGCGTGACGGTGCGCGCGTCCTGGCTGACGCTGACCAACCCCGGCTACACCAATGTGGCGCCTTTCCAGACGCCGCTCAAGGCCCGCATCAGCGCGCGCTTCACGGTCGCGGCCGCGCTGCTGGGCCGCCCGGTGGACCAGTACGCCTGGTACGACAACGTGGCCGACGCCGAGGTGCTGGCGCTGTGCGAGCGCATCGAGCTGCAGGAGCCGGCGCCCGACCAGGGCGGCCGCGTGGACCTGGAAGTGGCCTGCGCCGGCCAGGTCTACCGCACCGCGGGCCTGGAGATGGACAGCCTCACCCCCACCACCGAAAAAATCGTCGCCAAGTTCCGGCGCCTGACCGCACACCTGCCCGCCGGGCGAGGCGAGCAGGTGCTGCAGACCGTCCTGCATCTGGAGGACGTGGGCCGCATCGGCGAGCTGACGTCGCTGCTGCGGTTCGACTGACCCAGGGCCCCGGCAGAAGGGGCCTTTTCGACCATACCTAGGAGACAAACAATGAAACTGGCCAGCCTTCTGGCTGCGGGGATAGCAGCATTGGCGCTCGCCGGCCCCGCGCACGCCGAGTACCCGGACCGCCCCCTGCACGTCATCGTGCCCTTCCCGCCGGGCGGCTCCACCGACGTGGTCACGCGCATCGTCGTGGCCAAGGCGCAGGAACTGCTCGGGCAGACCATCATCGTCGAGAACCGCGGCGGCGCGGGCAGCATCATCGGCTCGGACTACGTGGCCAAGGCCGCGCCCGACGGCTACACGCTGCTGGTCGGCCAGACCGCCTTCGCGGTCAACGCCTCGCTGCGCGAGAAGCTGCCCTACGACACGATCAAGGACTTCGACCCGATCGCGCTGATGGCCGACCACCCCGGCGTGTTCCTGGCGCAGCACTCCAAGCCCTACGACACCTTCAAGGAGTTCATCGACTACGCCAAGGCCAACCCGGGCAAGGTGGTGTATTCGTCGGCGGGCACGGGCAGCTGGCCGCACCTGTCCATGGCCATGCTGGCCGAGAACGCCGGCCTGAACATGGTGCACGTGCCCTACCAGGGCACCGGCCCGGCCAAGGCCGACCTGATCGCCGGCCGGGTGGACGTCAAGATCGAGGCCTACGCGACCTCCATGGACATGGTCAAGGACGGCCGCCTGAAGGTGCTGGCCGTCACCAGCACCGAGCGCGACCCGGCCCTGCCCGATGCGCCGACCATCGCCGAGCTGGGCTACCCCGGCTTCGAGACCTCGTACTGGATCGGCCTGCTGGGCCCGGCCGGCCTGCCGGCCGAGGCCAAGGCCAAGCTGGAGAAGGCCTTCGTGCAGGCCTCCAACGACCCCGAGGTCGCCGCCAAGCTGCAGGCCCAGCACATCCACCCGCGCGGCCTGCCGGCCGGCGACCTGGACGCGCTGCTGCACAAGGAGATCGACAAATGGGCCGCCGTCATCAGCAAGGGCAACATCGACAAGCAATAGGGACGGCCGTCGTGGATGATTCCAGGCAGGAGAGGGGCGCCGACCTGGCCGCCGGCGCCGCGGGTGCCGCCAGAGCCGCGGGCGTCGGCGGGGACGCCGCGGGCGGCAGGCGCGACCCAGGAGGCGAGGCCGCGGGCGGCGCGGCCTGGTACGCCGCCGCGCGCCGCCGCGGCGGCTGCGAGACCGTCGCGCCGGGCGTGCAGATCGCCTACGTCGAGGACGACTGCACCGACGGCTGGAGCGAACCGCCGGTGGCGATGCTGCTGCACGGCATCGCCGAGTCGGCCGAGGCCTTCGCGGGCTGGGTGCCGCTGCTGGCGCGGCGCTGCCGCGTCGTGCGCGTGGACCTGCGCGGCTACGGCCTGTCGTCGCCGGTCGGCGAGCACGATCCGCTGACCATCGCCGCGCTGGCCGACGACGTCGACGCGCTGGCCGCGCGCCTGGGCGCGCCGCGCATCCACGTGGCGGGCGCCAAGCTGGGCGCGCAGATCGCCCTGGAGCTCGCCCAGCGCCGCGTCGGCTGGATGGCGTCGATGACGCTGGCCGGCGTGCTGATCTCGCCCGGCGGCGCGCTGGGCAAGTGGGTGGACGAATGGGTGGGCCTGGTCGAGCAGGGCGGTGTCGAGGCCTGGGCGCGCGCCACCATGCCGGGCCGCATGGGCAGCGCGCTGCCGCCCGAAGGCATGGACTGGTGGAGCCGCTACATGGGCCGGGCGCCCGCGGCCACCGTCAAGGCCTGCATGCGCATGCTGCCGCGCCTGGCCGAGCCCGCGCGCCTGGAGGCCATACGCTGCCCCACCCAGGTCATCGTCGCCGTGCAGCCCGAGCGGCCGGGCGCCTACGACCAGCGCCAGCCGGTGGCCGAGGTCGCCCGCTGGCAAAGCCGCATCCCAGGGTCCAGCCTGGTCGAGCTCCAGGCGGATTCCTACCACATCGCCGCCACGCACCCGGATGCGTGCGCGGCCATCACGCTACGTTTTATCGAGAGGACTGCATCATGATGGGATGGCGAGGCCGCATCGGCTTTCTGGTTCCCCCCGGCAACCCCACCGTCGAGCCGGAGATGTTCCAGCTCGCCCCCAAGGGCGTGTCGCTGCATTTCACGCGCATGGTGGCGCACGGCCTGACCGGCGCGCACGCGGGCCAGGAAGACCGCAACCGCACCCAGATCGCCCACCTGCCCGAAAACGCCGAGCTGCTGGCCATGGTCAAGCCCGGCGTGATGGTCATGGCCCACACCGCCACCAGCTACACGCTGGGCAAGCAGGGCGAGGCGGAGCTGGTGGCGCGCATGGAGCAGGCCCACGGCATCCCCTTCGTCACCGCCTTCGGCAGCGTGCTGGCCGCGCTGGCCCACCTGGGGGTGAAGAAAGTGGCCTACGCCACGCCCTACGACGACCAGACCACGCAGCAGGGCGTGGCCCACCTGCGCGAGCACGGCCTGGACGTGGTGGCCCACGGCCGGCTGCCCAACGTGGTTAATATCTACGACGAATCGCCCGAGCGCGCCTACGCGCTGGGCCGCCAGGTGGACCACCCGGACGCGCAGGCGCTGTTCCTGAGCGGGGTGGGCATGCCGACGGTGGACGCCATAGACCTGCTCGAGCGCGACCTGGGCAAGCCGGTGGTCTCCAGCGCCACGGCGATGATGTGGAACGCGCTGCGCATCATCGGCGTGCGCGACCGCGCGGCCGACGGCGGCCGGCTGCTGGCCGGGCCGCAGGCCTAGGGCCGGCGCGCGGCCTATTGCAGCGCCGGCAGGCCCCCGGGCGCCAACCCCTACAGGAGAAGAAACGTGGTGCTGTATCTGAAGGAATCCGACGTGCGCGAGCTGCTGACCATGCCGGCGGCCGTCGAGCAGGTCGAGCGCGCCTTCGCCGCGCGCGCCGCCGGCCAGGCCGTGGACGTGCCGCGCCGGCGCACGCGCCAGCCGGGCGGGCACCTGCACATCCTGCAGGCCGCGGCGCCCGAGCTGAACCTGATCGGCTACAAGGCCTACTACAACCTGCCGGGCCGGCCGCTGAACACGCTGCTGCACCTCATCAACCACCGGCAGGGCCATACCGAGGCCATCATCGAGTCCGACTGGCTGGGCCGCATCCGCACCGGCGCGGCCACCGGCGTGGCCGCGCGCCACCTGGCCCGCCGGGACGCGCGCGTGCTGGGCCTGTTCGGCTACGGCCGGCACGCGCAGACCCAGCTCGAAGCCGTGTGCGCCGTGCGCGAGATCGCCGAGGTCAAGGTGTTCGGCCGCAACCAGGAGCGCGTGCGCGCCTTCTGCGACGAGATGTCGCGGCGCGCAGGCACGACCGTGCGGCCCGCGCAGTCGCGCGAGGAAACCGTGCGCGGCTCGGACATCGTCGTGACCATGACGCGCGCTTCCGAGCCGCTGTTCGACGGCGACTGGCTGGAGCCCGGCCAGTTCGTCGCAGCGGCCGGGTCGAACGCCCTGGACCGGCGCGAGATCGACACCCGCACCGTGCAGCGCGCCGACGTGGTCGTGGTGGATTCGCGCGAAGTGGCCCAGGGCGAGTCCGGCGACCTGATGCCCGCCTACGAAACCGGCCAGCTCTACTGGGAAAATGTCGCCGACCTGGGCGACGTCATCTCCGGCCGCTGGCCCGGCCGCACGTCCGACGCGCAGATCGCGCTGTTCGAGTCGCACGGCATGGCGGTGCAGGACCTGTACGCCGGCTCGGCCGTGCTGGCCCTGGCGCGCGAGCGCGGCATGGGCGTGCAGCTGCCCATGGGCGCGGCGTCCTAGGGCCAGGCGGCAGGACAGGGCACACAGGCGCCGCGGCCGTCGCGGCGCGCGCCCGCCGCGCGCGGCCGGGCAGCAAGGAGAACAGAGTTGCAAAGCATCGATTGCGCCGTCATCGGCGCGGGCGTCGTGGGCCTGGCCGTGGCCCGCGAACTGGCGCTGGCCGGGCGCGAAGTGGTCATCCTGGAATCGGAAAACGCCATCGGCACGCAGACCAGCGCGCGCAATTCCGAAGTCATCCACGCCGGCATCTCCTACCCCGCCGGCTCGCTCAAGGCCCGGCTGTGCGTGCAGGGCCGCGAGGCGCTCTATGCCTACTGCGCCGAGCGAGGCGTGGGCCACCGCCGCGTGGGCAAGCTGATCGTGGCGACTACCCAGGACGACATCGCCGGCCTGGACAAGTATGTGGAGCAGGGCGCCGCGGCCGGCGTGCGCGACCTGCGCCGCATCGGCCGCGACGAGCTGCGCGAGATGGAGCCCGACGTCCGGGCCGTGGCCGCCGTGCATTCGCCGTCCACCGGCATCGTCGACAGCCACGGCCTGATGCTGGCCTACCTGGGCGACGCGGAGAACGCCGGCGCGGTCCTGGCGCTGAACAGCCCGGTGCTGGGCGGCCAAGCCACCGCCGACGGCATCGTGCTGCAAGTGGGCGGCGACGAGCCCATGGAAGTGCTGTGCCGCGACGTGGTCAACGCCGCCGGCCTGCGCGCCCATGAGATCGCCGCCGCGCTGCGCGGCGTGCCCCGGCCCGCCAACCCGGCCGTGCACTACGCCATCGGCCGCTACTACACCCTGAGCGGGCGCTCGCCCTTCCGCCACCTGGTCTACCCTGTCTCGCGCGTGTCGCACCTGCGCGTGCACGTGACGCTGGACCTGGGCGGCCAGTGCAAGTTCGGCCCGGACCTGCAGTGGATAGACCGGATCGACTACCGCTTCGACGAGAGCGCCGAGGCCGATTTCTACGAAGGCATCCGCCGCTACTACCCAGGCCTGGCCGACGGCGCGCTGCAGCCGGGCTACACCGGCATCCGCCCGCGCCTGGCCGGCCCCGACGCGCCGCTGCATTCGGGCGCGGCCGACTTCGTCGTGCAGACCGCAGCCGTGCACGGCGCGCGCGGGCTGACGCACCTGTTCGGCATCGAGTCGCCGGGGCTGACGTCCTCGCTGGTGCTGGGGCGGCACGTGGCGGGGCTGGTGCAGGCGGCTTGATCCTGTCCTGACGGCGGATAGCGTGATAGTGTCTATCCCGGCCATTGCCGGCGCGGTCGCTATGCCGTATCCGGGACCAGGTTCAGGGGGAGGGGAGAAAGGCCCCGAGCGCTTCCGGCGCTTGGTTCTGTAGTTGATAGCGGACGATGTAGTCCGATACGCCGAAATCCTGCGCGATCTGCTCGACATTCGCGTCCAGGGATTTGCGCGGCGAGAGTTTCTCCGTGATGCCTTCGATGGGGGCAAGAAATTCCGCGGCAAATGCCCGGTTGCATTTCTGCCTGTCGGTGGAGGCCCGTGTGGTCAGGAAAATGCCACCCGTGGCCGAGAAAAGGAAATCTGCAAAGGTGGAGGCAAGCTGGAACTGGGCACTGCGGCCTGCGCGGCGGTCTATCGCGATGCCCAGCCCTTGCGCGTCTTCCCTGGCTATGCCCCGGGCGCCGCACAGGGATTCCATGTTCTCGATAGCGGATGTAGTGTCGGAATCTGCTCCCAGCAGTGCCGCCGCCACGGCATCGAGGGTGGGCAAGGGTTGGTCGGGCGCGATGCCGAGTAGCGCGCGCAGCCTCCTGGCCGTATCGTAGCCGCGGTCCCACGGCCTGCGATCAGGCCGGATGGCATTGTCCAGATCTTCCTTCAGGCCATGGGCATGAGAGGCGATCGTCTGGGATGTGCGTATTGCCGAGCGGGTCTGTCGGTCGATCCACGAGGCTTTTTCCGCGACCGTATCAGCTTGTGCCGTGGCGAACAGCTCCATGGCGACCTCTTCGCCGAGCGTGGCTACGGTGTCCGTAATCGCCGTTTCCAGGGCGTCGCCCGGTGCGTAGGGGTCTGCGCCGAGCAGCCCGGCACAGCGGCAATAGGCCGCTTCGTCGGCATGGGCCCGGGAGCGCCGGATTCGCTCGATGAGGTCTTCCAGCCAGTGGCGGTCCTGTCCGGGAGCAAGCCGGCTGGCGGTCGCCGCGAGAAAGCCGAGCAGGGGTGTTTCGACGTCGCTTCTTTCGATGCCTTCCCACCGGCTGGCCGTGGTACCGGAGGTAACGGGAAACTGAATGTCGGCATGATCGATGCGGGATACCCTGGCGACAATGCGGATCGACGTGTCCGCACCGAAGAATCCGATGCTCGGGTAGGCAAAGCCATCCGTATGCCGGTCTATCCAGTGCCGTCGCCGGAAGGATTCCGTGTCCTGCAGGAGCTTTTCCTTTTCCAGCGGCTCGTGCAACAGGGGCCACCAGTTGGCCGCGACGAACTCCGCCAAGGGGAACAGGCTTACCGAGACGAAGGTCCTGGACGCGCTGCCGTCCTCGTCGTTGCCGATGGGCTCATTGGTCGTGAATATTCTGTCGTCCACGGCGATGGTCAGGTCGGCCATCGTCGTGCGATGGGACTCGGCCCGGATATCGGGACTGTGCTCCTGCCAATCGTATGCAAGACTAAACTTCATCGCATGGCCCGATTTCACGAGGTTTGTGCGGCAATTTCCCGGCGTCTTCCGGCCAGCCCTTGTAGCCTGCCGGCTTGCCGGCTTCGATGTCGGCGCGGTCCGTCAGGCGTGCTTCGAAGATGCCAAGGCTGCCTTTGTACCAGACCCGTCTGGGCATCTGGCCGTCGAAATCCTCGCTTATGTTGCCGGCGCGTATTCCGGCCTTCAGCATGCGGGTAGCCTGTTCCTGTGTGAGATGACCGGGGCAGCGGCTTGCGTGCCTTTCCCTGCGGGTAGCTGGCCGCTTCCCGTTCCAGGGGGCGCTCTTGTGCTCTCCGCTTCCGACGTACTCGGCAAATCGTTCATACTGACTGAGTCGGGCGACGTCGGGGGCGGGCGCGAGCCGGGGTGGTACCCGCCGGCTATGAGGATTGGGAGGCGGACGCTTCATGGGGATATGCCAGGGGTTGAACGCCATGCGAAGTCGGAAGGAATTGTACGGTTGGCTTGCCGGGGATGCGGTATGCGAGCGAGACCAAAACGACACGTTCTGCAATTGCGCGCGAGGGGTCGGCGTTTTCCTGTCAAGAGCCGGTTCCGCGCTTCGTGCGCCTGGCCGTGGTCTCCGCGGTTATGTCTTCATGGGACTTGATCCAACCTGATTCTTGCCGGCAAACTCCCGTTTCCCCGGACCGAACGAGACGAGGTCGACGATGCGCGCAGCCTGGTACACGAGCAACGGCAAGGCACAGGACGTACTGCAGCTGGGCGAACTGCCCACCCCCGAGCCCGGGCCCGGCGAAGTCCGCGTCCGGCTGGCCGTCTCGGGCGTGAATCCCTCGGACGTCAAATCGCGCGCCGGCAGCCGGCCGGTCCGGCCGGGCGAGCTGATCGTGCCGCACAGCGACGGCGCGGGCACGGTCGACAAGGTGGGCCCCGGCGTGCCGGCCGGCCGCGAGGGCGAGCGGGTGTGGGTCTGGAACGGCCAGTGGCGGCGGCCGCTGGGCACCTGCGCCGAATTCATCGTCCTGCCGGCCGCGCAGGCCGTGCCGCTGCCCGGCAATGTGTCCTTCGAGGCCGGCGCCTGCCTGGGCATCCCGGCGCTGACCGCCGTCCACGCCGTCGAGCGCCTGGGCGACGTCCAGGGCCGGGCGGTGCTGGTGACCGGGGCGGCGTCCGGGGTGGGCTATTACGCGGCGCAGATGGCGCGGCTGCGCGGCGCGCGCGTGATCGGCACGGTCGGCTCCGAGGAAAAGGCCGCGGCGCTGGCCGGCGTGGGCATCGCCGACGCCGTGTACTACAAGACCGAGCCCGTGGCGGAGCGCATCCTGGCGCTGACGGACGGCGAAGGCGTGCACGGCATCGTCGACATGGATTTCTCCACCACCGCGGCGCTGCTGCCGCAGGGGGTGCTGGCGCCGCACGGCCGCTACGTCGGCTACGGCTCGAACGAGCGCGGCGGCATCCCGGTGGACTTCGGCACCTGCCTGACGCGCTCGCTGGGCCTGCAGTTCTTCCTGGTCTACGACCTGCAGGCCGAGGCGCGCGAGCGCGCGGTGCGGGACGTCAACGCGCTGCTGGCCGCGGACAGCCTGTCGCACCTGATCGCGCCCGCCTACGGACTGGACGACGTCGCCGCCGCCCACCAGGCGGTGGAGGGCGGGCGCTTGCTGGGCAACGTGGTGGTGCGGCTGCCTGGGTAGCGCGGCGGCTGTCTGCCGCCCGCATGGCGCCCGCACCGAGCCCGCCGGCCGCAGGGCAAATCGGCTACCATTGCAGGCTTCGCGGGGCGCAGCGCGCCACGCCCGCGCGGCGGCGGCCGTGCCCCGGTACAAGGGCGCGCGGATGCGCCGCCCGCCAAGCGCCGCAACATCGGAAACGACATGTCCAGAGTCTTCAAGATCGGCACGCGCGCCAGCACGATGGCTGTGCGCCAGACCGAAGCCATCGTCCGCGCCCTGCAGGATGCCTTCCCCGAGCACCGCTTCGAGATGGTGACGCGGCCGGCCGACGCCGACCTCGACCTGAAGAGCCGGCTCGGCGCGCTGGGCGGCAAGGGCGGCGCCTTCGTCACCGCCATGCACGAGATGATGCTGGCCGGCGAGGCCGACATGGTGATGCATTCGCTCAAGGACCTGCCCGGCAACGACGAATACTACGAGGACACGCGCTTCGCCATCGGCGCCTGCCTGCCGCGCAGCGACGCGCGCGACGCCATGGTGGTGCGCCGCGGCCTGGCCGCCGACGCCGCGCCGGCGGTGATCGGCACGTCCTCGGTGCGGCGCGCGGCCTTCCTGCGGCGGCTGTTCCCCGGCGCGGCCGTGGTGCCCTTCCGCGGTGCGGCCGACAAGCGCATCGCCCGGCTGGACGACGGCGTGCCCATGGAATTCAACTACGGCGGCAGGACGCCGCCGCTGGATGCGCTGCTGCTGGCCAAGTCCGGCCTGGAGCGCATCGGCCTGCAGGACCGCATCGCGCGCGTGTTCTCGCGCGAGGAAATGTGCCCGGCCGTGGGCCAGGGCGTGGTGGTGGCCGAATACGCCGCCGGCAACGGCGAGGTGCGCCGCCTGCTGCAGGCGATCAACCACCGCCCCACCATGTGGTGCTACCAGGCCGAGCGCGCGCTGCTGCGCGTGCTCAACGGCCATTGCGATTCGCCCATCGCGGCGCATGCCTGGATCGAGGGCGGCGTGCTGAAGCTGCACGGCGTGGTGATCTCGCTGGACGGCCGCAGCCTGGTCGAGGTGCGCGACGAGACCCTGTCGGCCGACCCGATCGCGCTGGGCTCGCGCGCGGGCAAGCGCCTGAACGACCTGGGCGCGCAGACCATCATCGCCGAGACGCGCTACATCGATTAGCCTCGGCGTGGTACCGGTCTGGCCCGGGCCGGACCGCGTTGCGCGATCGGTCGGGTTGTAAAACTCCATGGAGTTTGCGCCCGTTCCATGGCGGGTTCGCTAACGTGGCGGATCGGCATCGTTTCGCCTTGCCTGCAAGGAGGACAAGCATGGATGCGCAGTTCCTGGCGCGCCACCCGCTCCTGACGCTGGCCGGCATGGCCGCGCTGGCCGTGCTGGCGGCCTGGCTGGCGCACCGCGCGGGCGCGGCCGTGCTGCGGCGGATGACGCGCCACCGCCCGCTGGCCGCCGCCATGGTGCGCTACGCCTACACGCCCGGCCGCTGGGTGCTGATCGCCGCGGCGCTGTACCTGGTGCTGCACGGCGCGCCGGACGGCCTGCCCGGCACGGCGCCGGCAGCGGCGATCGTCCGCCTGGCGCTGATCGCCACCCTGACCTGGCTGGCCGTGCGCTGCTGCACGGCGGTGGGCGAGGCCATCGTCCTGCTCAACCCCGCCGACGTCGCCGACAACCTGGGCGCGCGCCGCATCCAGACCCAGACCCGCGTGCTGGTGCGCTGCGTCAACCTGCTGGTGCTGGCGATCGGGCTGGCCGCCATGCTGATGACCCTGCCGGGCGTGCGCCAGATCGGCGCCAGCATCATGGCCTCGGCCGGCCTGCTGGGCCTGATCGCGGGCTTCGCGGCGCGGCCGGTGCTGGGCAACCTGATCGCCGGCCTGCAGATCGCCATCACCCAGCCCATCCGGCTGGACGACGTGCTCATCGTGCAGGGCGAATGGGGCAGGGTGGAGGAAATCACCGGCGCCTACGTGGTGGTGCGCATCTGGGACGAGCGCCGGCTGGTGGTGCCCCTGCAGTGGTTCATCGAGAACCCCTTCCAGAACTGGACGCGCACCTCGGCGCAGCTGATCGGCACGGTCTTCCTGTGGGCCGACTATCGCCTGCCGCTCGCGCCGCTGCGCGAGGAATTGCAGCGCCTGTGCCGCGAGGCGCCCGAGTGGGACGGCCGCGTGTGCGTGCTGCAGGTCACCGACGCCAGCGAGCGTTCCATGCAGCTGCGCGCGCTCGTCAGCGCCCGCGATTCCGGCCAGGCCTGGGACCTGCGCTGCCGCATACGCGAAGGCCTGATCGCCTACGTGCAGATGCATTGGCCCGACTGCCTGCCGCGGCTGCGGGTCGAGGAGTCGCCGCAGGCGGACGCCGGGGATGCCGCCGCGCAGGGCCGGGGCGACGGGGCCGGCCTGCCGCAGGCATCGCCTGCCGCCCGGGCGGACTGAGCGGGCCGCCTACCCCGTCCCCGCGCCGACCCGCGCGCCCACCACCATTTCCGTGATCCAGTTCTGCAGGATCGTCGTGTACGCCTGCTGCGCCGCCTTGTCGGTCAGCGCGTGGTCGGCGCCGTCGACGATGCGGTGCGTCAGCGAATGCGAGCGCTGGAAGGCCGCCCGGTAGCTCATGATGGTCGAATGCGGGATGTAGTCGTCGTGTTCGGCCTCGACGATCAGCACGTCGCCCGCGAATTCCAGGCAGGCGGCCAGGGCGCGGTTGTCGCGCGCCTGCACGTGCGACTGGCGGTAGGCCGTCAGGCTGTCGCGGTCGAGCTGGCGCTTGGGCAGCATCCATTCGTCGTCGCGGTATAGCGCCGGCACGTGCAGCGCCAGCCACTTGACCGGGCGCATGCCGGTCAGGATGGCGGCCAGGTAGCCGCCGTAGCTGCTGCCCACCACGGCGATGGCGGACCGGTCTATCCAGGGGTGCGCCGCCAGCCGGTCGTAGGCGGCCACCACGTCGCGAAGGTTGTCCTCGCGCGAGACCTGCATCTGCCGCGCCAGCGTGGCGGCGTGGCCGCGCAGGTCGAAGGTCAGGCAGACGCAGCCCAGGCCGGCGATGCCGCGCGCGCGCTTCAGGTCGAACTGCTGGCTGCCGCCCCAGCCGTGCACGAACAGCACGCCGGGGATCTTGGCCTGGGGCGTCAGGAAGGTGGCCTCGATCTCTTCTTCCCCGACCGGGATGTTCAGGTCCGCGCTAGCCGTCGCCATGGGATGCGATCCCCGCGTACTTGCTGATCGGGCCGACTTCCGTGTCCTGGCCGCGGTAGACCAGCGCGGCCGGGTCGGCGGGCGCGTCCGGCGCGCCCGGCCCGTAGCGCTCGCGCGCGTAGGCGCGCACCGTGCGCAGGGCTGGGTCGGCTTGCAGGGCCTGCAGCGCGCAGGCCTCGGCCAGGCTGGCCCCGCCCGCGCGCCAGGACTGCTCCAGCACGCCCATGCGCGGGCGGCCGTGGGCGTCGCGGCCCTGCGCCACGTCGTAGTTGCGGCGCGACGCGTACAGGCCGGGGTAGCAGGCCAGGGCGGCCGCGTCGTAGCGGCAGGCCAGCTCCGCCGCGCGCCGCTCGTCGGCGCCGAGCTCCAGCGCCATCAGGGCCTCGAAGCCGCCGCGCGCGCACAGCAGGCGCGAGCCGCCGTAGACCAGCTCGCCGGCGTTGTCGCGCGTCAGCTCCTGGGTGCCGACGTAGCTCATCGCCAGGCCGCCCACCTGCACGTGGCCGACGCTGTAGGTGCGCACCTCCTCCAGGTGCTCTTCCAGCACCAGGCCGCATTCGGCCAGGTCCTCGGCGCGCAGGCCTTCCAGCGCCACGTCCAGCGCGGCGCGGTCGCGCACCAGGCTCTGGCCGCGCCCGCCGGTGCCCTGCACGGGCTTGACCCGCAGCGGCCCCTGGCGCAGCAGCGCCGCGCCGGCGCGGCGGGCGTCGGCCAGGGTGAAGACCGTCTGGCCGCGCAGCACCGCATCGCGCACCTGCGCGCCGAACTGGGTGGACCAGCCCCGGGGCATGCGCGCCCGCCCGGGCAGGGGATGGGTGATGGCCTTGGTGCCGACGAAGGCGTGCGGCACCACGCCGCCGAACAGGTCGCGCGGGCCGGTCACGCCCAGCGCCTGCGTTTCCGGCCCGTCGACCAGGGTCGCGGCGGGCACGTAGTAGACGCTGCCCACGGCCGGCCGGATGGACGGGTCGTAGTCGGTCACGCATTCCAGGCCCAGCAGGCCGGCGAGCCGGCGCGCCAGCGCGTCCTGCGAGGCGAGCTCGTGCGGCGGCGAGGCCTCGCGGCGCGGGTAGGGCACGGCGATGCGCCGCGCGTCACCGGAAGGCGGGCGGCCGCCGGCCTCGGGGCGTTGCGCTTCCTGCAGGGTCGCGGCGCCCGCGGGCGCCATCCAGGGGGTATCCATGGCCAACTCCCTTCGGTCAGCCGCGCCCGTCCGGCGGGGGCCGGTCGCCCTGCGCGGCGTCCTCGATCCGCGTGGGCAGCCAGACCCGGCAGCACAGGTCGAACGGCTTGCCCTTCTGCAACGACAGCATGAAGCCCGCCGCCTGTTCCGGCGCGGCGAACTCGCAGCGCTTGTCCCCGTATTGCACCGTGGTTCCGTTTCGTTTCAATGTCATGGCTCTTCCTCGCCGCCGGCAGGACCCGCGCCTGCCGCAGCCCGGGCGCGAGCAAGCGGCGTGCCCGCAAGGGGGACGCTCGGGGAATGCGGACAGGGCGCGGAAGAAAACCGGGGAAAAGGCGGCGGGGGAAGGCGGCGGGGGAAGGCGGCGGGGGAAGGCGGGCGGAAGGGCTGCGGGAGCCGTAGCGCCCCCGCTCGGGAGCATCGCCGGATGGGCAGGCGGGTAAAAAATACAAAGAGGCGGCGGCCGGATCCCCCCGGCCGCCGCCTCTTTCGCCTTCCCGCGGGCCTCTCGCGGCAGGCGCGCTGGCCGCCCGCGGCCCCGCCCCCGCCTGCCGCGGCCTACTTCGCGGCCGGCAGCACCGCCGACAGGCTGGTGCGCACTTCCAGCAGCACCGGCTCCTGCGCCGCCAGGGCCTGCGAGACGGCCGCGTCGATCTGACCGGCCTGGTCGATCAGCATGGTGCGCATCCCGAAGGCCGCGCCCAGCGCCTGGAAGTCCGGGTTGAACAGCGACGTGCCGCTGACCCGCCCGGGGTAATTGATTTCCTGGTGGATGCGGATCGACGCGTAGCAATTGTTATTGGACAGCACGAACAGCACCGGCAGGCGGCGCTCGACCGCGGCGATCATCTCGTTGCCCGTCATCATGAAGCCGCCGTCGCCCACCATGCAGATGGTCTTGCGCCCGGGATGGCGCAGGGCGCTGGCCACCGCGGCCGGCGTGCCGTAGCCCATGGCGCCCGACAGCGGCGACATCAGCCGCTGGCCGGCGCGAAAGCCGAAGTGCCGGTACACCGGCGCCGCGAAGGTGCCGGCGTCCAGGCAGACGATGGCCTCGTCCGGCGCGTGCGCGGCGATGCTGCGCGTCACGGCGGCGAAGTCCACGCCGTCGCCGGGCTGGCGTTCGGGCCAGCGGGCGTAGTCCTGGTACAGCCCGCGCAGCCGCCGGGCCCATTCGGAGACCGCCGCGGCGTCCGAGCCGCCGGCGCGCGGGGCCAGCGCGCGCGCCAGCGACGCCGGGTCGCACACCAGGCCGAAGTCGGCGGCGTGCTGCAGGCCTACCGCGTGGTCGTCGGGGTAGCAGTGCAGCAGCGTCTGCGCCGGCCGCGGCAGCACGGGGAAGGTATAGCCCTGGGTGGGGATGTCGCCCAGGCGGGTGCCCAGGGCCAGGATGAAGTCGCTTTCGTGCAGGGCGGCGATCTGCTCGCGCGGGTTGGCCAGCCCCAGGTCGCCCACGTACAGCGGGTGGTCGGCCGGGAACAGGTCCTGGCGGCGGAAGGACACCGCCACCGGCAGTTGCCAGGCCTCGGCGAAGGCGAGCAGGGCCTCGCGCCCGCCGGGGATCTCCAGGGCGCCGCCGGCGATGACCAGCGGGCGGCGCGCGCCGGCCAGCCGCTCGGCTACCTGCGCCAGCGTCGGCTCGTCCGGCAGGGTGGGGGCGTGGCGCACCGCCCGCCAGGCCGGCTGCGGCGCCGGCTGCTGCTGGATGTCCTCGGGGATCACCAGCACGACCGGCCCGGGCGTGCCGGTGGTCGCCACGCGCACCGCCTTGAAGGCGGCCTCGGCCAGCTGCTGCGGGTCGGTCGGCTCGAACACCCACTTGGCGATGCCGCCGAACATGCGCTGGTAGTCGATTTCCTGGAAGGCCTCGCGGCGCAGGTCGCGCTTGGGGATCTGGCCGACGATCAGGATGAAGGGCACGGCGTCCTGCTGGGCGGTGTGCACGGCGATGGACGCGTGGGACGCGCCCGGGCCGCGGCTGACCAGGGCCACGCCCGGCCGGCCGGTCAGCCGCCCGTCGGCCACCGCCATGTAGCCGGCGCCGCCTTCGTGGCGGCAGATCACGGTGTCGATGCCGGGGAAGTCGACCAGCGCGTCGAGGATGCCCAGGTAGCTTTCGCCCGGCACCAGGAAGACCCGGTCCACGCCGTTGGCCTGCAGGACGTTCAAGAGGGCGTGGGAGGACGTATCGGGCATGGCGGCTGGCTTCCTGGGAAACGTGTGGCCGGGCGTGCACCCGGCCACGACGAGGGATGGGTCGATGGGCGGCTATTCTCGGCGCGCGCCGGCGATGCCGGCAAGGACGGCCGGCCTATATCAGCTATGCGCCTTCGGCATGGCAAGCCGGGCGGCGCGCCGGGCCTGCGGGCTACACTGTAGGCTGCCCGTGCCATACTATGCAACAGTTTGCGACAAACGCAGGCGGCGGCGGGATGGCGGCGGGCGGCCCGGCCGGCCGCGCCCGGCGGCCGGCCGGGTGTGCCGCGGCGGCATGGGGGAAGGCATGGACCTGAAGCGACTGGAATACTTTCTTTCGGTGGCCGAGCACGGCAGTTTCTCGCGCGCGGCCAGCGTCATCGGCGTGGCGCAGCCGGCGCTGGGCCGGCAGGTGCAGCGGCTGGAGGAAGACTGCGGCGCGCGCCTGTTCTACCGGCACGGCCGGGGCGTGTCGCTGACCCACGAGGGCGAGGTCTTCGCCCAGCGCATCCGCCCCCTGCTGCGCGAACTGGCCGGCGCCACGGCCGGGCTGCGCGCGGGCGAACAGCCCTTGAAGGGCGTGGTGGCGGTCGGCCTGACGCCCACCATGACTTCCCTGGTCGGCCTGCCGCTGCTGCGCCGCGTGCGCGAGCTGGCGCCCGGGGTCAAGGTCAACTTCCTGACCGGCTACAGCGGCTACGTCCACGAATGGCTGCTGGACCGGCGCCTGGACGTGGCCATCCTGCACGACGCGCGCCGCTCGCGCCATATCTCGGTGGATTTCCTGGCCAGCGCCCGGCTGTTCCTGGTGTCGCACCCCGGCGCGGCCCGCGAGGCCGGGCTGCTGCGCCGGCCCGGCATCACCATGGCGCGCCTGGCCGACCTGCCCCTGGCCCTGCCCAGCGGCACGCACGGGCTGCGCCGCACCCTGGAGCTGGCGTCCGTGCGCGCCCGCGCGCCGCTGTGCCCCGAATACGAGCTGGACACGCTGGAGATGATGAAGGACGTGGCGCTGGCGGGCGTGGCCCACACCGTGCTGGCCATGCCGGCGGTGGCCGCCGAGGTGAGCGCCGGCGCGCTGGTGGCCACGCCCCTGTCGCCGCGCCTGGAGACCCGGCTGATGGTGGCCACCTCGCTGAGCCGGCCGCTGACCCAGGCGGGCAGGCTGGTGCTGGAGCAGATACGCCCCGTGCTGGCCGAGGCCGCGCAGTCCAGCGCCGTGCCTTTGCACCTGCAAATGGGCTGAGGCGGGCCGTCCAGGCCTGCCGTTCGCCTCTTGCCGCCCGCCGCGTCCACGCCCGGCCCGGACGGGCAGCCATCCAGCTAGAACGCCGCGGCATAGCTGATACAAGCGCCAGGCCATCGAAGAATGGCCGCGGCGGCGGAATAATTAGCCGCCTCAAAATCGACATTCCCACACGGAGACCCCCCATGAATCAAGCCTGCACTCGTTTCGCCCGCCTGCCGCGGGCGGCGGTGGCGCGCGCGGCGGCCGCCGCGTTCGGACTTGCGCTGCTCGCGCCCGGCGGCGCCGGCGCGGCGGACTTCCCGCAGCGGCCCATCACGCTGGTCGTGCCCGTGGCCGCCGGCGGCACCATGGACATCGCCGGCCGCGCCCTCGCCCAGGGCCTGAAGGAAGTGCTGGGCCAGACGGTGGTGGTGGAAAACAAGGCCGGCGGCAGCGGCAACATCGCCAACACCCAGGTGGCGCGCGCCACGCCCGACGGCTACACCCTGCTGTTCTCCTACGAAGGCTTCCACACCGGCAACCCGGCCCTGTCCAAGAGCCTGAACTGGGACCCGGTCAAGAGCTTCACCCCCATCGGCGAAGTGATCCGCGGCCCGCACGTCATCCTGGTGCCCAAGGATTCGCCCGCCAAGACGCTTAAGGACCTGATCGACATGGCCAAGGCGCAGCCCGGGCGGCTGAACTACGCCTCGTCGGGCACGGGCTCCATCCAGCACCTGGGCGCCGAGCAGTTCAAGCTGCTGACCGGCACCGACATCATGCACGTGCCCTACAACGGCGCGGCGCCCGCCATGCAGGACCTGCTGGCCGGCCGGGTGCAGCTGTTCATCACCACGCCGCCCACGGCGATAGGCTACATCCAGTCGGGCGCGCTGCGCGCGCTGGCGATCACCAGCAAGCAGCGCCACTCCATGCTGCCCGACGTGCCGACCACGGCCGAGGCCGGCCTGCCCGAGTTCGTGCTGGAAGCCTGGTTCTCGCTGTTCGGCCCGGCCGGCATGCAGCCGGAGGTGGTCGAGAAGCTGACCGGCGCGCTCAAGACCGTGCTGGAGTCGCCCACCTTCATCGAGCAGATGAACAAGCTGGGCACCTACGCCAGCTACCAGCCGCCCGCCGAACTGGCCGCCATCGTCCAGCGCGACCTGGCCAACTGGGCGCAGGTGGTCAAGAGCGCCGGCATCGAGGCCAACTGAGCGAAGGTCCGCGCAGTTGCGCGGCATGATGATGCGCAACTGCGCATGCGGCGTCCTGCACCAGCGGTGCAGGACGCCGCGTTGCTTGGCGCGGGTACGGGACGCCGCCCTGCTGGGTCCTAGTATGTGACGCGGTACTGCCGCAAGGCATCCAGGTCCGGCTCGATGCCCAGGCCCGGGGTCTCGGGCAGCCTGAGCCAGCCGCCTTCCTCGAAGCTGCCCAGCGGGCAGACCGCTTCGCGCAAGGGATTGGGGTTGGCGTCGACTTCCACCAGCCCTTCCGGCCCCAGCGCGGCGCGCAGGTGCATGGAGGCGGCCAGCCCCACGCCGCCGCCCAGCCAGTGCGGGCAGAACACCAGCCCGGCCTGCTGCGCGCGGCGCGCCACCGCCAGGCAGCCGGTGATGCCTCCCCACTTGGCCACGTCCGGCTGCACGAAGCGCAAGTGGCCGTTGCCCATCGCCGCGTCGAAATCGGCATGGCCGCGGATGTTCTCCCCCGCGGCCAGGGCCAGCGGCGATCCCTGCGCCAGCAGCTTCCAGGCCTGCAGCGGCTCGTCGGCGGCAAGCGGCTCCTCCACCCAGTAAGGCGCGAAGGCCTCCAGCTCGGCCAGGCGCTGCGCGGCCGTGGGCAGGTCCCAGGCCTGGTTGGCGTCGACCATGATCTGCGCCTGCGGTCCCAGCGCTGCGCGGATCTCCCGGAAATTGGCGAGATCGGCGCGCGCATCGAAGCCCACCTTGAACTTGAAGGCGGTATAGCCCTGCGCCTGTTTGGCCAGCGCGGTCTCGGCCACGCCGTCCGGCCCCAGGCCGCTGGCGTAGGGGCGCACCCGGCCGTCCGCCCCGGGGTGCGCGCGCAGCAGGCGCCATAGCGGCACGCCGGCGCGGCGCGCCTGCAGGTCCCACAGCGCCTGGTCGATGGAGGCGATAACCTGCGCCATGGGCCCTGGCTCGCCGGACTGCAAGGCCATGAGCCGCAGCCGCCGCGTCAGGGATTCCCACACGGCGCCCGGCTGGTCGCTGGGCCCGCCTGCCACCAGAGGCGCGACGATCTCGCGCAGCAGCCGCGCGCGGTGCTCGGCGCCCACCGGGGGAAAGTTGCAGAAGACCTCGCCCCAGCCCCAGGCGCCGTCGTCGGCGGCCACGCGCACGAACACGGCGGGGCGGTTGCCCATGCTGCCCACCGCGGCCGCGACGGGCTTGGCGATGGGGGCGCGGAACACCCAGCATTCGATTCTTTCGACTGTCATGGTCCCATCCCCGGCCCGGCCGGCCGATGCCGGTTCAGTTTACCGATATGCCGATGTCGTCGGCGACCTTGCGCCATTTGGCGAGCTCGGCGGCCATGTGCTGCATGCTGCCCGCGCCGGACGTCCCGTAGGTCAGCTTGCCCGGGTTGGCCTTCGCGTAGGCGATCAGCTCGGCCACCGTGCGCGCCGGCACCTGCGGGTTGACCACCAGCACGTAGTTGACGATGACGGTCTTGGTGATCGGCGTGAGCTGGCGCAGCGGATCGATGGGATTCTTGTAGATGACCGGATTGATCCCCAGCGTGGCGATGTTGCCCACCGGCTCGCCTGGTGCGGCGGGGCTTATTCGCCATGTCTTGTCCCTTGAAAGTCAGGCTTGGGTTCAATCGATCGGCTGGGGCCATGCGATCGGCTCGCGGCCGCTGGCCAGCGCGTCCTCGAGCATGTCCAGCCTGTCCTGTCCCCAGAACGGTTCGCCGCGGTGGAAGTAGAAGGGCGCGCCGAAGACCTGGCGGTCGATGGCTTCGCGGGTCAGCGCCGCTTCCTGCTCGATCAGGGCCGGCGCCTGCGCGCCGTCCAGCAGCCGCCGGCCCGGCAGCCCCGCGGCATCGGCCAGTTCGACCAGGGTGCCGGGATCGGCGATGTCGCGCTCGTCGGCCCAGACGGCCTTGAGCGCGGCGTGCACGAAGCCGCCGACGTCCAGGCCCGATTCCAGCGCGCCGAGCAGCATGCGATGGCCCAGCGACGGGTCGGCCGGGTAGTGGCGAGGATGCAGCACCAGCGGGATGCCCCGGATCTCGCGCCATCGCAGCATTTCCACCAGCCGATACGCTTGGCGCTGGGCGGGCCGCTGCCGGACGGGCTTGCCTCCGCCCGCGGCGAAGACGGCCATCAGGTCCACCGGCTTGTAGCGCACGTCCACGTCGTGCCGCGCGACGAGCGCCTGGAAGGGCAGGCTGCCGATGTACGACCAGAGCGAGACGAAGCTGAAATAGAAGTCGATCCGGGGGCGGGGGGAGGCGGTCATGGTCGGTGTGTCGGGGAGTTGGGCGCGGGGAAGCGGCCGGAAGCCCGGTTCAGAGGCCAAGATAGGCGGCGCGCACGGCGGCATTGCGCTGCAGTTCGTCGGACGGGCCTGACAATGTCGTGCGGCCCTGGTCGAGCACGTAGCCGCGGTCGGCGAGATCCAGCGCCGTGGCGACGTCCTGCTCGACCAGCAGCAGGCTGGTGCCCCGCTGGTTGATCCGTCGCAGGGTGTCGACCAGCTCTTCCACGATCCTGGGCGCCAGGCCCAGCGACAGTTCGTCGATCAGCATGAGTTGCGGCGCCGCCATCAGGCCGCGCGCGATGGCGCACATCTGCTGTTCGCCGCCGGACAGCGTGGCGGCGTCCTGGCGGCGCCGCTCGGCCAGCCTGGGAAAGAGCGTGTAGACCCAATCCAGGTCGCGGGCGACGGCCGCCCTCTGCGTCCTGCGCCGGTAGGCACCCAGCAGCAGGTTGTCGTGCACGCTCAGGCCGGCGAACAGCCGGCGACCTTCCGGCACGTGCGCGATGCCCAGGTCGACCAGCGCGGCCGGGCCCAGTCCGGACAGCGGCCGGCCATGCAGGCTGACGTTGCCGGACTGGGCCGGCAGCAGGCCGGACAGCGTGCGCAGCGTCGTGGACTTGCCCGCGCCGTTCGAGCCGATCAGGCAGACGATCTCGCCCGCGTCGACGTGCAGGTCGACCTGCCACAGCACCTGCACGTCGCCGTAGGCGGCCGCCAGGGCCTGCACCTGGAGCAGGGGCGGTGCCGCGGGCTGCGGCGGCGTCCGGGATGCATCGCTCATGGCGTCGCCTGCGTGCCGTGCCGCTGGGCATAGCGGTTGCCGAGGTAGGCCTGGATCACCGCCGGGTCGCGCACGATGGCGTCCGGAGCGCCGTCGGCGATCAGGCGTCCCTGGTGCAGCACGACGATGCGGTGGCTGGCCTGCATGACCACTTTCATCAGGTGTTCGATCAGCACGATGGCGATGCCGCGCGCCGCCGTCGCGCGGATGAGCGCCAGCGCCGCGTCCATCTCGGCCGGATTCAGGCCGGCGTTGACTTCGTCCAGGAACAGCAGGCGCGGGCGCATCGCCAGGCTCTTGGCCAGTTCCAGCCGCTTGCGGCCGGCCAGGCTGAGGGCGGCGGCGGGCAGGGCCTCGCGTTCCTGCAGCCCGCAGAACGCCAGGGTTTCGCGGGCCTGGTCGCGCGCCTGGGACAGGCTGCGCGCCCCGCCGCTGAACAGGGCGGCGGCCGCCACGTTCTCCAGCACGCTCATGCGCGGGAAAGGCTGGACGATCTGGAAGGTGCGGGCCACGCCCAGGCGGGCGATCTGGTCAGGGCGCAGGCGGTCGATGCGCCGGCCTTCGAAATGGACTTCGCCGGCGGTGGGGCGGTGCACGCCCGTGGCGGCGTTGACCAGCGTGGTCTTGCCGGCGCCGTTCGGCCCGATCACGCCCACGATCTCGCCCTGGCGTATCTCCAGGTCTATCCCCGCCAGCGCCAGGATGCCTCCGAAGCGCCGGGCCACCCCCGCAAATCGCAGCAGCGTGCCCATCGCGCTATCCTCCTGCCGCCGCGCGCCTGCGCAGCGCCCGCAGGCCGTCGGGCAGGAACAGCACCAGCAGCACGACCAGCAGGCCGAGCAGGCCGGCGTGGAATTCCAGCACGTTGCGCCACAGCACTTCCTCCAGGGCGAGGAAGGCCAGCGCGCCGACGATCGGCCCGGCCACCGTGCCTACGCCGCCCAGCAGGGCCATGAGGATGGGCTTGACCGAGAGCAGCACGTCGTACACGTCGGTCGGGTCGATGTACGTGACCCAGGAGGCATAGACAGCCCCGGTGCCGCCGGCGATCAGGCCCGACAGCGTCAGGGCGGCCGCCTTGGCGCGCCGGGTATCGAGCCCGATCACCTGGGCGGCGTTCTCGTTCTGCTCGATGCAGCGCAGCGCCATGCCGAGGCGGCCGCGGTCCGTCCACCACGTCAGCAGCGTCGCCAGCGCCGCCATCAGGCCCATGGCCAGGAAATAGAAGCGGGCCTGCCCAGCGACCCCGCCCACGTCGAGCAGGGGCAGGTTCAGGCCCATGCCTCCGCCGGTGACGTCCGTCCACATATTGGTCAGTTCGCGCAGGACATCGGCCACGACCAGGCTGGCGATGGCGAAGTAGTGTCCCCGCAGGTGCAGGATGGCGCCGCCCAGCGCCGCGGCGAACGCCGCGGCCACGGCGGCCGCCGCCGGCCAGGCCAGCGGGAAGGGCAGCGAGACCGCGCTCTGCAGGACGCCCGCGGTGTAGGCGCCCAGTCCGAAGAAGGCCGCGGTGGCGAAGGACGGATAGCCGGCGTACCCGCCCACCAGGTTCCAGGCCAGCGCCAGCGCCGCATACATGCCGACCGTCGTCGCCAGCCGCAGCACGTAGTTGTCGGCCAGGCCCAGCAGCGCGGCCGTGCCCGCCGCTCCCGCCGCCACCAGGATCAGGCCTTGCCACGACTTTCGGCTCATTGGAACCCCTGTCGGCCGAGCAGGCCGGTGGGCCGGAACATGAGCAGGAGGATCAGCAGCACGAAGGCCACCGTCAGCGCAAGCTCCGGTCCCAGCGCCAGCGTGCCGAAGCTTTCGATCAGGCCGAGCGCGAACCCGCCTGCGATGACGCCGGGCAGGCTGCCCAGGCCGCCCAGCACGCAAATGACGAAGGCCTTGCCCAGGTACAGGGACGAAGCCACCGGCGAAATGGGGAAGATGCCGCTGAGCAGGCTGCCGGCCGCTCCGGCCATGAAGGCGCCCAGCGCGAACGCCAGCGCATAGGTGCGCGGCACTTCTATGCCCATCAGGGCGGCGGCTTCCCGGTCCATGCGCACGGCGACGATGGCGCGGCCGAAATGGGTCGTGCGCAGCAGGGCCCACACCGCCAGGACCAGGGCCAGCCCGGCCACCGTGGCGTAGAAGCGGTCCAGGGGCAGCAGCACGCCGCCCAGGTCGAGCAGGCCCAGCGGCGGGTCGAAGATCACTTTGCGGAAGTCGGCCTTGAACCCATACAGCATGGCGTTGTCGAGGAACAGGTTCAGGCCGAAGGTGAGGATGAGCGTGGCCAGCACCGGCTTGCCCATGACGCGCTCCAGGATGGTGCGCTGGATCAGGAAGGCCGGCAAGAACAGCGCCAGGCCGGCGGCCGGGGCGAACACGAAGGGGCTGATGCCCCATGCCTGGTGCGCGAAGTAGGCGAGATAGGCCCCCAGCACGATCAGCGAGCCGTGCAGCAGGTTGATGATGTTGAGCACGCCCCAGACCAGCGAAAAGCCGGCGGCGATGCAGGCGTACAACCCGCCCAGCGCCAGGCCGTTGATCAGGACTTGCAGGTAGGTCACGAGCTTGCCGGGTTCAGCGTCCCACGCCGGTGCGGAACTCGCCGGTGGCGAGCTCGCGCGGATAGATCACCTGGACCTTGCCGTCCTGGATCTGGTAGACGGGCGGGATGTAGGAGTCGGCCATGCCCGACGGACCGAAGGAGACCGGCGCGAAGAAAGTGTTGAAGCCGCCCTTGGCCAGCTCGGCCCGGACCGCGTCGCGATCGACGCCGCCCGCGCGTTCGATGGCCTGCTGCAGGATTACGCCGACGGCCGCGCCCGAGGCCTGGGTGAAGTCCGGCGCGCTGCCGTACTTCTGCCGGAACAGTTCGACGAATCGGCCGGTGCTGCCGAACACATCGTCGCTCTTGTAGGACAGCACCGGGTGGAACCAGCTTGCGGTCGTGACGTTCTCGGCCTGGGGGCCCACCGCCCTGATCCATTCGTCATAGGCGGGTCCGTTGATCATGGTCAGCACTTCGGGGGCGATGTGCTGGTCTGCCATCTGCCTGCGGACCAGTATGAGGTCGTTGATGTAGCCGGTGATGACCACCCAGTCCGGCCGGGTGGTGGCCAGCTTGGCGAGCGCCGCCGCGTGGTCCAGCGTGCCGATGGCGTAGCGCTCGAAGTAGACCACTTCGATGCCGCGCTTGCGCGCCGATTTTTCGAATTCGTTGGCCAGCGACAGCGGATAGAGGTCGTTGCGCGCAAGGATGGCGACCTTGGAGACCTTGGGTAGCCGGGCGTGGATCAGGTCGGCGATAGGTTCGCTCAGGGTGCTGTTGTCGGTGTAGAGCCCGAACAGGTTGCGGTAGCCCTGGTCGAACACCTCGGCCGACGAGGCGCTGGAGGCCAGGAAGGGCACGCCGTTCTTTTCCGCCACGGCGCTGGCCGCCTTGGCCGCGCCGGAGCCGAAGGGGGAGAACAGGAAATCGACCCGGTCGTCGGTGATCAGCTTCTCCGTCAGCTGGACCGCCTTGGGCGTGCTGGACTGGTAGTCGTAGAAGCGCAGCTCGACGCGCAGTTGCCGGTCGCCGGCCTTGATTCCGCCCTGCGCATTCACCTGGTCCAGCCACAGCTCGTAGCCTTGCCGCAACTTGGTGCCCTCGGGCGCCAGGGCGCCGGTGAGCGGCAGCGGCGCGCCGATGCGCAGTGTGTCCTGGGCGGCCTGGCCGATGCCGGGCGAAAGGAGGGGGAGCAGCGCGAAGGCGGCCCACAGCGTGCGTTGGGAAAGAGTGCGGCGCAAGGACATGACGGATGCCAACCTGGGACGGGCGGAGAAAGTCGGCAATTGTGTAGGCGCCCGATCCAAAGTCCAACGACGCCGTTCTCATTTGCATATGCCGGGCTCGCGCGCCGCCGGGCGGCGGCCGCGGATCAGGCGCCTGCGCGCTTCGCCCGTCCCGGCGTCTTGCGTCCGGAGGCCGCGGCCTTGCGGGCCGGGCCGGGGGCGGCCCCGCCCGCAGGCGCCTTGGCCGCCGAAGCCTTGCCGGCTCCGGCCTTGCGCCAGGCGGCGATCTCGTCGCGCGACAGGATCCATTCCGGGTTGTTCCCCATGCGCGCCACCATGAAATCGATGAAGGCGCGCAGCCGCAGCGGCAGTTGCGTGCGGCGGGCATAGCACAGGTACACGCCCAGGTGGCTGCTGATGTGGTCCAGCAGCAGCGGCACCACCTGGCCGGACCGGATCATGGGCAGGGCGTGGAAGCTGCCCAGCTGGCCGATGCCCAGGCCGTCGCGCACGGCCAGCGCCTCGGCTTCCGGATCGTTGGCGCACAGCACCGCCGGGACGTCGCGGTAGACGGTCTCGCCGCCGAGCAGGAATTCCCAGGGGGCGATGCGCCCGGTGTTGGCCTGGAGGTAGCCGGTGCAGCGGTGCCGCGCCAGGTCGTCGATGCTTGCCGGCGCGCCGTGCTTTTCCAGATAGGCGGGCGAGGCGCAGACGATGAGCTGCACCGGCATCAGCCGCCGTGCGATCAGCCGCCCGTCGGGCGGCACGCCGGCGCGCAGGCCCACGTCTATGCGCTCGGACACCCAGTCCGACCAGCGGTCGTCCAGGCGCAGGTCGTAGCTCACCTCGGGATGGCCGGCGGCGAATTCGGCCAGCGCCGGCCAGATCATGCCCAGCATGCTGCGCGGGGCGGCGATGCGCATCGGCCCGGCGATGGCCTCGGTGGCGTGCTGCGCGCCGGCGTAGGCAGCCATCAGCGCCTCCAGCCCGGGCCGGGCCGCCTCCAGGAAGCGCTCGCCCTCGGCGGTCAGGCTCAGGCGGCGGGTGGTGCGGTGGAACAGCCGCGCGCCCAGCTGCTTCTCCAGCTGCATGATGGACAGGCTGGCCGCCTGCGGCGAGATGCCCTGGTCCACGGCCGCCTTGCGCAGGCTGCCCAGCGCGGCGGCGCGCACGAACACGGTGATGGCGCGGATCTCGTTCATGGCGTGCCGGCCTCCCTGCCCGGCGTCATGCCGCCGCGGGTTCCGCGGCGATGTCGGTCGACAGGGACAGGGCGCGCCAGCGCTCGATCTCCTGGCTGCGCCGCTGCAGCGCCGACTGCGCCATCTCCAGCGCGTCGCTGCCGGCCAGGTAGTGCAGGGGCGGCTCGGGCTCGGCGGCCAGCCGCACCAGCGCCCGGCCCAGGCGGGCGGGATCGCCGGGCTGGCGATGGCTGTAGCCTTCGTAGTCCGCGCGGGTCTGGCCCGACCACTTGGCGTAGTCGTCCAGCTGCAACGCGCCGTAGCTCACAGAACGGCCATCCAGGAAGTCCGTGCGAAAAAAGCCCGGCTCGACCACCGTCACGTGGATGCCGAAGGGCCGCACTTCCAGCGCCAGGCTTTCGGAAAAGCCCTCGATGGCGAACTTGGTCGCGCAGTACAGCGCGCAGCCCCGGAAGCCCAGCAGCCCGCCTATCGACGAGACGTTCAGGATGTGCCCCGAACGCTGCCGGCGCATGACCGGCAGCACGGCGCGCGTGACGTGGAAGGTGCCGAAGACGTTGGTGTCGAACTGGCGCCGCGCCTGGCCGGCGTCGTTCTCCTCGAAGGCGCCCAGCTGGCCGTAGCCGGCGTTGTTGACCAGCACGTCTATGCTACCGTAGCGGCCGACCGCCAGCTGCACCGCATGCTCGGCCTGGGCCGGGTCGGTGACGTCCAGGCCGATGGGCAGTACGCGGCTGCCGTATTCCGCATAAGCCGCGGCCAGGGCCTCGGCATCGCGGCCGGTGGCCGCGACGCGGTCGCCCGAGGCCAGGACGGCCCGGGCGATTTCCGCGCCCAGGCCTCGGGACGCGCCGGTGATGAACCAGATCTTGCTCATGGCTGTCGCTCCTCGTCGCGGCCGCTTCAGCCTTGCACCGGCGGGTAGTCGGCTTCGCCGGAGGGGATCAGGCCCGCCTCGCGCGCCTGCGCCAGCTCGGCGCGGACCCGGGCGCGGTCGGCGTGGCCGGCGGCCTCGGGCGCGAACAGGGCCTGCTCGCCGTTGGCGATCCGGCCTGCGGCGCGGGCGGCGGCCAGTTCCTGCTGGACCTGGGCGCGGGTCTTGCCGGCGGCGGCCGCCGAGGCCTGCTGCGGGTAGGGCTGCTCGCCGGTGTGGCGGGCCTCGGCCGCGGCGGCGGCGCCGGATACGAGGGTGGCGGCGATGATCATGGCGATGGTCTTCATGGTGATTCTCCAAAGTGAAAAGTCGGTTCGGTTGGCTTCGGGCCGCGGCGTTGCCGCGTTGGCCTGGAACGAACTTTAGGCTTCGGACAATCAATGAACTAGCTGGTAATGGCGTGTTTGATAAGCAATGGAACGATGATAATTGATTTGGCCGCCAGGCAGCGCCGCTATTGTGCGCCGCGCCGCGCGCGCCGGCGGCATCGCAGCCACAGCGCCGCGTAGACCGCCAGGTTGAAGGCGGCCGCCAGCACGCCCAGGCCGACCTGGACCTCGCGCGTCAACCCGTCGGGATAGACCAGCGCGGCGGCGTAGTGCTCGATGAATCCGCCCGCATAGCCCTGCTGCCCGGCCG
>Ga0182738_1001672_pt1 | contig 27280 bp, 25 predicted proteins | sample eDN5th30CBELigMG_FD_128876 | JGI IMG/M metagenome (GOLD analysis project Ga0182738, IMG submission 128876) | Enriched Miracle-Growth compost microbial communities from Emeryville, California, USA - eDNA 5th pass 30_C BE-Lig MG (version 2)... ...
GGCCGTGCCCACCAGAGGGTCCCGTTCGTGATCGGCGGCGAGATCCGACGGGCTGCGGTAGGCCGACTCGACGTCGGAACCGGCATGACCGAGGAAACGCACCGCCCGCACGTGCAACAGGACCGGAGCCCGGGTCGTGCGCACCGTCTCCACGGCATCGGTTGCGGCAGCCAGTATCTCCACCGCACCGGCTCCGTCCACCGACCGGTATTCGATCCCCGGATACGACGACAGCGACCGCTCGAGCCAGCCGGGCGGGGTGGGCACGCTGATGCCGAGTCCGTTGTCCTCGCACACCAGCAACAACGGCAACGGCAACCCGCGGTGACGGCAGTAGGCGGCCGCGTTCAGGGCGCCGACGGCCGTCGAATGGTTCGCCGAGGCGTCACCGAAACTGCACACCACCACCGAATCCCACGGCCACGCCGCGTCGAGCCCGAGTCGCTGCATCCGCGGTAGCGCGAGTGCGAGACCGACGGCCCGCGGCAGGTGCGAGGCGATGGTCGACGTCTGCGGCAGGATGTTCAGGTCGGCGTTGCCGAACACCTTGTGCCGGCCCGCCGAGATCGGATCGAGCGTGGACGCCGCGCATCCGGCGAGCACGTCGCGGATCGGGGTGCTGCCCTCGACGAGCGACGCGCGAGCCGCGTAGAAACCGCCCGAACGGTAGTGCAGCAGAGCGGGATCCGTCACCCGCGTGCACAATCCCAACGCGGCGTTCGATTCGTGGCCCGCCGACGCGATGGTGTAGAAACCCTCGCCGCGTCCCTGCAGGGTGCGGGCCGCGACATCGAGGTGCCGCGACTGCACCTGGGCGTCGAAGTATCGCACCAGCAGATCGTCGTCGACCCGCCGGTCGACCGGACGCGTCGGCGGTGCGTGCCCGGGCAGAGCGCGCACCGCGGTGACGAAACGTTCGTCGAGTTCGTCGGCGGCGGTCACCCCTTCTTTCTACGCCCTGATCACCTCGGAAGGAGGTGGATCGGACCCCCGTCGTTCGGGAACGGCAGCGACGTGAAGTTCATCGGCGCGACGTAGTCGGCCGGCACGTGCCAGCGGAAACGCAGCAGCAGATGGTGCAGCACCGTCTTGATCTCCGCTCCCGAGAAGTGCATGCCCAGGCATCGGTGCGCGCCACCGCCGAAGGGCGCCCACGCGTACTTGTGCACCTTGTCCTCGCGGCGCTCCGGCGAGAACCGCTCGGGATCGAAACGCTCCGGGTCGGGCCACAATTCAGGCATGTGGTGGGAGAAGTGCATCCCGAGATTGAGGAGGGTTCCCTTCGGGACGAAGTGGCCGAGGATCTCGGTGTCCTTCGCCGCGCGTCGCACGACACCCGGCACCGGGGTCACCAGCCGCTGGCATTCCTTGATCACCAGGTCCAGCGAGGTCAGTTCGTCGAGCCGGTCGAAGCTCGGCGTGGTGGTGCCGAGCGCGTCGGACTCCTCGCGGCAGCGCTGCTGCCATTCGGGGAACTGGCCGAGATACTGCATCGCCGTCGACAGTGTGATCGTCGAGGTGTCGTGCGCGGCCATCATCAGGAAGATCATGTGGTTGACCACGTCGTCGTCCGAGAATCGTTCGCCTTCTTCGGATTCGACGTGACAGAACACCGAGAAGATGTCGTCGCCGTCCCCCGCACGACGCGCGGGGAGGTAGTGCCGGAAGAATTTCTCGAGGCGTGCCCGGCCCACGATGCCGCGACGCCACCGCGTGCCCGGAAGCGGGTAGCGCACGATGGCGGTGGCCGCCTGCACGCATCCGATGAAAGCCCGGTTCACCTCGTCCATCTCGCGTGCGGACGACCCCTCGGCGCCGCCCATGAAGATCTCCGTCGCGAGACCCAGGGTCAGTTCCTTGAGCGCCGGGTACACGCGGAAATCGTCGCGCGGTGTCCACCCGTCGAGGGTCCGTTCGATCGACGGGTGCATGCGGTCGGTGTAGAGGGACAGACGGTCGCGGGTGAACGCCTGCGACATGATGCGGCGGTGCGCGGTGTGTTCGTCGCCGTCGAGCAGCATGAGCCCACGGTCGAAGAACGGTCCGATCAGGGCCCGCCATCCCGGTCCGTTCAGCAGCGCGCGGTCGCGGTTCTGCAGGGCCGCGCCGACGGCGTCGGGGCCGAGCAGCACCACCCAGGGATGCCCGGCGAAGCGGAACCACGAGACCGGGCCGTGCTCGTGGTACCGATGCGTATACGCCGCAACGGGATCGCGCATGTACTTCAGCGCGTAACCGACATAGGGGAGGCCGTTGTCGCCGGGGACGGGAGCGAGGCCTGGAGGCGGGGGAGCGAGCATCTTCGTCACGGGCGCATCTCCGGGTGGTCGGAATCTGACGCTGGCTGTAGTCAGATCCAATGTAGCGCGCATCACATCTCGGTTGCGTCGATTCGTCCCACGGGACGGTCGCTGGTCGGGCGTGCGGGTGCGTGCCATGCTGGCGCCATGGACGTCGAACGACCCAAGCTCGAAGGCACCGTCGCGGTCGGGGAGGGCCGCCGGCTCGGTTTCGCCGAGTTCGGGTCGGCCCAGGGCCGCACGGTGTTCTGGCTGCACGGCACGCCGGGTGCCCGCCGCCAGGTCCCCATCGAGGCCCGCGCCTTCGCCGAACGGAACCACATCCGCCTCATCGGGGTCGACCGTCCGGGGATCGGTTCGTCGACGCCGCACATCTACGAGAACGTCCTCGCGTTCAGCGACGACCTGCGCATCGTCGCGGACACCCTCGGTGTCGACCGCATGGCGATCGTCGGACTGTCCGGCGGCGGTCCCTACACCCTCGCCGCTGCCTATGCGCTGCGCGAACGGGTCGTCGCGGCCGCGGTCCTCGGCGGTGTGGCACCGGTGGTCGGTCCCGAGGCGATCGACAGCAACCTGATGAAACTGGGTGCCTTCGTCGCGCCGGCACTGCAGACCGCGGGTGTCCCGATCGGTGTGGCGATGAGCGCGGCGATCCGCGTAGTGCGCCCGTTCGCGTCGCCGATCATCGACCTGTACGGACGTCTCTCACCCGAGGCCGACCGCCGCCTGCTCGCCCGTCCCGAGTTCAAGGCGATGTTCCTCGACGACCTGCTCAACGGCAGCCGACGCCAGATCTCCGCGCCGTTCTCCGACATCGTCGTGTTCACCCGCGACTGGGGTTTCCGCGTCTCCGACGTGAAGGTGCCCGTGCGGTGGTGGCACGGCGACACCGACCACATCATCCCGATCGAACACGGCCTGCACATGGTGGACCTGCTGCCCGACGCCCGGTTCCACCACCTGCCCGGCGAGAGCCATCTCGGGGGTCTCGGTGCGTCGGAGGAGATCCTCACTACTGTTCTGGAGTTGTGGGACCAGGAGTGAGCGAGGGCGAACGCCCGCTGCCGAGAGCGCTGCATCTGCGACCGTCGGCGTTGGCAGCGGTCGCCGTGGGCGGCCTGCTCGGGACGAGTGCCCGTTACGGCCTCGGTCGGTGGTTCCCCGTCGAGTCCGGCGGCTGGCCGGTCACGACCTTCGCGATCAACGTCCTCGGGGCGCTGCTGCTCGGCTTCCTGCTCGAGGCGCTGATCCGCATCGGACCCGACACCTCCTGGCGGCAGGTGGTCCGGCTCGGAGTGGGCACCGGTGCGCTGGGCTCGTTCACCACCTACAGCGCACTCGCCGTCGACACCGACCTGCTGCTGCGCGACGGGTACCTGCTCGCCGCGGCGACCTACGCGCTGGGCACCGTGCTCGCCGGATTGCTCGCGACCGGCGTCGGCATCGCGCTCGCCGCCCGCCTGGGTGAACGCCGGAGCACGTCGTGATCGTGGTGGGGGTGGCATTGGCGGGCAGCCTCGGCGCGGTCGTCCGCTTCGTCGTCGACAGTGCGCTGCGTGCCCGCTCCGGGTCGTCCCTGCCGTGGCCGACGGTGCTGATCAACGTCATCGGTTCGTTGCTGCTGGGGCTGCTCACCGGTGCGGTGCTGTTCCACGACGCCCCTGCGGAGATGCTCACCGTCGTCGGGGTGGGGTTCTGCGGCGGGTTCACCACCTTCAGCACGACCAGCGTCGACTCCGTCCGCCTGATCGTGGCGCGCCGCTACGGTGCCGCCTGCGCGATCGCGCTGGGCACCCTGGCGATCACGCTCGTCGCGGTAGCCGCCGGGCTCGGTCTCGCCGCCGTGTGGTGATCAGCGCGAGCGGTCGATCAGGTCGAGCACCGAGCGCAGTTCGTCGGCGTCGACCTGACCGGGAGCCGACGCGGTGCCGACCATCCCGAACGTCGCGGCCGACCCGAAGACCTGACCGGCGATCCGCGACACCACGCCGAGACCGCCCATCGACATGGTGATCAACGGGCGGTCGGCGTGGTCCTCGTGCATGGTGCGGGTCGCGTCGAGCAGCGTGAGCACGTCGGCTGTCGACCGCGGCATGACGGCGATCTTGCAGATGTCGGCGCCGAGTTCCTGCATCTCGCGCAGCCGCGCGACGATCTCGTCCTTCGGCGGAGTGGCGTCGAAGTCGTGGTTCGACGCCACCACCGCGACACCGCGGGCGTGCGCCGCCGCGACGATCCGCTCGACGGCGGCACGGTCGCGGCGGTACTCGACGTCCACCAGATCCACCGCGCCGCTCTCGGCGAGCGCGACCGTCAGCTCGGCGTACGCCTCGTCGTCGATCGCGATCTCCCCGCCCTCGTTCGCGGTGCGGCAGGTCGCGAGCAGGGGAGTGCCCTGCAACTGTTCGGCGAGGGCACCGGCCTGCGCGACCACCGAGGCGACGTCGTCGACGGTGTGGAAGAAATCCACGCGCCATTCGACGACGTCGGCCCGATCGGCGACGGCCGCGATCTGTTCGCGCAGCACCTCGGGGGTGCGGCCGGTGACGGGGACGAGGATCGTGGGTGCGCCTTCACCGATCACCACGTCCTTGACGCGAACCGGTGTGATCGTTCGTCCCACGTGCCGTCTCCGTTCCCTCGTCCGATGGCCGGACCTATTCGATCACGGCCGCTTCGAACCGCTGTCCGCAGTGTCCGAGCCGACTTCGGATCCCTCGACGAGTTCGGTTCCCTCGACGACCACGACGGTGTCGCCCTTCGACGACTTCGCCGGGTCGGCGATCGCCTCGCCCCGCGCGACCATGAGCGCCTCGTCGGAGAGCGGGATCTCCTTGATGAAGCACGCGAGGACGAACGCGATGAGCAGGAACGGGATGAGGTACCAGAACACCGGGGCCAGCGAGTCGGCGTAGGCGTCGATGATGCCTTCGCGGACGGGATCGGGCAGCAGCTTCATCGCTGCCGGATCGACGGTCGCGGTGGCCTGGCCGGCCTGCTCCGGTGTGGCGCCGGCCGCGGTGAAGACCTCGACGAGCTTCTCCGCGAGGCGGTTGGTGAAGATGGTGCCGAAGATCGCGACACCGAGCGCTGCACCGACCTCACGGAAGTAGTTGTTCGAACTCGTCGCGGTGCCGATCTCGTCGGCGGGCACCGCGTTCTGCACGATCAGGATGACGACCTGCATGATCAGGCCGAGACCCAGACCGAAGACGAACAGCATCGAGCAGATCACCCACAGCGGGGTGTCGCCCTCGAGCGTGGTCAACCACAGCATGCCCGCCGCGGTGATGAGCGAACCGACGATCGGATAGATCTTGTAGCGCTGGGTCTTGGTGATGGCCAGACCCGAGCCGATCGAGGTGATCATCAGACCGGCCATCATCGGCAGCAGCAACAGACCCGAGACCGCGGCCGAGGTGCCCGACGACATCTGCAGGAAGGTCGGCATGAACGCGATCGCCGAGAACATGCCGAGGCCGAGGACGAAACCGATGGCCGTGGCGTTGACGAAGATCGAGTTGCGGAACAGCGACAGCGGGATGATCGGATCCTGCGCCCGCGACTCGACGAGCACGAACAGGCACACGAACACCACGAGTCCGGCGCCGAACATCCACGTGAGCGGAGCGGTCCAGCCGCGATCGGCGTCGCCGCCGAAGTCCGTGAAGAAGATCAGGCAGGTCGTGGCGAGCGACAGCGTGAGCACGCCGAGGATGTCGATCCGCTTCGTCGGCTTCTTCACCGGCAGGCGCAGCGCGAACCAGGTGATGACGAACGCGATGATGCCGACCGGCACGTTGATGTAGAAGCACCACTCCCACGTCAGGTGGTCGACGAAGAAGCCGCCGATCAGCGGGCCACCGACGGCCGACAGGCCGAAGATCGCGCCGAGCGGGCCCATGTACTTACCGCGTTCGCTCGCGGGCACGATGTCGGCGATGATCGCCTGCGACAGGATCATCAGACCACCGCCGCCGAAGCCCTGGATCGCGCGGAAGACCACGAAGGTCCAGAAGTCGTCGGTCATCGAGCACGCCGCGGAGGCGAGGGTGAACACGCCGATCGCGATGAGGAACAGGTACCGGCGCCCGAAGACGTCACCGAACTTGCCGTAGATCGGCATCACGATGGTCACCGCGAGCAGGTAGGCGGTGGTGATCCACGCCTGGTGTTCGACGCCGCCGAGTTGCCCGACGATCGTGGGCATGGCGGTGGAGACGATCGTCTGGTCCAGGCTGGCGAGCATCATGCCCGCGATGAGCGCGGAGAAGATGATCCAGATCCGTCGCTGGGTGAGAACCAGTGGTTCCGAAGTGGTGGTCACGGTGTTCCTGTCGGAATAGGAATATCGAGCTGTTACGTGAAGGTGGCCTGCACAGAGGTGAGGCGATCGGAAATTGTTGCACTCGGTAACTTCTGCTGCAAGGCAATTTCCTCCCGGTCACTCGAACCAGGACCGCACGGGCGGTTTGACCCACATGATCTTCTCGTCCTCGTCGGTGCGGATCGCTGCGGGATGCTCGGGGTGCTTCTGCGCCCACGCCGTCTTCTCGTCCATCAATCTCGCGGCGAGTTCCCAGGTCTCCATCGTGCGCGGCGGATGTGCATCCGCGGCCCGTGCCAGTTTGCGTCGCGTCTCGTCGGTCATGGCGAGCAGTTCGGCTCCCGAGATGCCGCGGTTCCATGCATACCGGGCCAGGGTCACGGCCTTGTCCCGCCGGTTCTTCTCGGCGCGATCGGTGTGGGCGAAGTCGGCGTCGCTCATGCTCCGAAGGTACGCGTCGGCCCGGACAGGGTTCACCGTCGACGATCCCGGATCCGGCCACGACGGTGCTGCCGTCTGTCTACCCTCGATGAGGGGGCCGAGGAGGCGTGATGACGGCCGATGAGATCCCGGAGGGCACACCCGACACGGTCGTGGCCCGTGCTGCCCGGCCGCCGCGGGTGCCGGTGTTCGACCCGACCCTCGGCATCGACGTTCCCCGGTCCTTCCGCGGCACACCGCCACACCGATTGGTGTCGCTCGGCGACTCCCTGCTGCAGGGCTTCCAGAGCGGCGCGATCTACAACACCGACGTCTCCGTCCCGGCGATCGTCGCCCACGAGCTCGGCGCCGATCTCCGATACCCGCGCTTCGGTGGACCGGGCGGACTGCCGCTGAACGTCGAAGTGCTGTTGCGCCGGATCGAGGAGCGGCACGGATCGACGCTCGAACCGTGGGAGCTGCCGACGGCGCTGTTCACGGCGCGCGGCTTCATGGACGAGGTCGAGGACTACTGGGAACGCGGACCCGGCGCGACACCACCGCTCGTCGGGTATCTCCACAACCTGTCGTGCTTCGGCTGGGATCTGCGCGACGCGCTGCAGAGGACCGCCCGAGTCTGCGCCGAACGCATCGCAACACCCCGCGACGATCTCGTGCGGCAACTCGTCGAGAACAACGGGGAGCGGGCGGCGCTGTACGTCTACCCCGGCACCGACGACGGGCGCCGCGAGATGACACTGTTCGACGTCGCGGCCGAACTCGGTGCCGAGCACGACGGCGACACCGAGGCGGGCATCGAGACACTCGTCGTCTTCCTCGGTTCGAACAACGCGCTGCAGACCGTCACCGAACTGCAGGTCGTGTGGAGCGGCGACGACTTCCGCGACCTCGACGCGAAACAGGCCTACACGATCTGGCGGCCCGAACATTTCGACAGCGAATTCGCGGAGGTCGTCGCGAAGCTCCGCGACATCGATGCGCGGCACGTGGTGCTGTGCACCGTCCCGCACGTCACCATCGCCCCGATCGCCCGGGGGATCGGGACGAAGAACGGCTCGCCGTACTTCCCCTACTACACCCGGCCGTGGGTGGACGCGCGTCGCTTCGACGCGAGCCGCGACGAACACATCACCGGTGCGCAGGCCCGCATGGTCGACGCCGCGATCGACCTGTTCGACGAGACGATCACCGAAGCGGTCGCCGACGCGCGACGTGCCGGATTGGACTGGTATCTGCTCGACACCGCGGGCATCCTCGACCGCCTGGCCGCGCGCCGCTACGTCGACGACCTCGATGCTCGACCCGCATGGTGGCAGCCGTACCCGCTACCGCCGGCGCTCGCCGCGCTCGACCCGGTACCGGACACGCGTTTCCTGTCGGCCGACGGTCACGGCGGTCGCGACAGCGGGGGATTGTTCTCCCTCGACGGTGTGCACCCGACGACGGTCGCCTACGGGATCCTCGCCCAGGAGATCATCGACGTGATGGTACGTGCCGGCGTCGAATTCCGGTCGCCGAACGGAACGGTGCGAAACGGTCCTGTCGCCGTGGATTTCGAGCGTCTGCTCCGGCACGACACCCTTGTGCGTACGCCACCGCAGAACATCGATTCGACGCTGTCGATCCTGGGATGGGTCGACGAGGTGCTCGACGTGTTCCGGGTGCAGTTGCGTTTCGGTCTGTGAGGGATCAGGTCAGGTTGATGACGTGAGCGTGTGTCGCCACGGCGTCCTGCATCTTCTTCCGCGACAGCGAGCGCGGACCGCACGCGCATCCCGACGGAATGGCGTCGTCCTCGAACTGCGTCACCTCGAGGGTGTCCACATACTCCGAATTGAGTGATGTGCCGTTGTGCGGTGTCGCTTCGCGGTCGCGGTTGCCGCGGCCGCCGGGACCGCTGCGGGAGACCACGACCTGACCCTCGGTGGTGTTGTACACCGCCGCCACGGTGTGGCCCTTGGGGCAACGAACCTTGAGGATGGCCTTCTCGGTGCGTTGGGGACCGAGTTCCTTCACCGCGGCGAGTGCGAGCTTGCGACGTTCGGTAGGGGGTGTCGTGGCGATATCCATTTTCCTATTCCACCTCACAGTGTCGGGGTTCACAGGGCTTCGGCAGAACCGCTTCGGGGTTTGTTTTCAGATGATCTCGTCGGTGAGCCGGTTCGGTGTGCCGAATCGATGAGCGGTGATCGTGACGGACTGTTCGGCCAGGAACGGCAACATTTCGATTCGTCCGGATCCGGTCACCGGATGGTCGAACACCGCGATGTCGCATCGGGTGCCCCATTCGGCGGGTGGCGCTGCGCCGATCAGGCGGACACGCGCCGGGGCCGTGTCGACGATCCGTTCCTCCCATTCCGCATCACTCTCCACGCGCACGCGACCGTCGAAACGTGCTGTATTCGAGCATCTTACGAGATCGACGGCGAAAGCCGAAGAGATTTCCACCGGCGCGCCCGCCCGGGCCGCGACACCGAGCACGCGCACGAGTTCGTCGGGCCGACCCGCCTCGCCGAGGCGTACGTGTGTGCGAACGGGCCGGTACCGGAACAGGTTCCGCTCCGCCGTCAATCCCGTGACGTCTTGCGCCACAGAGAATTCCGACGCCCAGGCTTGCTCGTCGTCCTCGAATGCCCGGCGCAGCGCGTCCTCGTCCCAGGTGTACGGTTCCCAGGATCCGAAGCCGAAGAGATAGTTCGGCCCACCCGCCTTGAAGCCCGCTCCCACCGACGACTTCTTCCAACCACCGAAGGGCTGCCGTCGCACGATGGCACCGGTGATACCGCGATTCACGTACACATTCCCGGCCTCCACGCGATCGAGCCAGCGGGCGATCTCGTCGGAGTCCAGCGAATGCAGACCCGCCGTGAGCCCGTAGTCCACCTCGTTCTGGATCGCGATCGCCTCGTCCAGGTCGGCCGCGGTCATCACCCCCAGCACCGGACCGAAGAACTCGACGAGATGCGTGCGCGACCCGCGTCGCACCCCGGTGCGCACACCGGGCGTCCACAGCCGGCCCTCCTCGTCGAGCCGGCGCGGTTCGACGAGCCATGACTCGCCGTCGTCGAGTTCGGTGAGCGCGGTGAGCAGTTTGCCCTGCGCCGGTTCGATCAACGGCCCCATACGTGTTCGCGGATCGTGCGCGGCACCGACCGGCAACGACCGCACCGCGTCGACGAGCTGGTCGCGGAACCGGCGGGAGCTCGCCACGGAGCCGACGAGGATTACGAGCGACGCCGCCGAGCACTTCTGCCCGGCATGCCCGAACGCCGACTGCACGACGTCGCGCACCGCCAGATCCGGATCGGCGCTCGGCGTCACGACGATCGCGTTCTTGCCGCTCGTCTCCGCCAGCAGCCGCATCCCGGGGCGCAGCGAGCGGAACAGTTCGGCGGTCTCGTAGGCGCCGGTGAGCACCACCCGGTCGACGCGGGGATCGGAGACGAGCTTCGTGCCCAGCGACCGTTCGTCGGCGTGGACGAGGTGCAGGACGTCGCGGGGAACACCGGCATCCCACATCGCCTCGGCGAGCACCGACCCGCACCGAGCCGTGAGTGTCGCGGGCTTGAGGACCACCGCCGAACCGGACGCCAACGCTCCGAGCGTCGACCCCGCCGGGATCGCGACAGGGAAGTTCCACGGCGGCGTCACGACGGTGAGGGTCGACGGCACGAACCGCGCACCGTCGATCTCGTCGAGCGCGCGGGCCCGCTCGGCGTAGTACCGCGCGAAGTCGATCGCTTCCGAGACCTCCGGATCGGACTGGTCGAGCGTCTTACCGCCCTCGGCCGCCATCACCTCGAGCAGATCGGCGCGTCGCGCCTCGAGCACGTCGGCCACCTGTTCGAGGATCCGTGCGCGCTCGGCACCGCTGCGGGCACCCCAGGCACGACCGGCCGCGGTCGCGTCGACCAGCACGCGCTCGAGGTCGTCCTCGGAGGAGAGGGTGTGGGCGCGCACGGTGTCGATACCGAGTTTCGACGACGGCACCCGCTCGAGGATGCGGCGACCCCACTCCCGGTTCTGCGGCAGGGACGGATCGGTGTCCGGCGTGTTCGTGAACACCGGGGGTCCGGGCGGTGTTGTCGATGCCGGCACCGCCGGCGGCGGCCCCTGCCGGTTCTGCGTGCGGTTGGGGGAGGGGACGCTGTCGTCGAGCGCCGCCACCGACGCGCGGAACCGCTGCTCCTCGCGTTCGAACAGGGCGGGGTCGTCGGCGAGATCGAACACCGCCGACATGAAATTCTCCTGCCCCGAACCCTCGTCGAGCCGCCGCACCAGATACGAGATCGCGACGTCGAACTCGTCGGGGCGGACGACGGGCGTGTAGAGCAACAGGCTGCCGACGTGTCGACGGATCACCTCGGCCTGGCTCTGCGCCATGCCGAGGAGCATCTCGAAGTCGATCCCGTTGCGCACCTGCCGGCGACCGGCGAGCTCCCACGCGTACGCGATGTCGAAGAGGTTGTGCCCGGCCACCCCGACCCGTACGTTCTCGATCCGCTCGGGGGTGAGCGCGTAGTGCAGCAGCCGCTTGTAGTTCGTGTCGGTCTCCTGCTTGGTGCTCCACGTCGCGAGCGGCCATCCGTGCAACGACGCGTCGACCCGCTCCATCGGCAGGTTGGCACCCTTGACCACCCGGATCTTGATCGCGGCGCCGCCACGAGCGCGTCGCGCCGCCGCCCACCGCTGCAGTTCGATCATCGTGGTCAGGGCGTCGGGCAGATACGCCTGCAGCACGATCCCGGCTTCGAGACGGAGGAACTCGGGACGGTCGAGCAGCGTCGTGAACGCCGCGACCGTCACGTCCAGGTCGTGGTACTCCTCCATGTCGAGGTTGACGAACTTCGGCGTCGGCGAGGTCGCGGCGAGGCGGTACAGCGGGGTGAGTCGCTCGACGATGTCCTCGACGGTCTCGTCGAAGGCCCACGGCGAGTGCGGCGCGACGGCTGCCGAGACCTTGAGCGAGACGTAGTCGACGTCGTCGCGGGCCAGCAGCGCGAGGGTGCCCTCGAAACGGCGGCGGGCCTCGTCGTCGCCGAGGACGGCCTCGCCCAGCAGGTTGAGGTTGAGCCGGATGCCGGGTCGTTGCAGTCGTGCGATGGCCCGGCCCAGCGCGGCATCGTCGGTGTCGACGACGAGGTGTCCGACCATCGCCCGGAGCGCGCGGCGCGCGGCGGGGACGACGAGGTGCGGGAAGCGGGGACCGATCGCACCGCCCGCCCGCACGGCCGCGCGGAGGTGGACGGGAAGGAAATCCGGTATGTTCCGGGACAATTCGGCAAGGGCATGCGCTGCGGTCGCCGGATCCTCGGGGCGGATGACCTCGTCGACGAAGCGCACGGTGAACTCGAGTCCGTGGGGATCCTTCAGGACGTCGGCGAGGTGGCGGGCCGCACGGTCGGGTGCGACCTCCGACGATTCGTTCACCCACCGGCGGGCCAGGGCGACAGCATCCTCGACGATCCGCACGATGCGCCTCCGATCGACGGCGTTTCGAACCTGACGCCAATCTACCCACCGGAGCCGGTTCGCGTTTGCGGTCCGCGGTGTCGGGAATACAGCGCGAAGGGGACAGTCCCGACCGATGAGGAGACGAGAGTGAACCGTCAGGCCCCCGCGTCACGTGGCGCGGCGTCATCCGCCGAGCGCGTGGCGCAGAACGGTGTGTTCGAGAAGTTCGCACGTGCCGGCTACGTCGGCAGTGGCATCGTGCACCTGCTCATCGGCTACCTCGCGATCAGGGTCGCGTTCGGTCGCAGCGAGCAGGAGGCCTCGCAGTCCGGTGCGATGGCGGAGCTGGGCGAACAGCCCGGCGGGAAGATCGCGTTGTGGATCGCCGTCGTCGTCTTCGTGATGATGGGCCTGTGGCGGTTCGCCGAGGCCACCTTCGGCAAGGCATCCGAGCCGGAGCAGCCCGACGCCGACATGAAGGACAAGGCGTTCGACCGGTTCAAGGCCGCCTGCGTCGGTGTCGTCTACCTCGGCTTCGCGTACACCGCGTTCGGGTTCGCCCGCGGCAGCGGCAAGTCGAGCGGTGAACAGAACGCGGGACTGACGGCGAAGCTGCTGGAGTCCGGCGTCGGCAAGTTCGTCCTCGTCGTTGCGGGGCTCGTCATCCTCGGTGTCGGCGCCTACCACGTCTACAAGGGTGCGTCGAAGAACTTCGTCGACGACCTGAAGAACCACCCGAGCACGTTCGTGAAACGACTCGGCCTCGTCGGGTACGTGGCGAAGGGTCTCGCGCTCTGTCTCGTCGGCGTGCTGGTGATCGTCGCGGTTCTCCAGGCCGATCCGCAGAAGGCAGCGGGGCTCGACGGAGCTCTGAAGACGTTGGGCTCGCAGCCTTTCGGTACGGTGCTGCTCGTCCTCATGGGTCTCGGTATCGCGATCTACGGTCTCTACAGCTTCGTCATGGCGCGCGACGCGAAGATGTGACGCTCAGTCGTCGTCCGCGTCGTCGAACCAGAACGACTCGGTCGCGACGTAGTGGAGGGTCGGTGGGCCGGGCAGCTCGAACTCGATCGCGCCCACCGGCCGCAACTCCCCGTCGTTGTCCTCGCAACTGGCGGTCGCGATGTTGAGTCCTGCGGCGATCCCGGTGAACTCGAGGGTCTGGTAGTTCGCTCCGAAGATCTCCGCGATTCCGGACTCGCCGGTGCCGAGCGCTGCGACGCAGATGAAGGGGTAGTCCTCGTCCGGTGGGGACGTGTACATCAGCTTCACCAGCACGGTGTCTCCGCGGGTACTGACCGTCCATAATCCTCGGGTGTCCGTATCCGCCGCTGCGCTCGCGGCGGGTGCGAAACCGGCGAGCAGTGCGAGCGGTGCGAGCAACGAGACCGTCGCACGCAGGGTCCTGCGATGGTTCATGGGATCTCCTCGGAACCGCGGTGAGTCCCCGACGTATTCATCGTCCGCACTCGATATCCGGGGGAACGGGCGAATCGGATGTTCGTGAAGAAGACGTGACGGCGACGAGATCGTCGTACCCGGTCCGTGACTCCCCGGGTCACGAAGCGCTACCACCTCGGCCAAACTAGTTGACAACGCAACTAGTAGGGATCATTCTGGTGGTTGAGAACGCAACTACACCGGGAAGAAGGTGGATCGATGATCGCCGACGAGCAGCAGCGCTCCGAGGAATTCGAGCGTCGGCGTGCACTCATCCGCGACGCGCACCTGAAGCCTGCCGACGCGCGCCCGCAATCCTCGGCGCGGGGACTGCACCACACCGCGCTGATCAGCAGCGACGTCGAACGGACCGTGCGCTTCTACCAGGACCTCCTCGAGTTCCCGCTGACGGAGCTGATCGAGAACCGTGACTACCCCGGGTCGTCGCACTTCTTCTTCGACATCGGCAACGGCAACCTGCTGGCCTTCTTCGACTTCCCCGGTCTCGACATCGGCCCCTATCAGGAGGTCTTCGGCGGTCTGCACCACATCGCGATCAGCGTCGCCCTGCCCACCTGGGAGCGCCTGCGCGACAAGCTCATCGCCGCGGGCGTCGAGCTCGTCGAACACAGCGACGTCTCGTTGTACTTCCGCGACCCCGACGGAGCCCGCCTCGAACTCATCGCCGACCCGCTCGGTGAGATGTACGGCTCGAAGGTGCTCTAGCGCGTAGCTCCAGCACGAAGTAAGGGGAGGTTGTGTGCGTGTCCGTTCACCGGACACGCACACAACCTCCCCTTCGTCTATTCGTCGAACTCCTACTCCACGATCGGGAAGATCGATTCCCCGTCCTCGGGAGCGCCGTCGACCTGACCGCGGTCGACGCGCGAATCCTGCACGATCGTCCCGTCGACGACGTCCGCGAGTTTCGGATCCTCCGGTGAGCCGGTGGTGGCGTCGTCGACCACCTCGTCCACGTCTTCGGTCAGTTCGTCCTCCGGCGTCGCCGCGACAGGCTTGTCCAGCGGCTCGGCGGGTTCGACGTCGGGTTCCTCCTCGGCGAGACGCTCGTCCAGCGACTCGCCTTCCTGCTCTTCACGCTGGGTCGTTCCGAACTTGTCGGCTGCACTCCAGTCCTCGGGCGGGTCGACGACCTCGTCGCCGTCGTCGTTCCGCACCTCGTCGGCGTCGAGGCCTTCGCTGGGGCTGAGGGTGTCGCCGGGACCGTCTTCGATGCTCATGTCGAGGAGATACCCGGCCGGCCCGGTGCGAAACCGTCGGCGGTTTCACTCCCGGTCGATCAGGCTATGCCGTCGGAACACCACATCGAGGGAGCCACACATGGACGAGAACGATCTCTTCCAGCACATCGAGAAGCTGGTGGACGAGGAGAAGACGCTGCGCTCGCGGACGGGCGCGGACGGCCTGAGCGACGAGGATCTGCAGCGCCTGCGCGCGGTCGAGAAGAGACTCGACCAGTGCTGGGACCTGCTACGACAGCGCCGCGCGAAGGCCGAGTTCGGTGACGACCCGGACGCCGCCCAGGCGCGGCCGGTCGACGAGGTCGAGTCCTACCGGCAGTAGACGGTCGCCCGCGCGGCGGTCCGGCGCACGAGGTCGACGATGGCCTCGGGGCAGTCGGACTGCGGCGCGTGGCCGGCCCAGGGGGTGGCACGAACCGTGCCCCGGGGATCAGCGGGACGTACCGCACGGTCTGCGCCGACGCGACCGTATCGAGGACGCCCTGTCCCAGCGTGACGGGACAGTCGATCCGGTCGAGTCCCGTCGGCACATCGATCAGGATCGCGTCCCACAGCATCGACCAGAAACCGTCCGACTCCGCGAATCCACCCTTCACCGACAGTGCTTCGGCGCGGGTCGTCTTCCACGGCATCGCGCGTAGCCCCGCGGTGAGCGCGGTGCGACCGAGGACGCTGCGTGACATCGGTTCGATGAACGGGCTGCGGGTCTTGTTGAGCAGGCGCGCGGTCGTCATGAGCGCACCCTGGAAGATCCGCTCCGGGGGCAACCCGAGTCCCGAGGGTGACAGGGCCACCACCGAGAGGGCGCGCCCGCGCACGGCGAGTTCGATCGCGAGTCGCCCACCCAGCGAGTTGCCCAGAACGTGCACCCGGTCGAGTCCGTGGGCGTCGAGTTCCGCCTCGAGGGTGTCGGTGAGGGCGCCGACGGTGGGTCGGCCGCTCTGCTTCGGCGACGAACCGTGGCCGGGTAGGTCCACGTTCAGTACGTCGAAGTGCTCGGCGAGACGCGGGACGAGGGTGGAGAAGTCGTCCATCGTGGCGCCGATGCCGTGCAGGAGGAGTAGGGGTTCACCGGATCCGGTGCGGCGGTAGCTCAGTCGTGAGTGCATCGGTTCCATTCTCCCCTTCCGGACGGGCCGGAGTGCTCTGTCGCAAAGGTTGTGTGTTCTGTCACATTCGTGAGGAAGGAAAAGCAACGACCTGGCCGAATGCCGTGTTATAGCCCTTGCTTATCGAATTTCTAGAAACTATCGATTGGCACAATTAATAGTTCGCGGATAACGTCGAAGCCGTCAACCCCATCGAGACGAGTGAGGTTTCTACATGTCGCTGATCAACAAGAAGATCAAGCCCTTCAAGGCCGAGGCTTTCAAGGACGGCGCCTTCGTGACCGTGTCCGACGAGGACATCAAGGGCAAGTGGGCGATCTTCTTCTTCTACCCCGCAGACTTCACGTTCGTCTGCCCGACGGAGCTCGGCGACCTCGCGGACCACTACGAGGAGCTGCAGAAGCTCGGCGTCGAGGTCTTCTCCGTCTCGACCGACACGCACTTCACGCACAAGGCGTGGCACGGATCGTCGGAGACCATCGGCAAGATCAAGTACGCCATGATCGGTGACCCGACCCTGCAGATCAGCACCGACTTCGAGGTCCTCCGTGAGGACCAGGGTCTCGCCGACCGCGGCACCTTCCTGGTCGACCCGGACGGCGTCGTCCAGTTCACCGAGGTCACCGCTGAGGGCATCGGCCGCAACGCCGCCGAGCTCGTCCGCAAGGTCAAGGCCGCTCAGTACGTCCGCAACCACCCGGGCGAGGTCTGCCCGGCCAAGTGGGAAGAGGGCGACGAGACCCTCGCTCCGTCGCTGGAGCTCGTCGGCAAGATCTGATTCGTCGACGGAAATTCGTTCCGGTGGCACGGGATCGAAAGTCCCGTGCCACCGGGCACCGTCCGGGTCCGCTCGGCTCGAGCTGAGAAGTTCGCCGACTCCCATCTCTTCCGGTCACAGTTCTTCCACCTCTGGAGTGAATCCTCATGCTCGATGCCTCCCTTGCTGCCCAGTTGAAGTCCCTTCTCGAAAAGGTCACCCAGCCGATCGAGCTCGTGTCGTCCCTCGACGACCGGCCGAAGTCGAAGGAACTCGCCGACCTCCTCGATCAGATCGCCGGCATGTCCGATCTGGTCACTCATGTGCGCGACGGTGAAGCCACCCGTCGCCCCTCCTTCCTGATCCGCCGGGTCGGCACCGACGTCGAGGTCGAGTTCGCGGGTATCCCGCTCGGCCACGAGTTCACCTCCCTCGTGCTCGCCCTGCTGCAGGTCGGCGGCCACCCCTCGAAGGAGGCCGTGGAACTGCTCGAGCAGGTGCGCGACCTCGAGGGCGACTTCCACTTCGAGACCTACTTCTCGCTGTCGTGCCAGAACTGCCCCGACGTGGTGCAGGCCCTGAACGTGATGTGCGTGACCAACTCGCGCATTAAGCACACCGCGATCGAAGGCTCGCTCTTCCAGGACGAGGTCGACGCACGCCAGGTCATGGCCGTGCCGACCGTCTTCCTCAACGGTGAGCTGTTCGGCTCCGGACGCATGAACCTCGAGCAGATCGTCGGCAAGCTCGACAGCGGCTCCGCCGAGCGCACCGCCGCCGCGATCAGCGAGAAGGACCCCTTCGACGTCCTCGTCGTCGGTGGTGGCCCTGCCGGCGCGACCGCTGCGATCTACGCCTCCCGCAAGGGAATCCGCACCGGCGTTCTCGCCGAGCGCTTCGGTGGCCAGGTGCTCGACACCATGGCCATCGAGAACTTCTCCTCCGTCCCCTACACGGAGGGCCCGAAGTTCGCCGCCGAGCTCGAGAACCACGTGCGCCAGTACGACGTCGACATCATGAACGTCCAGAAGGCCTCGAAGCTCACCCCGGCCCCCACCGAGGGTGGCCTCGTCGAGGTCGAGCTCGAGAACGGTGCCCGGTTGCTCTCGCGCAGCGTCGTTCTCGCGACCGGTGCCCGCTGGCGCGCGATGAACGTGCCGGGCGAGCAGGAGTACCGCAACAAGGGTGTCACCTACTGCCCGCACTGCGACGGCCCGCTGTTCAAGGGCAAGCGCGTCGCCGTCATCGGTGGCGGCAACTCCGGTGTCGAGGCCGCGATCGACCTCGCCGGTGTCGTCGCCCATGTGACCCTCATCGAGTTCGACTCGGTCCTGCGCGCCGACGAGGTGCTGCAGCGCAAGCTCCGCAGCCTGCCCAACGTCGACATCGTCGTCAGCGCCCTGACCACCGAGGTCCTCGGCGACGGTTCGAAGGTCACCGGCCTGACCTACACCGACCGCACCACCGACGAGTCGCGCACCCTCGAGCTGGACGGCGTGTTCGTCCAGATCGGTCTGCTGCCGAACACCGAGTGGCTCTCCGGCACGGTCGAACTCAGCCCGCGCGGCGAGATCGTCGTCGACGACCACGGCCGCACCTCGGTGCCCGGCGTGTTCGCTGCCGGCGACTGCACGACCGTCCCGTACAAGCAGATCATCGTCTCCGCAGGTGCGGGTGCGACGGCCGCGCTCGGCGCGTTCGACCACCTCATCCGCACGAGCGCCCCGGCCCAGGCCGAGGAAGCGGTCGCCGCGACCGTCTAGGCGTCACTGCAGCCCCGTGGCCGTCACCCCTTCCGGGTGGCGGCCACGTTGCTTTCTCGGGGAGGTTGTTGTCGAAAATCCTGCGGAAATCGCCCATATCCTCCCCCAATTCACCCCGCACAGGCATTGACGCGCTCTTTACCCCGGCGCTTCACTGAAATGCGCACGTGTGTCCCCATCGCGACGGTGTCCCAGGAGGTCGACCTATGCGCAGCACACGGAAGTCCGAACGGTGGCACAGACGCGAAGGACGCCTGTATCGCAGAGCCGCCTCGGTGGTGGCGCTCATGGGGCTGGTCGCCCTGTGGGTGAATCCCGCGGCGTCGGCGGACGAGTCCACGGGATTCTCGCTTCCCTTCTCCGGCGCACCGGCCTACGAGCATCTGGCGCCGACGCAGGTCACCGACCCGTCCCAGTTGCACGCCCCGCTCGGTCGGGAGTGGGCCGAGGACATCGCCCGGCAGATCGGGTTGAGGCCGGAGGATGCGTTGTCCGAGCAGCAGGCCCGTGATTTCACCACCGGTGGGGGAGTGGGCGGCAGCAAGGAAGCGGCCGAGATCATCCAGGGTTCCATCGACATCCTCATCAATACGACCGGTCACCCCATGTACTCCGACGTGAACGGTGTCTCCACCCCGACGGTGCTGGGCAGTTACGGCCTCTACGTGACGCCCGACGGGATGCTGCAGAGCCCGGCCAACGCGTCGGCGCCGACGAGGCAGGTGAACACGCTCATCGCGCCCGGCGGGTACGTCGACACCTGGCTGCGGAACAACGACGCGACGGACACGCTGGTGGCGCTGTACCGGTCGGCGTACCCGATCGAAGCGACCTTCGGTTTTGCGGCGCAACAGATATCCGGCGCCGCCCAGTTGGTCACCAACACGAAGGGCGACGTCGTCTCGACCGTCGGCATGTCGATGGCGCCGCCGCTGTGGATCGTGAACTTCGCTCTCATCTACGCCGTGAGCCCTTCCCTCGCGGCCGCGATGCCGGCCTACTGGGCGCCCATCCCGCCGGAAGTGGCCGAGGCGATCAAGGCGAGCCCCACGGGCCAGGTGCCCTACGCCGACTACGCGTCGTACCTCGAGTGAAACTTCGGGGAGGTTGTGGTCGAGAATCTTGCCGGAAGCGACCACAACCTCCCCGTCGTTACGATGTGACATGGCTGTTGTGGTGATGGGCGTCAGCGGATGTGGCAAAACGACTTTCGCGAAGCAGCTCGCGGACGCGATCGGCGGGGCCTTCATCGAGGCGGACGACTATCACAGCGACGCGTCGATCGAGAAGATGCGCTCGGGGCGCGCGCTCGACGACGACGATCGTGAACCGTGGTTGCGTGCCGTCGCAGCCGCTGCCGAAAGCGTCGAGACCCCGGTGGTCGCGTGTTCGGCGCTGAAGAGGTCGTACCGCGACATCCTGCGTGCCGACACCCCGACCGTCTTCCTGCATCTGGATGTACCCGTCGACGTCGTGCGGTCCAGGGTTCGCGGACGCGGCGGCCACTTCTTCTCCGAGACGCTGGTGGCCTCTCAGTTCGAGACGCTCGAGCCCCTGGAACCCGACGAGCACGGCGTCACCCTGGACGCGACCCGCTCACTTCCCGAACTCCTCGACACGGCCCGCGCGTACCTCGAAGGCCCGTCGAGGTAGGTGTTGTTGTCGAAGAACGCGAAAAAATCGATAACAACGACGGACTCGATACGACGAAGGCCCCGACCTGTGGTCGGGGCCTTCGTGTGCAGAAAGTTCAGTGACCGCGTCAGCGCTTCCTGACGTTCGCGACGATCTCGGCGTCGGCCTTGATGTTGGTCCGGGTCTTCTTCTCGGCGCGCTTTTCCTTCAGCGACTTGCCGGACTTCTTGGACATCGAACTGCGAGGCGATTTGTCGGCCATGCTGCCACCCTCAATAGGAGACCTGAACGGTCCCGATGTCCCCACAGTACGGGAGAGTCGGCCGTGATCCGCGCATGAGCCGGTCCCGGGAGAGTCCTGCGGCAGGAACGGCGGGTCCGGACCACCCCACAACGGCGAAGGCCCCGACCGTGTGGTCGGGGCCTTCGTGTGAGAGCCGATGACGGGAATCGAACCCGCGTATTCAGCTTGGGAAGCTGATGTTCTACCATTGAACTACATCGGCACGCTGGGCTTTTGCCGATTCTCACCGACGCCGGCCCGAGCTTTCGGAGCAAACTGTAGCAGACTCCCCGGGTCGATCGCGGGACCCCTAGACCAGGGACCGGCCCGTCCGGATCCGCCACCGCATGTCGGCCAGCAGCACGCGGTAGGGCAGCTCCCGCACCGCGACCGGCAGCCTCTTGTTCACTGCACCGAGAGCTCGCATGACGCGGTCGAAGCGTCGCTGGTCGCGCGGTGTCCACGGCAGCAGCATCTGCTCGCGGAACAGCTGCGGCAGGAAGCCGGCCGTGAAGAAGAGATTGAGCTTGCCGGCCAGGGCAGGGACGGGCTGGGGCAGGAACTCGATCCGGGCGATCGACAGCAGATGCTCGCGGATCGTGTCGTCGATCTTCACCTTGTGGAGATTGTCCTCCCAGTACTGCTCGAACGCCGCGCGGTTCTCCGGCCACATGTGCTGCGGCACCTGCAGTGTCGTGCCGAAAGTCGCGCCGTTCCGATAGAAGTACTCGATCGCGTCGTCGGGGATCGGCCCGTACAGCGCGCGGTGCACGTCCTCGAATCCGCGGTAGATGCACGCCGCCACCCACAACTGCAGTTCCGGGTCCATCGCGTTGTATTCGACCGGGCTCGACTCGGTGGAGCGCACCTGCGCGTGTGCCTTGTTGACGCCGCGACGGAAGAGGCGCTTCTCGTCGTCGGTGCCGCGCATGGCGACGGCGAGGTAGGTGAGGGTGGTGCGGGTGCGCTTGATCGGGTGGTCGAACAGCCGACCCGACTCCACGCGGGATTCGTAGACGCCGTAGCCGACGCCGGGCCACGACAGCTGCATGATGATGTTCGCTGCTCCGGCGGCCAGGCCGAGCCCGTCCATCGTGTCGTCCAGTCCGACGGGCTTGTCGACGGTCGTCGTCATCGAATGTCCCTCCATCGTTCGAAGTGACCACGACTGTACTCAGATGCGCGCCGACGGTAAAGACCGGAGGTTGCGCGGCACGGAAAGCGGACGCTGCGAAGATAGAGGTATGGCAACTGGACGGCTCTACGGTGGACGCGCAGGCGAGGAACGACAGGCCGATCGGCGAGCGCAGCTGATCGAGGCCGGTCTCGATCTCCTCGGAGCTGCCGACGGCGAAGCCACCCTGTCGGTGCGCGGTGTCTGCAAGCGCGCAGGTCTGGCCTCGCGTTACTTCTATGAGAGCTTCGCCGACCGCGACGAGCTCACCGGTGCCGTCTACGACCACGTCGTCCAGCGCATCGCCGAGAGCACGCTCGCCGCCGTGGCCTCGGCACCCGCCGACGACGACCGCGCGATCGTGCGGGCCTGCGTCGAGAACATCGTCCGCGAGATCGACGAGGACCCGCGGCTCGGCCGCATGCTGTTCTCCGTCAGCCAGGCCAACACGCAGCTCGCGGAGCGGCGCCTCGACTCGACCCGCATGTTCGCCGGGCTGGTCACCGCCCAGGCCGAGAACATCTACGCCATCACCCCGAGCCCCCGGCTCGACCTGGCGGCGCACTACGTCGTCGGCGGACTCGCCCAGGCGCTGACGGCCTGGCTCGACGGCACCGTGCCGCTGAGCCACGACGACGTCGTCGAGGAGTGCACCGAACTGCTGGTCACGATGTCGGCCCAATTGCGACGCGACTCGGCCACGTAGAACCCCGCGGCCGGGCGATTGTTAACCTCTACTCGTGCTGCTCTCCGATCGCGACATCCGCGCCCAGATCGCCTCCGGGCATCTGGGCATCGACCCGTTCGATCCGGAGCTCGTGCAGCCCTCGAGTGTCGACGTCAAACTCGACAGCCTGTTCCGCGTCTTCAACAACACGCGCTACACGCACATCGACCCGGCGAAGCAGCAGGACGAACTGACGTCGCTGGTGCAGGTGCCCGAGGGTGAGTCGTTCGTGCTGCACCCCGGCGAGTTCGTGCTCGGGTCGACGATGGAGCGGTGCACCCTGCCGGCCGACCTCGCCGGCCGCCTCGAAGGCAAGTCGTCGCTGGGCCGGCTCGGTCTGCTCACGCACTCGACGGCCGGGTTCATCGACCCGGGCTTCGACGGGCACATCACCCTCGAGCTGTCCAACGTCGCGAACCTGCCGATCACGCTGTGGCCGGGAATGAAGATCGGTCAGCTGTGCCTGTTCCGGCTGACGAGCCCCGCCGAGCACCCCTACGGCAGCGCGAAGGTCGGGTCGAAGTACCAGGGCCAGCGCGGGCCCACCCCGTCGAAGGCGTACCTGAACTTCGTGCACAAGCATCCCGACGCGCGCCCCAGCTAGTTGGTCCTGCGCACGTCGCAGACGAACTCCGGGGGTGAATCTCGTCCGTGCGGGTCGGGCACCCTCTCGTCCGGGTTAATCTCTGCACGTGCGCGTCGCTGCGGTCGCCACCACACTGCTGCTCCTGCTCGCGGCCTGCGCGCCCCTCGCCTCCCGAGGATCTCCCGGTAGTGCGTGCCGACGGTGACCGGCTCGTCCTCGACGGCCGGACGTGGTGGCCCGCCGGACTCAACGCATACCAGCTCGGTACCCGCTGGGAGGTCAACCACGGATGCGGTGCCGAGGTGGACCTCGACGCCTTCTTCGGCACGCTGGCGCCGCGTTCGATCGTGCGTTTCGACGCATTCCAGTCCCACGCCGTGCACCGGATCGGCGGCACGCTCGACTTCACGGCGCTCGATGCCGTCTTCGATGCCGCCGAGCGGCACAGGGTGTACCTGATCCCGGTGCTCGCCCCGCAGGACAGTGATTGCGACGCGGGTGGATACAAGCAGGCGGACTGGTACGACGCAGGTTGGCACGACCCGCTGCCGGGTCATGTGCTCGCCTACGACGACTGGGTCGCGACCGCCGTCGAACGGTGGGGTTCGTCGCCGGCGGTCGCGATGTGGGAGCTGATCGGCGAACCCGAGACCGCGACCTGCACCGACGACGAGTGCACCCTCGAACGACGCGAGTGCCTGCCCGGCGGTGCTCGGCTGCTCCGCAGCTGGATCGACGAAGCAGCCGGCATAGTCCACGAGCACGACCCGGACCGGCTCGTCACCGTCGGCACCATCGGAGGCGACCAGTGCGGTTCCGCCGGCGACGATTTCGCGACCGTCACCGACGCCGAGCAGCTCGACGTGGTGCAGTACCACGACTACGACGACGCGCAGTTCCTCGAACGGCGACTCGACGGATTGTCGAAGCCGATGCTCGTCGCCGAACTCGGTGTCCGGGCCGGTTCGTGCCGCGCGGTGAGCGAGCGTGCCGACATCGTCGACCGCACGCTCACGCAGTACCGCGATCTCGGGGCCGACGGCGCACTGATGTGGTCGTTCGTCCCCGACCCGCGACCGGACGAGTGCACCTACGACATCGGTCCGGACGACCCGGTCCACTACGTCCTACGGCGCCACCACCGCTCAGGGTGACGTCCGGTCGAGTACCCGGAAGAGTCGCCAATCGGGTTGGTCGGCACCGTCGTTGGGGATCTCGAGTTCGAGTACCGCGATGTCGCTGCCGGTCTCGTAGATGGTGGGGTAACGGCGGTTGACGGCGTCCGACGTTCCGCGGCCCTCGTTGGGGACGGTCAGGATGTACTCGATCCCGGAGGCGGAGGGGCGGTTGAGCACGGCGGTGAAGTCGGAGTCCGAAGGGATGACGAACGTCTCGGGGCGTTCGGTGGCCGAGAAGATCGCGAACCCGTAGACCGTGTCCATCAGCACCGAGCCCGGCGGCAGGTCCATCGCGTCGAGGTATTCGGCGATGCGTCGTTCCGTGGAGAACGCCGCGATCACCCGTCGCTGCTGCTCACGCACCTCGGACGGATCGTCGTTGTCCGGGAACAGGACCGTGCGCAGCGCGTGCTGTTCCTGCGACAGGGTGGGCGAACCCATCGCGACGAACGTGACGGGCAGGCTGCACACCAGGAGCACCGCACCCAGCGGTGCTGCGCCGCTGGGGTCCTCCGTCCTCGGAACGGCATGCGGCCCGGGGCGTCGCGCCGTGAGCAGTCCACGTCGCGGAGCCAGTTGCACGACCCACACCGCGAGCAACGGGATCGCGCAGATGTAGAAGCGCAGGAACGGGAAGGTCATTCCGCGCGAATAGGACAGGGCCGCGAAGCCCAGGACCGCGCCGAAGACGACGAACGGTACGAGCGGTTCGAGATCGCGTCGTCGCCATGCGAGCACCGCCACGACCGGGATCAGCAACGGAAGCGCCGGTCCGAGCACGACGGTCTCGGCGAGCGAGAAGGCGATCGCACCGAGCCCACCCGACGACCCGCCACCGCTCTGCTCGAGGATGGCGGCGTTGCCGTAGGCCGAGGTGAACTGCGCGAGCCATTCACCGGTGACGAGCCAGCTCGTCACGACGAACGCGACGAAGGCCAGGGCGAGGGGAGCGGCGACGAGGATCGCGTCCATGATCGCCGGCTGCCATCCCGAGCCGGGAGCGTATCGGCGCGACCGGTACCGGACGAGCAGTACGACGAAGACCGTCACCGCCCCGCCGACGGCCAGTGCGTCGTACCGCGCGAGATACGCCAGTGCCAGGGCGATTCCGGCCAGCGCCAGGTCGTGGATGTCGTCGGTGCTGCACCAGCGGATCAGACGACGCGCGGCCCAGCACAAGGCGAACAGGAACGGCGCCTCGCTCATCCCGTTCGCACCGTAGTAGACGATCATCGGGTTCAGGGCGAACACCGCCGTCACCGTCCACACGAACCACGGCGCGCAACCGCGATCGCACGCGATGCGGTGGATCTGCACCGCCGCGCCGGCCATGAACGGCGCCGACATGAGCACGGCCGTCACCGCATAGGCCGACAGTCCCGGGAACCACGCCGACAATCCCGTGAGGGGCACCTGGACGAGCGCGGTGAGGGGTGTGAACACGAAACCGATGGCGGCGAGGTGCGGGTCGCGGCTGAGCAGCACCGACCGCGCAGCGCTGACACGGCTGAGCGAATCACCCTGGTAGTACTGCACGTCCAGCGCGAGCCACAGTCCCACCACCAGATAGACCAGGCAGGCGGTCCAGAACACCCACGTGCTGCGGGCCCTCACGACGACAACCGTGGAAGGTCTTCTCCCAGTAGGAAGGATTACGGATGAGCTGATAGGTGCCCTTGATCGCCGCGATCGACATGAGAACCCAGTAGAACGGCACGGTCAGGCACGGCCACCACAGGTTCGAGTGGCCCGTCTCGCGGCACGCCACGAAGTTCATGTACATCACGGCGACGTTGCCGAACACGAGCGAGATCAGCGCGGGGAAATAGGCGTACCAGGGGAAGATCTCCTCGATCAGCTCCGCCTGCCCGAGCAGCCACGCCAGCGTCGTCATCCAGAACACCATGTTCAGGCACGCGATGATCGGCGTGCCCGCGAGCAGGGTCGTGAAACGCAGCATCCCCGCGGTGCCGATCACCCGCCACAACCGGACGGGCCGGCGCATGTGGACCAGCCAGGTCTGCAGATAGCCCTTGTACCAACGGGATCGCTGCCGCACCCAGTTGATCGGATCGCTGTTCGCCTCTTCGAGCGTGGTCGAGTCGAGAACCGCGGTGGAGTAGCCGGATTCGGCGATCCGCACGCCGAGATCGGCGTCCTCGGTGACGTTGTACGGATCCCACGCGCCGATGTCGTCGAAGACCGACCGGCGGATGTGGTTCGACGTGCCGCCCAACGGGATCGGCGAGTGCGACTTCATCAGTCCGGGCAGGATGAAGTTGAACCACAGTGCATAGTCGGCGGTGAACCAGCCGGTCAGCAGATTCTGGGTTCCGTTGTGGAAGGCCAGTTTCGCCTGCACACATGCCACGTCGTCGCCGAGACGGTCGAAGACGACGACCACCCGGCGCAACTGCAGAGGCTCGGGCAGATCCTCGGCGTCGAGAATCGTGACGATCTCACCGGTCGTGAAGTGCAGGCCGTAGTTGCACGCCTTCGGTTTCGTGCGCGGGTCGGCGGCCGGGACGAGCAGGATCTCGACACTCTCTCCGAGCCCGGCCTTCTCCGCGGCCTCGATCGTGACGGTGTCGTCCTCCTCGAGCAGCAACAGCACCTGGAGTTTGTCGGCCGGATAGTCAAGTGCGGCCATCGCGGCGAGCAGGTCGCCGACCACCTCGGGTTCGTTGTAAGCGGGGACGAGCACCGTGTACTGCGGCAGTTGATCATCGGTGAGGGCCAGGGCTTCCTCGTCGTCGACGATGAACTGCGCGTCGCGCGCCATGCCGCGGGTGAACAGCAGCAGCCGGTCGGCGAGGGTCGCGATGTACCCGAAGGTGCACA
>Ga0182738_1001673_pt1 | contig 27277 bp, 18 predicted proteins | sample eDN5th30CBELigMG_FD_128876 | JGI IMG/M metagenome (GOLD analysis project Ga0182738, IMG submission 128876) | Enriched Miracle-Growth compost microbial communities from Emeryville, California, USA - eDNA 5th pass 30_C BE-Lig MG (version 2)... ...
CCCTTTTCCTTCCTGGCACACCAGTTTGCCATCTTCCACCAGGCCGGCGTTACGCGCTTCTAATTTCTGGGTTAAACGTCCGCGCCATTTTTCCAATTCAGCCTGATGTGCTTTGCTGGGTGCCAGATCGGTGGTTTCATAGCGGTCGTTTTGCAGATCGAACAGTTGCTCCTGGCCAGTGCGCGGGAACCAGATATATTTCCAATCGCCATCGGTGAGATATTGCATTTCATTGGCCGGCGAATAACAGGCGCTGTGTTCGCCATGCACATATTCGCGCCATTCCGTTTCCTCGCCGCGCACCAGCGGCAGCACGCTTTTGCCATCTACTGTTTCAGGAATTTCCACGCCGCAGGCATCCAGGATGGTCGGCATGATATCCTGCAAACACACCGGCGCGCTGGAACGTTCTTCTATCTTTTTGCGCATTGCCGGCGGCAGACACACGATGAACGGCACATGCGCTGAGCCTTCATACGCATAGGTTTTGCGCCACAAATTATTATCGCCCATCATGTCGCCGTGATCGGCGATGAAGATGATGATGGTGTTATTCAAATCGCCGCTCTTGCGCAAGGCGCGAAAGATGCAGCCGATTTGATGGTCAATAAAACTGATATTGCCATAATAACTCACGCGGGCGCGGCGGATTTCTTCGGGCTTTTTCCTGCCGTGCCAGGCATTGGGATCAGCGGCATCTTTGGGCACATCGTGCACCGCGGCCCAGTCGCCAACTTGCGCTTCAGGGATTTCTTTTTGATCGTATAAATCAAAATAATAAGGCGGCGCGTCATAGGGCGAATGGGGCCGCGCGAAGGAAGTTTTCAAGAAGAAAGGTTTGGTGGGATCGCGCCGTTCCAGAAAGCGAATCGATTCCTGCGCCGTCCACGCCGTGGGATGCAGGTATTCCGGCAAATGCCAGGAGCGCGCCATCCATGAATTCCAATCAATGCCATGATCTTCGCGCCCCACTTCGGCGGGGCGATTGCGATTAAACCATTTCACGTAATCCGATTCAAAACCCGGATCCTGAACGCGGCTCGATTCATCCAGCATGATATTGTGAAATCCCTGCAACGAGCGCTGCGGATGCACATGCATTTTGCCGACACATTGGGTGTGATATCCGGCGTTCGCCAGCGATTCGGGCAAGGTGTTTTCGAGCAATTGCGCGGAACCCTGCCCGGCTCCCATGCCTAAAATCCCCACGTGCCACGGGTCCTGCCCGGTCAATAAGGTGGCGCGCGCCGGAATGCAGGACGGGGTACAGGTGTAGCCATTATCGAACACCGTGCCATTGGCGGCGATGTAATCGAGGTTGGGGGTTTCGATGATGTCGTTTCCATAACATCCCAGCGTGTCCCAGCGCTGCTGATCTGTCATCAATAAGAGAACATTGGGTTTTGACATTGTCTTTCTTCGCTCCTTGGAATTTCAGGTAAGGTTGATCATTAGAATATAACGCACTGAAGGAGTTTTATCCTTCATAAAAGTACTTTTACCGTCCTTGCTCATTGTTCATTGACAATAAAAAAGACGGCTGCAAGATGCAGCCGCCTTTTGATATGAATGGTATGACAAATCAATTCCCTCAGGAATCACTTCCTGCCATGGCTACAAACATGCGTCCAGTAGCGGGATCCCAGGTTACCTGGGCCTGCAACGATTTTTCGAACAAACGCACCGGAACCATGGTGCGGCCGCTTAACAGGAACGCCGCCAGATCCATCATGACTTCCTGCTGATTTACCACGGCCTGATGGCTGCCAATGGTCAGCGTCACTTCGTTATCGGCGTTCTTCGCATGCACGGTTTGCGTGGCCGCATCCCATGTCACGCTGCCGCCCTGCTGTTCAAAGAGGAAGCGGAACGCGGCGACACTGGTGGTGCCAACCAACATGGCGTGAACATCGGAATGCAGCGGCTTACCGTTATACGTCACCTGCAAATTGCGCGGCATGTTGATCTTTTGGCCGGGCTGCAACTGCGCGGATGTTTTCAAATTGTTATTAACTGCGATGACTTCCACCGGCAATCCATAACGTTTAGCGACAGCTGCCAGCGGTTCGCTAGTTTTGGTGACATACACGGCAGGCCAGGCGTGCGTGGTTTCATTGACCTGCATCTTGCTGCTCAACGGAGAGAGCGTGATGGCAGATAACGACTTCGCAGCGGTTTGATGCGATTTGAAATCCGGCAAAAAGGCGAGTTGCGGGCGCGTGCTCTGCCCGCCATTGATGATGTGCTGATAATTCCAGGAATTACCGGGGAGATTCACCGCGGCGATGCGGCTCCCAGTCAGTGAGGCCGTGGGAACGGTAAAGACCGGTTCTTCTTTAAACGACGGAACCGAAGCATCCGATGCCACGCGCACTCGCTGCGGCATTTTGCCCAGATGGGAACTATCGGCCAGACGCACTGCGGAATGAGCGCTGTGTTTCACCGGCGCGATGCGGCTGGAAACGTTCACCAACGTCATGCCCACAGCGGGGCCGTTGGCAAAAGTACTTTTATGCGTGGCCGGAACAGCAGCCGAACGCTGACCGAGCGTGGCCTGCGGGAATTCCGGTAATTCGACATTGGAAACTTGTTGATCGGCTGGCTTGCTGGAAGCAGCCTTGCTGGCAACTTTTGCGTGAGCCTGTGTGGATAACTTCTGCGCAGGCAATGACAACGCGTCATCCAGCCACGCCATGCGCTGAGGAGTGTGTGTGGTGGCAGGTGTTGCAAGCACTGCATCCGGTCCATGTGAAGCGGCTACTGTCGATTGCGGGTTTGTGAGAAGGCTCACCTGCGCCGGCGTGGCATCCTCTTTGGGCAAAGCCGCTTCGCGCGCCATAGTGGCGACGGGCGCGGTTGCTTTGGCAGCAGTTACTGATTTTTTCGAAGAAGCTTGCTCCGCTGTAGTACTTTTTTCCGGCGTTTTCTCCGGCGCCATATCCATGGGCAATGCAGACAAACGCGGCGCGGCCTGTCCCGGTGATCGACGTACTTCCGCCGAGCTAGTCGTCGTCACCGTCAAACTTTCCTCATTATTGGCAACGCTTTCGCCCGCATCCGAAGATTGACTGCTTTGCGTTGGAACAGTTTGCGTTTCCGTGCGCTGCGGAAACGTAGGAACATTGAGCTGCGCCATCCGATTTACAAACTGGCCATTCCCGGCATTGCTATTCGCCGTTTTGGTGGAATTATTTCCCGACGTGGATTTACTGGTGTTATTGGCAGCCGGTGTATTGGCGTTTGCCGTCTTTGCAGCCGTTTTCGGCAAAGATGATTCTGTTGATTTGCCGTTGGTCTGATAAGGCGCCAGCTGGTTATACCAGGTGGGATTGATGCTGTTATTGCCAACGCCAATGTGCAGGCGCGGCGCTTCTCCCTGATTGGACAGGGCGTCATAGGCCAGGGCATCCAGCACATATAATCCGTCATTCACTTTGGTGGTATCGAACGGAACGATGTAGGGCGGCTGGTTGATCATCCAGGAACGCAACGCTGGTTTGCGATCCGGATCATCCACCGAGTTGATCATCACAAAAATATACTTGACGCCGAAATTGCCGCTGGCTTCCAGTTGCAAATTCACCACGCCTTTGAGCATTTGGCCATCTTGCACACCGAGCCATTTCAAATAAGGCGCAACGGGCGGCGTTTGCTGGCTGCTCTGGCTGCTTGCTTTGGCCGCGACATTGTTCACATATACGGTGATTTCGGCCTGACCGATTAAGCCCTGCGAATCAGCCACGCGAACTGTGAGCTTGTGCGGGCCATTATTGAAGAGCGTGGTATCCCAATTGAATTTGGACGATTGCAATGACTTGAGTGGCACCCAGCCTGGCGTGGCGATATGATCATCGACATACATCTGCACCGCCTGCACCGGATTGGTGCGCTGTTGCACAGCAACGGCAATCGATACGCTTTTACCCGTCACCACATCAGCATATTGCGGCGTGACAATGCTCACCACAGGGCCATAGCTGCCGCTGTTGACGGCGGAGGCCAGATCGGCATGAGCGCTGCCCGGCATCACTACCAGCGGGGCCGCCATCGCTGCCAATACGGCGCTGGCCACGGCCGCACGTTTCAAGGTCACATTCCTCTTGTTGCCATTACGATTGGACTTTTCCAACTATAACACCACCCTGTAAACATCAACACTTGCAATTCTGCAAATTGAAGTTAGGTTAGCACAGTCATAATTTTACGTCAATTAGCCCCGCGCTCCGAAACTCTCTAACGAGTTGACAAAGTCAGGTAAACTGCTTCATATGCGTTTAGGAAATACCACAAAATATGCCCTCGAAGCCATGGCATATTTGATTCGTCCCCACGCCCGCGAGCAGTGGGCACAAATTGCCGAGATTGCCAAAACCTGTGGCATCCCGCGGAAATACCTGGAGCAAGTACTTTTAGATCTCAAGACAGCCGGCCTGGTGGAAAGCAAGAAAGGCCAGCATGGCGGATATCGCCTGAGCCGCCGCCCCGATGAAATTTCGCTGGGCGAAGTGCTGGCTGCCGTGAATGGCGAATTATTGCCGCTTCCCACCTGGATGGACGAGCCGAATCCCAACTTTCCTTTCGAAGCCGGTTTGCGTGACGTGGTAGATCACGCGCGCTCTTCCATGCGGACTATTTTTGATGCCACTTCCATCGAAGTGCTGGTCTGCCGCCCCGAAAACTGGCTGGGCGGCTAATTGTCATAATCATAAAACCCAGCGCCGGATTTGCGGCCCAGTTTGCCGCCCTGCACCATTTCCTGCAACAACGGGCAAGGTTCATATTTGGCGGCGTGGCCCAATTGCTCCCACAACGCCGTCTGGCAATCCAGCACCACATCCACACCAATTAAATCCGCCAGCGCCAGCGGGCCCATCGGAAAATTGCATCCCAGCTGCATCGCTTCGTCCACATGCACCGGCGCATTGCCTTCCTGCACCAGAAACGCCGCCTCATTGAGCAGCATCAACAGGGCGCGATTGACGATGAAGCCGGGCGAGTCGGGCGCGGGAACCGGCGTTTTGCCCCAGCTCTGCATCAGCGCGCACACCGCATCAAAAGTACTTTGGGATGTCTTCTCGCCGCGGATCACTTCCACCAGCGCCATGCGCGGCACCGGATTAAAGAAATGGCATCCAGCCACGCGTTCCGCATGAAAAGTACTTTGAGCAATGGCGCTAATCGATATCATCGAGGTATTGGACAATAATAATGTCTCGGGCGCGGTCAGCGAATCCAGTTGCCCAAACAATGCCTGCTTATCGTCGAGGCGTTCGCGAATCGCTTCGATAACGACATTGGCACCAGCTACCGCTTCGAGTGAGGGCGCAATATGCAACCGCGCCAGCGTGGCATCGCGCTGCTCCAATGTGCTTTTGCCCTTTTCCACATCACGATCCAGAAAATGCGCAATGCGCTCGCGCGCCTTTTGCGCCGCGCCTTCAAAAGCATCATACAACTGCACTTGGCACCCGGAAACCGCAGCCACCTGCGCAATGCCGCTGCCCATAGTGCCACAACCAGCGATAAATATCTGTGGAATGGAGTTGTTCATAAAAGTACTTTTATCCTTCATGTTACATAATCCCCCATTAAAAATGGCTACCGTGTCCCCACAAGTCTATGCTGTGTCATTCCGACCGAAGCGAGGAACGAGCGTAGTGGAGAAATCTTGCTTTTGGGGATTATTGTGATACAAAACGGCAAGATTTCTCCACTCCCAAATTTGTTAAAACAAATTTTTCCGGTCGAAATGACACTATAGTAACTCATAGGTACATAGTAGCCTTTAAAAAGGGGGACTTTCGAATCTGCTATCCAGCATCCAACCCCAAAAGTACTTTTACCGCACCCCACGCATTTCGCCACTTTCATCTATTGTCCTTACAACATTTCGATAATCGTGGCGCTTCCCATGCCGCCGCCGACGCAGAGGGAGGCGAGGCCGTATTTCAAATCGCGGCGTTTCAATTCATGCAGCAGTGTCACCAGAATGCGCGCGCCGCTGCATCCGATGGGATGGCCCAGCGCCACGCCGCCGCCATTGACATTGAGCTTTTCGGGCGGAACCGGCACTTCGCGCAACACGCCCAACACCTGCGCCGCGAAGGCTTCATTGATTTCCACCAGATCCATTTGCTCCAAATCTAACCCGGCTTTTTGCAGCGCCGATTGAATGGATAAAATCGGCCCCAACCCCATCACTTTCGGATCCACGCCAGTGCTGGCCGTGCTCACAATGCGCGCCAGCGGTTTCAGGCCATGCTGATCCACCGCGTTCTGCGAGGCCAGCACCAGAACCGCCGCGCCGTCGTTGATTCCAGAAGCGTTGCCGGCTGTCACGGTGCCGTTTTTTTCAAAAGCCGGTTTCAATTTCGCCAGTTGTTCGGGCGTGGTCTGGCGCGGGTATTCATCGGTGGCGAAAATCAGCGGATCGCCTTTGCGTTGCGGCACTTCCACCGGCACAATTTCATCCTCAAACCGTCCCGCCGCAATGGCCTCCAGCGCTTTTTGCTGGCTGCGTAGAGCAAATTCATCCTGCTCTTCCCGGCTAATGCCATAACGGCGCGCGATGTTTTCGGCGGTGCCGCCCATGTGTAAATGAGTGATGCCGCAACTCAATCCGCCTGATAATTCATCTTCCAATGCGCCATTTCCCAGGCGCGCTCCCCAGCGCATCTCACGCGCAATGTATGGCACGCGGGACATACTTTCCATGCCGCCCGCCGCCATCACATCGCGATCAGCGCATCGAATCATGCGGTCGGCATGCTGCACTGCCGCCATTCCCGAAGCGCATTGCTGATTAATAACCGAAGCGGGCGCACTAAACGGAATACCAGCGTCAACAGCGCAGAATCGCGCCATGTTGTTGTGGCCAGCCTGCAGAACGTGCCCCAAAAGTACTTCTTCGATATCATGAGCCGCCATTCCACTGTGCGCAATTGCATCCGCCATCGCCACCGTCCCAAAATGCCGCAACGGAACATCGCGTAACGCGCCGCCAAAATTGCCAATGGCAGTGCGCCGCGCGGAAATGATATAGGTGGAATTTTTCATGGTCGTTCCTTTAAAGCAGTGTCATTTCGACTGGAGCGAGACACGAGCGAAACGGAGAAATCTTACTACATGTTGTTTTACGTCAAACGGCAAGATTTCTCCACTCCAAAATTTGCCCCAAAGTCATTAGGGCAAATCTTCCGGCCGAAATGACACTCATAGAATCTCATGAGATTGCACCATGACTTTCCACAAGGCAACTAATGCAAAGGCCGGATAACGATTCCCGTGGCCAACTTGGGATAAAAGTAAGTGGATTTCTGCGGCATTTTGTCGCCGGCATTTGCCACATCGCTGACTTGCTCGCTGCGCGTGGGACGCAACAGAAAGGCGGCCTGCGCCTCGCCAGAAAGTACTTTTTGCCGGGCATCCGCGGCGTGAATGGTGTAGGAAACATGTTCGCCACCAGCCAGTTTCGCGGCATCCACACCCAGCTCGTTTTCCAGAATGAGACGATGCAGCACAGTAACATCCAGCTCATTGTACGCCGCACTACGCTCCCCATCCATCGCTGCCAGATGAGCATCGCCGTCTTTAAGCGTGACCTGATAAGTGGCATTGGGCAAGATCACGCCGATGGAAGGATTGCTCTCGCTGTTGATCGCCTGCTCCAGTTGATCGAAGGCCAGCGGCTTCACCTCAAAGTACTTTTCCAGCTCACCGGGCAACTGCGCCACTTTGGCCGCATCGACATTTTTTATAGCACGGTGCGTCGGCAAAATAATTAGCCCTGGATCGCTGGTGGAAACGCACATCATCATCACCCAATTTGCACCTTCTTCACCAGTCCAATCAGAAGCGGCGGCAGCACATTCATTGCGATAATTGAGCGCCGTTTCATAGCGATGATGACCGTCCGCGATGAGAATCGACTCTTCCTCCAACGAAGCCGTAATGGCGTTCACGGTTTCATCATCCGTGACATGCCACAGGCGATGAATGATGCCGTCGCTGTCCGTCGCTTCGCCCTGTGGCGCACCGTTGCAAATCACATCGATCAGCGCGTTGCTCCAGCCATCTTCGTCGTTATACAATCCAAAAATGGGCGAGATGTTGGCTTCTGTGGCGCGCAATAATTTCAGCCGATCCTGCTTGGGCCCGCTCAAAGTGTGTTCATGCGGCTGCACGCCTTTGCCAAATTCTTCCAGCCGCAACGCACCCAGCACGCCGCGCCGCTTTTTGATGTCGCCGCTGCCGGGCACGGCGAATTCTTGCTCGTAAACATAGAACCCGGGATCATCCAATTTGAGGATATTGATGTTGCGCCAGCTTTGCAGGATCTCCTCCGCGTTCGCATATTTGGCATCGCCATCGCCCGCGGGCAGCTCGATGTCGATGACATTATAAGCGCTGCGTTTCATCAAATCATCACGCATAGATCCCTTCACCACATCATACGGCGGCGCAATGACATCGGCTAATTGTACTTTTCTGAGGTTGTATCGCAATCCCTGGAACGGCAAGAATTCGGCCATTTGTTTCTCCTGTTTTATATAGAGTGAGTGGGGGCCTGCCCCCACTCGATTTTGTTTATTCGCTTTTTCAAACTTCGCTTCATTTACGCCTTTTCAATAAGAGTCATTTCAAATCCCCCTGCAACACCTGCCAAACCTGGGCTATTTCATGATCGCTAAAAGTACTTTTACGCGCGATGAGACCAGCGGTGAATTGTTCCAGGCGATGCAACTGGCTTCGTATTGCTCCGGTTTCATCATTAGCAACCGAACTTTGATCCGCGGCATTTGCCTCGCTTGCGCCCAGCAAACTCGCGCCGGTCATTTCCGCCGGTTGCGGAATTTGCATCAGATCGAGCAAAGTCGGCGCGACATCCGCCAGGCGGCCGCCGCCGCGCAATTCCTGTTGTTGCAAATGCGGGCCATAGAGAATGCAGGGAACCGGATTCGTGGTGTGCGCGGTGTGTGGTTTGCCGGTTGCGGGATCGACCATTTGTTCGCAATTGCCATGATCGGCAATCACCAGCAAGGCGCCGCCGGCGGCATCAATTGCGGAAAGTACTTTTCCCAGCGCATCATCAATGGTTTCCACCGCTTTGATGGCAGCCGGCAAAGAACCGGTGTGGCCGACCATATCAGGATTGGCAAAATTCAAAATGACCAAATCAAACTGGCCGCCGGTGATGGCCGCCGTCACTTTGGCTGTCACTTCGGGCGCACTCATTTCGGGCTGCAAATCGTAGGTTGCCACATTGGGGCTGGCCACCAGAATGCGTTCTTCTCCCGGCCACGGTTGTTCGATGCCGCCGGAAAAGAAATAGGTCACATGCGGATATTTCTCGGTTTCGGCAATCCGCAGTTGCGTTTTGCCGTGTTGCGCCACCGTCTCGCCCAGGCCATTGCGCTGCGGGCGCGGCTCGAAGGCGATGGGCGTTGGCAAATCCGAGGCATAACGCGTCATGGTGGAAAAAAGTACTTTTGGCGTCACCTGGCGCACAAAGCGCGCGCGTTCGGGATCGTCATCCACCGCAATTTCCTTTTCAAAATCGATATCGATGAAAACGCGCGTCAATTCGCGTCCGCGATCCGAACGATAATTAAAGAAAATCACGCTGTCGCCATCCTGAATGCGCGGCAGCACCTGGCCGTTCTCATCCAGAATCGCGGTGGCCTCAATGAACTCATCTGTTTCACCGCGTTCATAGGCGGCATCCACCGCGGCGAAAGCATCGGCGGCAGTGTGGCCTTTGCCTTCGGTCAATAATTCATAGGCGGCCTGCACGCGCGACCAGCGATTATCGCGATCCATGGCATAATAACGTCCCACCACCGAAGCAACTTTGCCAGCGCCAGTGGCAATCATCTTTTCCACCACGCGGGCCAAATGGGTTTTGGCGGTGGTGGGGCCGACATCGCGTCCGTCAGTGAAGGCGTGTAAAAGTACTTTTGCGCCGGAAAGCCCCTGCTGCGCGGCCATTTCGAGCAGCGCCAGATAATGTCCCTGCGAAGAATGCACATTGCCATCCGAAACCAGACCGATCAGATGCAAGCGCCCGCCGGTTTCTTTGACGTGCGCAATGGCCTTTAATAATGTCTCATTTTCAAAGAATGTGCCTTCGCGGACAGATTGATCGATGAGGCTGGAATCCTGCCACACGATGCGGCCCGCGCCAAGATTCAAATGGCCCACTTCGCTATTGCCCATCACGCCGGCGGGCAGCCCGACATCGACACCGGAAGCGATTAATTGAGTGTGTGGCCATTCCTGATAAATGCGGTGAAAATGGGGCGTTTGGCCCTGCTCCACCGCGTTGGAAATGGTCTCATTGGAAAGTCCCCAGCCGTCCAGAATGCACAGCATCACCGGACGCGGAACGGTAGTATTGGATTGGGGTTGACTTGAACTCATGGCCCTCACAGTTTAGTGAGAAAGCAAGTCAGCGGCAAATTAAGCATCATTAATGTTACGCAATAAAAGTACTTTTAGAAGAACAACGCGGTTTCAGTGGTTCCGGATGATGCCGCAATCCTGTATATTAATGGTGAGGCCAATCCCGCCGGAGCAAAAGTACTTTTCTCATGCCTTCACCGCGCCGCGACGACGAAATCATCGATATCCTGGAAACCCGCGTCTTGCCGTGGTGGGAATTGCATGGACTTTCGCATTTTGCCGCCAGCAAAGCCACGCTGCATGAATTCAACAAGCAGCGTCTTCCCGAAGACATTCGAACCTATGTCCAAAAACGGCGTGGCAAAAAGGTGGCGGCGCACGGACCGCGCTATTTCGATAACACCAGTTACGCCGTGGCCAGCTGGCCCGAAGATGAACAGTGGTCGATTCGCTATCCGTCGCTGGTGTGCGTTCTCAAGGGATCGGCGGATTTTCATATCGCTGATTATGTGGTGCAATGTCCGCAAAGCCACTTCTTTCTCTTCACGCCGCTGGTGCCCTATCCCAACGGCAAACGTTCCCATCTCGAAGGCAGCGACATCGAAAACCGTTATTGCGAGTTGCTGTGGTTCATGACGCCGCCCGGCGCCACCAATCGCATTTCCTGCTGGACCTGTCATTCGCAGGGCAGCCAGCACTGGATGCATCAGCTTTTTGATTATTGCCTGATCGGGCAATCCGAAGTCATCAGCTTTTTCAACCTGTTCATGCAGGAGATGCTGGAGAAACCGGAAGGTTATCGCGAGATGGCGGATATCAGCTTCCGCGGTTTCCTGCGTTTGTTTCTGCGCGATTTGAAGGCCGGGCAGTTTTCCACTGCCGGCAAAAATACTTCATATGAATCGCCGCAGGATTCAAGCCCCATTGAAATGGCAAAGATCTATATCTCCAGCCACATCAATCAATCATTGACTCTCGAAAGCGTGTCGCGTGCGGTGTTTATGTCGCGCACCACCTTCTCCCAACGCTTCGTGCAGGAAACCGGCAAAACCTTTCACCAATACCTCACCGAATGTCGCCTCACCGAGGCTAAACGCCTGCTTTCGGAAGGCAGCTGGTCGGTGACTTCCACCAGTCGCGTGGTGGGACTTTCTACCGCGCAGCTCTATAACCTCTTCCTCAAACACGAAGGATGCACTCCTTCCGAATACAGCAATCAGCACAAACCACCAGCCGCAATCTAAAGACTCATCATTCCTGTCCTTTTTTAAACACCTCTGAACGATATTTGTGATTACTTTTTGCGAATGATGGGTATACTTACCTGTAAGTTGCCGTTTTCAAAATAGCGACGCCATGCAATAGGAGATTAGATACTATGAAACACAGAAAAATAGGATTCACCTTGATTGAATTATTGGTTGTCATAGCCATTATAGCAATCCTCGCAGCAATCTTATTCCCAGTCTTTGCGCGGGCCAGAGAGCAAGCGCGTAAAGCGTCCTGTGCATCAAATTTAAAACAGATTGGTTTATCTTTAATGATGTATGTACAAGACTATGACGAAACGTATCCGATTGGATACATGGGATACAGCGGTGGGCTTTTCTATCAAGTCTTAACCCCCTATATTAAAAACGATCAGATTTGGATTTGCCCTACTGCAGGTGAAATAAAAGAATCGCCTACTAAAAGACACTATACAGGTGGATATGGGTGGAATATTTGCGGAATGGTTTACGGCAGTTCCGGTGCTGTGGGTAATGGATTTGGTTGGTTGAGTGATAGCCGGCGTTGCACCGCTGATGGTAATTATGTCAAGTTAGCGAGTGTGTCCTATCCCGCAGAAACAATCATCGCAGGAGATCCCGGAAGTAATGCCTATGCGAATACGGGATTATACTTGTTCGCTACGGATCGTAATCGTTTGCCGGTATTACACGGTGGCCAGGTGGGACCATTTTATGGCGCAACGAGCTCTGAGCAGAATATTCCCTTGCACAGTTTTGAAGGCGGAGGAAATTATCTGTTTTCTGACGGACATGTAAAGTTCTTGTCAAATTCCCAAGCATGGTCAAATAGGAATAACTTGTTTAATGTAAGCCGTCCCTGAACTAAAGGATAAAAGATTAATGCACTCTCCATTACAAAGATCAAAAGCAATTCTCATCGCTTTACTCATGGCATTATTCCCACTCACCGCGCAGGCACAGGGAAAATTCACCAATCTCGGCCAGCCCATTCACAACATTATCAACGAAGATAGTTGTGTGGGAATGGAGAATAACAGAGCGGTGGATTACATTGTGATCAAAGGCGCCAATGACTCCACCACGTTTGATGTGGTTGATATTATCAGCGGCAAAGTGTTGAAGAAAATCCCGCTGCCCGGCGTTTCCGGTTCATGGGCAGTGCAGCAGGCCAGTGATGGAAAGGTGTATATCGGCTCACATTACAAAGCCTGTTTTTACCAATATACGCCCGGTAGCGATCACATTATCAATCTCGGCGCGATGGGCAAAGAAACGCATGTCTTCGATATGGTCGCCGGAAAAGATGGCAAGATTTATGCGGGCACTTATCCTAATGCGCACGTTTATGAATATGATCCACACACGGAAAAAATTACTGACCTGGGGCGCGTTTCCCAAGACCAAAATTACGTGCGCTCGCTCGCCTTTGATGGCGATGCCAATGTGCTTTATGCGGGAGTTGGCGGCAGTAAAGCAGAGCTAATCAAAATTGATTTAGCGACGGGAAATAAAAAAGAGATTTTGGAAAAGCTGCTGCCAGCCGATCATCCTCATTATCCCTTTGCGTATCATATGGATTACGCACTGGGCAAACTCTTTGTCAAAGTAATGCCCGATACATTAATATTGGATACGGCAACTCAAACTGTCGAATATTATCACCCCGGCGGCGCGATTAATATGGGAAGCCAAAAAATAGTGACGCTTCCCGGCGATAACGACCACATCTATTTTGGCAGTAAACTCTTATATCGATATAATGTTCACACCCACAAAGTAGATACAGCCGGACCAGGATTCAGTTTCCAATCGGCGAAATTCCTCCAGCTCCATCTCCCCGATTATCCCGGCTATACCTTTGTTGCAACCGGCCAGAAGGGGCAAAATTATCTCTATAATCTGGAGACTAAAAAAGCACTCAAGCCGGTAATCAACGATGATGGATCGGCCATTCTCATTCGCAGTCTGACGCATGGCCCTGATGGCAAAATATATATCGGAGGTTATCTGGGAGCTTCCGGATTTATTTCCTATGATCCCCTTAAAAGTACTTTTGGGCCAGTGCAACAATTTGGTCAAACAGAAGCGGCGGGTTCTTTGGGAAAAATGCTCTACGCAGGTAATTATCCGGGCGCTCACATTTGGCAATATAACCCCGCGCAAAAATGGTCTGCTCAAAATCCGAAATCGCTTTTTAAATTACATAATGAAAAACAAGACCGGCCATTTGCGTTGCTTGGCGTGGATGAATTGCAAAAGTTATATATCGGTTCCGTGCCGGATTATCCCTATCACAGCGGCGCATTGACGGTTTATGATGTGGCGACAAAACAACATCAAAGCTTTATTGATATCGTCAAAAATCAGAGCGTCATTTCGCTGGTTTATAAAGACGGATTACTCTATGGCGGCACCACTATCGACGGCGGTCTGGGCACGACAGGCCCGGTGGCGAAGGCAGGAAAACTCTTTGTTTTCGACACCAAGACCAATAAGAAAATTCTGGAATTCACGCCTAATCCCACCGGCCGCGATGTGAGCGGTTTATTAGTTGGGCCTGACGGGTTAATCTGGGGAGTTGCCGAAGATATAATTTTTAAATACGATCCCGCCAAGCGCGCTATGGTTTTTCAAAAATCATTATTGCCGCGCCACATTGCGAAAGTCGTGTGGGCGGATGCCTCATTAGTTCTCAATCCTGACGGCAATGTTTACGGCACCAACAAATCCGGGATTTTCTTTAAAATCAATCCAAAGGACATGTCTTTTACCGTTGTAAAAAGAGATGCGGGACGGTATTTGGTACAGGACGATGCAGGGAATTTATATATGTCCAATGATTCGTATTTGTGGAAATATACTCCTCAATCAGGATAAGTGACACAGCTGCTTTCATCCTTTATGCCTGGGATAAAAGTACTTTTCCATTCATGGTAAGATACGTTGCAGGCGGCATCTACTATTGTGTCATTTCAACTGGAGCGGGAACGTCTTCAAAAAAGTACTTTTATGCCAGGTAAATTATGCATCAACTCAAATCCATCCACCAGCAATTTCGCGAAGAAGGTTATCTCGTCCTGCCACAGGTTTTCCGCGGCGGGCAACTGGAAAAACTGCGCCTGGCCTGTGACTATGTATTGGAGCAATTCACGGCGCATCATGACCAGCAAAATCCGGGCGAAGATTTCAACCGGATGCCGCATTTGAATGATATCCGCTGGCATCAGCATTCACGCGAACATCTTCACGCCATCCTGGAAACCGTGGCGGATCCCCGATGTCTGGGAGCGGTGGAGCAAATTTTTGATGGACCTTCTTTGTTCTATGCAACGCAGTATTTTGTGAATCCCCGCTTTTCCAGCAAGGAAGGAAACTGGCACCGCGATGTGCAATTTCTCACCAAAACGGATGCGGAGGAAAAGGAACAACTGGCTCAACATGCCCGCGATGGCGCGCGCGGAATCCAATTCCAATTGGCTTTGGTTGATAATGACGACATCGAATATGTGCCCTATTCCGCAAATCGTTATGACGCGCCGGAAGAGTATCATATCCGCAAAGGTGACGGCGGCATTCATAATTGCGAAGCGGGCATGCCCAACGCATTGCGCGTGGAACTAAAAGCGGGCGACGCGGTGATTTTCAACCCCGACGGATTACACCGGGGCCGTTACAATCAACATAATCCGCGGCGCACTCTCATGATTACCTATTCGCCACAGGCTTTTCCCCAATACACTCATTGGTCTTTTCAACCCTGGTTTCTTGAAAATGATTATATGGACGGCATCTCGCCGCGCGCACACAGTTATTTACAGGAATTTGTCAATACTTACCGTGATTCCTGGCAGACAAAACCTGCCGGACATGCATAAAAGTACTTTTACGCAACGCTACTCCATTGATACTCCGCATCTAAGAGCGGCAACTGTCATTTCGTAGATGGTCATGTAAAATGAATTCTCAATACGCAATCGTACCTTTCATCAATGTGGAATGTCAATAAGAATGACCGCACCAACGTCACTCATGATTAAACTGCCCAAACCTTCCTTATTGCTGGCACTTTTCCTGTGCCTTTCATCAACGGCCCATGCGCAATTAAAGAATCTGGGAACGGCCTCTGCCGTCTCCGAAAGCCGTGGCGTTATCGCTTACCAGACGGCTTCGGGTGATCCCATTATTATCACTATTTCCATGGACCGCCTCGATGCGAAAACGCGAAATTCGCTGTTAATCCTCGATGTAAAAACTGGCCAGACGCAGCAATACTGGCTGCCTGATCCCGACGACGGTTCACATGAAAATTATTCGTGCATGCTGGCATCCAACGGGAAATTCTACACCATGTTTGGCGATATCTTTCTGGAATTTGATCTCGACAAACGGCAATGGACTTACCGGCACAAGATTGAGGGACGGGCGATGTCTTATGCGGAAGATCGCAACGGCGTCATCTATTTCGCCAACTTTCCTCAAAGCACCTTATATTCGTTCAATCCGCAAACGCGCCAGTTCACTTCCTGGGGCCGGTTAGACGACACGCAGAAATATCCCTTTGCGCTGGTGGCGGCGGATGATGGCTGGATTTATGCCGGAATCGGCACCGGGAAAAGCAGCGTGGTGGCATTTAACCTCCGCAGCAAAGAACGCCATCAACTGCTTCTGGCTTCCGAACAAAAACTCGGAGAAGCCGTGGTCTTTCGCGCCACCGATGGCAATATCTATGCAACGGCGTTGAAGAAACAGGAGAAGCCGCTCTATCAACTGAATGACGGCGCCGCTACGCTCGTCACTAAAAGTACTTTTCCCCAGGCGGAGAAAACCGGATTTGTTTTCTGGCAGGATGAACACTATGATTTCCCCGGCGGCGGGCGCGTTGTGAAATTCGTGCTGCGCAATAAGCAAGCCACCATCGAAGATGCGCAGGGCAACACTCGCCAACTGACGTTTGATTATAAATCGAATGGCGCGGGAATTACCTCCATGACGCTCGGCCCGGACGGCGCCATCTGGGGCTGCACCAGCCATCCTATCCGGCTATGGCGTTTTGATCCCGCGAAAAGTACTTTTACGGGCTGGCACGGCATGAACGAAATCAATGGCGGCAATTTCCCCAATCTGGTCACTGTGGGAAATAGCATTTATGGCGCGTTGTATAACGGCGGCAAAAGCTGGAAGTTCGATATCGCGGCGCCATGGGAAAGCGGCAAGAATCCGTTTTACCTGGGCAAGTTCCCGGAAATTGCCCGTCCCCGCGTGGCAATCAAAACCGGGGATAACAAAACGGTTATCTTCGGCGGTTATCCCGGATATGGCAAAACCGGAGGCGATCTGGTTTTTGTCGACACCCAGACCCATAAAGCGGCCGTGGTAAAAGTGCAAGCCGCTTTGCCCGGTCTCAGCACAGTTGCGATGCGCGCATTGCCCGGCGGCATCCTGGTCGGCGGCACCAGCACAGCCGCGCCGGGAGGAGGACAGCGCCTTGCCGATAAAGCGGTGCTATATCTGATGGACACCGCCACGCAAAAAGTACTTTTCCAGACGGTTCCCGTGGCATCGGGCGCTGATATCGTCAGTCTGGAAACCAAGAACGGCCTGGTTTATGGCATCACCGCCGATTCGCAACTCTTTGTCTTCGATCCACAACGCAAAAAAGTACTTTGGAAGACAAGCCTCAAAGCATATGGATCGCCTTTGCGTGCTGGCCAAACGCTGTTGCGGGCGGATGATGGCACATTGTACGGCGTGATGAATAAAGCGGTCTTCCGCGTGCGGCAACCATTCGCCATTGATAAATTGATCGATCTGCCCAAAATCGCCACCGCAGGAATTGCCATCAAAGATAACTACCTCTATTTCGCCTGTGACACCGAAGTGTGGAGTTACCGTTTGCATTGATTTGCATAAAAGTACTTTTTACCGCACCCAGAAAACGCCCAATCACTGGTTCAACTGATTTATTCAATAGATCAGTTGTTGACATTGCACCACCGGCATGATATAAATTCCTGTATCATGTCCACCACGGCGACGCTTGACCGGTCATTGCTTTATGAACGCGTGCGCGAGGAATTGCGCGAGCGCTGTGCTGTGGCGCCTGGCAGCGCGTTGCCGTCGTTGCGTCAATTGAGCCATGAACTGGACGTGAATTATCTCACTGTTTCCCGCGCTTTGCGCGATTTAGAAATGGAGGGATTGGTGGAAATCATCCCGCGCAAAGGCATTTATGTGCGCGATAACGGAACATCATCATCCAGCAAAACCATTGAACTCGTCACTTTTTACAATCAGCGGCAGAGCATCCTGGATATTTCCTCGCAGATATTAAACGGCATGGAAGAAGCCGGCGGAACCGGCGTGGTGCATGGCAGCACTTTGCGGGTGCCGCCTCTTCCTGATTCCGCGCATTTTCTGCGCACCTTGCAGGATCGACGGGTGGGAGCAGTGCTATTTTTGGGCGTACAATATTTGGAATACCCGCATTCGCTCGATGAGGCCAATTTCATCCGGCAGATTTCCGACCAGATTCCGGCGGTGATTATGGGCTGCCCACATCAGATGGTTGCTCTCGATTGCGTATATGCTGATCCATGTCCACAATTGCGTCTATATCTGGAACAGGCACATCACAAGGGATTGCGCCGCTTTGAGTTTCTCGGTTTGAATCCGCAGCGCGCCACCATGCAGGAAAGAGTGAATGTTTTCAAGGATTTTCTGCTGCAACATCAATTGAAATGGGACGCCGCCACCTATCAAGCCTATCAGCAAGAACAGCGCATCGATGTTATTTTCGAGGCGCAGCAACTTCCCGAAGTGCTGGTGATTGCCCATGCGCCACATGCCATTGCGGCAGTGGTGGAAGCGCACCGGCGCGGCATTAAGCTGGGCCAAGACATGCATATTTTGACGATTAGCAGCATCGAATCGCTGGTCATGCCGATCTTAAATGAAACCACGGTGATTCTGGCCGATGAAAATGAAGTGGGCAAACGAGCCTATGAATTGGCAGAAAAGAAATTGCTGCATCCCGAACAAAACAACGCCGCGGTCATCGAACGCGTGCCCGGGCGTTTTTTGAATAACTTATTGGACAAATAAAAGTACTTTTGGAGCAAATCATGCGAAACCTCAAATCGGTCAATGGAAAAAAATGTCAGGCATTCACCCTTATCGAATTACTTGTTGTCATAGCTATAATAAGTATTCTCGCGGCCATTCTGTTTCCGGTTTTCGCGCGCGCCAGAGAAAACGCGCGACGCACCAGTTGCCTTTCCAACATGAAACAAATGGGCCTCGCGGTGATGCAATATGTGCAGGATTACGACGGCTACTATCCGCGCAACTCGATGGATCAGCCCGCGGCATTGCGTGGCGATCCGGCGAATTATCCAGGGGGAATCTGGAGCAACAATATTCTCTACTGGCCGCAATTGTTATATCCCTATCACAAAAGCAATCAGGTTTTTATCTGTCCTTCGGGCGTAGAAGATGCCAATCCCGCGAATGGAAATTATGGCGCGACGCAAAAAGCCTTCGCCGAACGCACCGCCGCTAACGCTCGCAGTGAAGCCTCTTTTGTGGCGCCATCCCAAACCTATATCATTATGGACGCAGGAACATCCCGCGCTGGACGCGCCACTTATATCGCGACAAATTATGGCTATTTGGCAGGTGCGAACTGGTCGTATCTTCCAGGCGTCGGCAGTGTGACGACCGACCCCGCTCCGCCCACTTCAGATAAACCGTATGCCTCTGATCGCAAAAGTGGCCGCCATTTCGGCGGCGTTAATATCGCCTTTGCAGACGGCCACGCGAAATGGATAAAATCATCCGTTGTATTTGAATCCTGCATGCGAGCCGATAATGGCGCTTGCAATCCCGAAGTAGAAAATCCGTGAATTAACGGCGATTAAAAGTACTTTTGTAACCACAATACTGCCATGTGTCATTTCGACTGAAGTGAGGAACGAGCGGAATGGAGAAATCTTGCCGTTAATCGTTATAAAGATGTCTCGACTTCGCTCGACATGTCACAATAATTCAATCGATACAACATCATCCTATGAAACGCCTATTCCCCTTTTTACTCATTGCCATAAACTTTCTCTGCTATTCCGCACACGCAGACGAAAAACCCATCTACGCTCCCACCGTTACAAATGAAGTACTTTTACAAAAAACCTGCGCGCCTTTTTTAGAAATGAGCGAAGCAGAATTGCTCGCATTGGTGCCGCCGCAACCAGGCTTCTGGCAGTGTGGCAGTCCGGGCAGCGCACGTGGCGCGCAGGAACGGAATCTGATTTGGAATCTATCGCTGGGCGATAAAGTGCAGGATAAATATAGCAAGGAACTTTTCCCCAGCGCCCAATATCCCGAGAATGCCACGGTGAGCGTGAAAACGCCCACCGGCAAAACGCAGATATTCAAAGTCTATGAAGATAAGGATGGCAAAAAGTATTGGTTTGAAGGCCGCCGCTGGTATGAACAGCGCACATTATTGGAAAAAGCAGCCTATCAATTAGCGCAATTATATCGCATCAATCCGGCTAAATATCAAGAAGCCGGGAAACGCAGTGCGGCTATTCTGACACGTTTTGCGGATGTTTATCCGGATTATATTCCGCGTTATGATTTCCCCTATCGCGACAAAAAATTCTATTCGTTAGACACCGATTTTTTGCATCTTCCCGAAGGCGCCTATCGCGGCGCGCGTTGGTATTGGACAGCGCTGGGCGACATCTCGCGCGATCTTTTATTGGCCTATGATCAACTGGCAGGAAGTACTTTTTTAGATGTCAAAGCGCGCACTCACATCGAAAAAGATCTCTTGGGCGGCATGGTGGATTTCGTGAATTTATATCACGGTTCCGCGCTGGGAAATTTAACGGTGCCAATGTGGCGTTCGCAGGCTATTGCTGCTACTATCCTCAAACGTCCGGCATTAAAAGAACAGGTGATGCAGGATATGCACACCATGTTGACCACGCAATTTTTCGATGATGGGTTTTGGTATGAAAATACGGTGTCCTATCATTTGCAGGTAATTCGCGGTTTCCGCCAGGTATTAATGGCATTAAATCCCGATTTAAAAGAAGCCGATCTCGATAGTTTTTTAGCCACAAATTATCCTCATTTAGTATTGCCGATGACCGCGGCGAACGCGCTGCGATTGCCCAACGGAACTTATGCCGCTATCAACGATACCTGGGCTTCGGAAACCTATGCGCCGCCTATTACTGAATCGAAAGCGCAGCTGTTGCCCGGTATGGGATATGGCGTTTTGGGTTTTGGCAAAGGTGCAGATCAGCTGCAAGCGCATCTCAAATATTCCGGGCGTTATGGCCATCATCATTATGATAGTTTGAATTTATTGCTTTTTGCCGATGGAAAAGAATTGTCCAGCGACGTCGGTTACACGCACACCAAAGCGCGCGGTTGGGCCACTTCCACCGCGGCGCATAATACCGTTGTCATCGATGGAAAAAATCAATTGCGCCATGATGTCGTTGATGATGCGCTCGGAAATCTATTATTATTTAATGGCGAAGATTCCGGCTTTCAAGCCATCGAAGTCGCCGCGCCGGGAACCTATGGAAAAGCTATTTCCGATTATCGCCGCGCTTTAATCACGGTCCGCAATGCGTCCGGCATCACTTATGTGGTGGATATTTTTCATGTGGCTGGCGGCGCGCAGCACGATTGGATGTTGCATGGCAGCGCCGATGAAGCGCAGCAATTGCAACTGGACGCGCCCGATGGAAATGCTCTTTCCCTGCAAACCGCCACCGATCTGGTGCCCCCAAATTTTCATTTCCAGGAACCACAAAATGAATTCGACACCAAACTATTGCCGCAGAATTACTGGGCTTATGGTCATCTAAAAAATGTGCATGAAACGCAGACCAGCAATACCATCAAAGCCACTTTTGCCAATAGTAATCATAGCGGTTTGCAAAGCTGGATTGTGGGCGGCGCTAAAAGTACTTTTTATACGGCGCAATCCTGGAATATCCGCGGCGCACGCGAAAATCGTGGCGAATCTACGGTCGAAGATCAATCCAAATTAGATGTGCATTTGCGCCAGGATCTCATCGTGCGCCGGCGCGGGCCAGAAAATCAATTCATCGCCGTTCACGTGCCTTTTGACAAAACGCCGGCAGTGACCAACGTAACGCAATTGGCCTGGCCGCAAAAAGGTATTTTGCTCAAAATCGAATTTACCGGCGGCGTGGATTACGTCATCTATCAGCCGGACACAACATTGCGCAGCGGCATAATTGACAGCACACAAACCCAATTCGACGGCCGCATCGCGCTGATTCATTGCGGCAAAACATCCTCCTTAAAAATGATCGGCGGCAGCCAATTGCGCTTCGGAAAAGAGGGGATTAAAAGTACTTTTGCCAAAGCACCTCTGATCTCTGCCCGCGACAATACGCTAACCGTGCAAGGAAAATTCCCTATTGCGAATGGCAATGTCATTATCATCCAACACGGCGATCACCGCACCAGTGCGTTTCATGTGGAAAGCTCGCGATGGGATGGCAAAAGTACTTTTATTACTACCCGCGAATCTCCGGCGTTAGAATTAAGCGCGAATGATATTTTAAAAATACAGACATTTCCGCATTCCGAATTCAAAGGGCCACATTGGGTGACGGTGAACTCGCTGACAGCATCTTCATAATTGCATGGCATCGCGCTAAAAGTACTTTTAGCGCGATATCACAACATACTCGCACTCACTGACACAAACAGTATTGACATTGTTTAAAACAAAAGATAGAATAGGAGAAAGTAAGAGGAGACTATGCCTTCCATTGCTGATCCTGACAAGTCGTTATTATATGAGCAGATTCGCGAACAACTTCGTGAGTTTTGCCGCCAAAAGGTCGGGACAGCGTTGCCACCGCTCCGGCAACTCAGCCGGGATTTGGAAGTGAACCATTTCACCGTTTCGCGCGCGCTGCGAGACCTGGAAAATGAAGGCGTGGTGGAAGTCTTACCCCGTAAGGGCGTTTTTGTGAGGAAAGATCCGTTCGATGTTAGCACGGCTAACATCGAACTGGTAACGTTCTATCATAATCGTCCTGGCATCCTGGGAATTTCTTCCAGCATTATTCATGGGATGGAGCTGGCAGGTGGCACCGGCATGATTCACGGCACCACGTTAACCGTGCCGCCGATCCCAGATGTCAGCCGGTTTCTGGAATCGCTCAAGGAACGCAGAGTGGGAGCGGTGTTATTTCTGGGCGTGCAATATCTCAAATATCCCGACTCACTGGATGAAGCGCTATTTATCAGAACCGTGGCCGAACATTTGCCGGCAGTGATCATTGGATGTCCTCATCCGATCGTGGATATTGATGTTGTGTACGGTGATCCCCGTCCCCAACTCCGGCAATATCTTGAGCTTTGCTACAAACGCGGTTTCAGACATTTCGGTTGTGTGGGTGTATCTGAAAGTCGCCCGAGCACGCGCGAGCGATTTGACACCTTCAAAGATTTTTTGTTAGAACACGGAATTCAATGGAATTCCGATGACAGCCTTAGCCATTCAGAAGAGCCAGATCTGGGGCAATTTTTCAGTAGAAAAAAACTGCCGGACGTAATTATTGCGATGGATATTGCACACGCCATCGCAGCACTCATGGAATCGACGCGGCGCGGGCTAAAGGCCGGGCGTGATATCCATTTTCTGACATTCACCAGTAATGAAATGCTGGCACGCACCCTGCTGAGAGAAATAACGGTAATTCATACCGAAGAATCGGAGGTGGGCCGTCGCGCTTACCAATTGGCGCAACAAAGAGTGGTATCTACTAAAAAAGACGATACGCCGGCAACATTGCGGGTGGAGACACGTTTTCTGAATTTGCTAATGTAGTAAAAAGTACTTTTTAAGGAGAAAAACATGAAACGTCGCCAGAACAAGAATCCTCAAGGGTTTACATTGATCGAATTACTTGTCGTCATAGCCATTATATCAATTCTTGCAGCTACATTATTCCCGGTGTTTGCCCGAGCACGGGAAAACGCGCGCCGTGCCAGCTGCATGAGCAATGTAAAACAACTAAGTCTTGCGGTGCTGCAATATGTGCAGGATTACGATGAATCACTTCCGCTCAATTACCTGGTGGACGCGTCATCGAGCTTTCCCGGAGGCCGCTGGGGCGGAACCACCAGTAACAACGTTTACCTTCCGCAAATTCTCTATCCTTATCACAAGAGTTTGCAGATATTCCACTGTCCTTCCGGCGTGGATGTCTCGTCAACGCAACCTACCAGCGGGCATTATGGCGTGAATGAAGAATTATTTCATGATCCCAGCAAAGCACCGGTGAAGTTGGCACAGATAACGGCGCCCGCCAATACCTACGCTATAATGGATTCGGGAACGTGGCGAATTTATTTCAATGATGCAAAAAATCCGCGCGGGAAGACCTCGTATACACCCGGGATTGGTGCGGTGATGAACAAAACCTGCGCGGCGTCTGACTTACGCAACGATACTGAAATTAACGCTACGGCCTGCAACGACTTTCTATCCGGCAGGCATTTTGGCGGTGTCAATGTGGGATTCGCGGACGGTCACGTCAAATGGCTTAAAACAGAAATTGTGCATGGTGAAACTGCAAAAACTTCTGGAAGCGCCTGGAAATTAAATTAAGTAAGGACAATAATGAAACGTCGCGATGTATTGGCATCACTGGGTATCACGGGAATCGCACTGGCGGGCGGCTCGCTTGCCAGCGCTTCGCCCGCAAATATATCATTCGATAAAAACAGCGCGCTATCATCGGTCGTGGAGTTTTCTTTATTAAAACCCGATCAATGGAAATCCGGCGAGTTGTATTTCGTCTCCGGCTATTATGCTGAAAATACCCATGGCGCGGGCTTTTTCCTGTGGGATAGTGAGCGGCTACGTTCCGCGCATAATGGGGGAACTGTTATTTCTCCCACTGTTCCGTGGGATGGCAGCATTGAAACACACACGGATTTTTTGACCGGCGCGGGCGAAACAGCAAAGGACGATAAAGGGTGCTTTGTAAAAGTACTTTTACAATCTGAAATTAGTTACGATGATTTCGGCGCCGCACGCGATGGCAAACACGACGCGACGGAGGCCGTTAAAGCCGCGCATCAGGACGCTAACGCACGGCAATTGCCGGTGGTGCAACATAGCGGCAGATTTCTATTGAATAAAACCGGTCCTGGCATTTCGGTAAAAACGGATACTGACTTGCGGGGCGCAACCATCCTTTGCACCATTGATTACACCACCATCACGCCGCGCCTCTGGACATATTTATTTCTGCTCGATCAGGAACAGGAAGAATTAACCGCCATCGTCGACAAAAGCGAATTGACCAAAGGCGCGGCCCGCATTCCGTCGCTGGCGGGACATTCAGGAATGATCAGTATCCAATCGTCCACGCCCGCCATGATGCGTTGGGGAAGACAGGCCACGGCGATGCGTGAGCCGCACACCATCGGTTTCAAAAACGGGGAATTAAATAAACCTCTTTATTTCGATTTCTCCGCTGCGGAAGATGTACGGGTTTATTTTAAGCCCTGGGTGCAGCGCATTGAATTTCAATGTCCCAAGTTTGAATTCAATGCACAAACCAATATCCGCGCTTTTGTCAAAGTGGCGCGGAACAATGCGCGGGTATGTAACATGGAAGCGAATTTGGGAGAACAGGAAAAATCGGTTCCTGTTTATACTCCCATCGCCATTCGCATGTGTGCCGATGTAGAAGTGGAGGGGTTATATTGTGATCACAGCGGCAAACCTGCGCCCGAGCAGATTAATGCCTATCTCATTTTAATGACGGATAGCGTGGGGATTCATTTGCACAAGGTGCGCAATTACACGGGCTGGTCCGGCATTAACGGGAATTATTTTTCCGATTTATTGCTGGAAGATTTCGTGGTCTATTCAATTGGCGGCCATGCTTATGTGCGCGATTTGACGTTTCGCAACGGCACCTTTTTTCAGCATTGCCTGTTACAGGGCATGGGAACATTGACGCTGGAACGCGTTACCCACCAAAACATTTTACAGAGCAAATCAGATCGCTTTATTTTCATCCGCAATGATTACGGAGAAAGCTGGGACGGTGATGTGGTGATCCGCGATTGCAAAGCCGTGCTGGGCGATACTGTCGATCGTTATATCATCCTGCGTTCGGAACCGATTGGCTATGATCCGCAGGGAAGCACTTTTGATCCGAATTTAGACATCAACGGATTCGTGGTTCAATCCAGCAAAGCGCAACAGGAAATATACGGTTATTATGGCGGCAAGGATGTGGGAAGCGAAGCAACAAAAGTACTTCCAGAACGCATCAGCATCCGCAACCTGACCATCGAAGGTAACGCCCCCGTGCATTTCTGCGCCTTCTGGTGCAATCGTCAATATAATAACCATAAATTACCTATATCACGAAACGATATACTGAATATACATTTGCAAAACATCTACTATCTGCCCGATCCCGCGTTATCACCGGAGAGCGAAAAGGCATATGCGCTGGTCGCCCTGGATATTCCGCAGTCATCGTCCTTGCGGCAACACATCATTATCGACAATGTAACGTGGGGCGGTATTGCTTTGCAAAATGCCCACCATATTACTGCCCGTATTTCTCATTCCGTGCTATGGGGCGGCTGGCGATTATTATCGGCGCAGGAAGCATCTTCCGCGCCACCCACATCGCGTCTTACCTTTCAACACTGCCAGATCGCTGCTCCTGATAACGGCGCCGGGGCCAAAACGTTATGTATTCCCACGGAATATGTAGGATGCACCTTTAGCGCTTCACTGCAAAATACCACGCCATCAAAACCCGTATCCATTGGCAGCGGCGCGCATGTGAATGGGGTGCGCTTCGCCGCCTGCGCCATTGAAAAGCCGCGGCGCGCAGAAGACAATGTGGATGCAGCATTCGGTCAAAAAGTACTTTTAAACTATATTAATCCGAAAATGTTTTATACCGGTTGATGGATGAACGCCGTTTCCGCATCGCAAAGAGGTGTCTCTCTCCAAAAGTACTTTTCAGGAAAGAACCTTTCTGCCAGTCTCGCCAGAGACTTCGGAAACTGCGTTCTTCCGATAAATGAGGTAAAATGTCTGTTCACCAAAAACGATTTGCCAGATCATTCAAAAGTACTTTTACAAGGAATCGCTTCTTGAAAACAGCAACCGCCGAATCACACTCCGCAGCCCAGGCACCCACTTCTTCCAATGTGGTGACATTTCGCAGTTTCGCGCTGGGATTACTATTGTGCATGATCGTGGCCGCCCTCAACAGCTGGCTTCCCACGGTGTATCAGGTGCACATGGTGGGTGGCATTCAGATGCCGTTCGTGCCGATTTTTATCCTGTTGATTATGATCATCGGGGTCAATCTCACTTTGCGCGCGTTGCGCAATACGAGCTGGCTGCGGCCTTTTTCGGTGGTGGAATTGATGACGCTCTACAGCATGATGCTGTTTGGCGGGTTGATTTCGACGCCGGGCTGCGACAACGTTTTCCTGACCACCGGTTCCACGCTATTTTATTTCAATTCACCCGAGAACAAATGGGCCAGTATCTTCTATCAATATGTTCCCTC
>Ga0182738_1001674_pt1 | contig 27269 bp, 19 predicted proteins | sample eDN5th30CBELigMG_FD_128876 | JGI IMG/M metagenome (GOLD analysis project Ga0182738, IMG submission 128876) | Enriched Miracle-Growth compost microbial communities from Emeryville, California, USA - eDNA 5th pass 30_C BE-Lig MG (version 2)... ...
AGTTGAATATTGATTTGATTTTGAACATAATTTAGAGAGAATTTCCTTCTATATTTTTTAAGGGTGACGGTTTCAAAACCGACCAGCCGGACGGCGACTCCCAAGTTTCGGTGATGGTATTTAACAACACTCCAAATAAACCTCAATCTCTTGCTCATAATAGAAAACTTTGTGGTATTAGATGTCTCTCAGCATCCATTCCTACTCCTTCATGCCCAGGTTTTCTTCAAAATTGGGTTGTTCAATGAGAAACACGGCCCTGTTAGTTATTGTACTGAATGATAAAAACCAGTAAATTCGATCCTTTAAATTTGCTGAGTCAAAAGATTATTGGTCATTCAAACGAGCTCAGTCAGATCAAAGGGATATAGGATGGATGGTGATATTGAAAAGAATGAAGGAGAGTGTGAATAATTTCAAAAATGTACTGAAAGTGTTGCCTGGAGATGTAGTATTTTCGAGTTTCATTTTGAAAACATTTTTAATAAAAACAACAAGAAACAATGTTGCTGATTTGAATAAATTTCGAGGAGTATGATGAATTAAAAAGAAACATTATCTTGTTTGCTGAATTTTATGTCTTTATATTTATTAATTTAAAAATCCTTTTCTTTGGCTTTTCTTTCAAAAATGGGATCAGTCCTGGCAATTCATAAAAGCGCCTTTAAATTTTTCTTCGCATCACAATGGGAAAAAAGGGAAAAAAAATCTTTTAAAAAATAGGAAAATTACAATAGAAACATAATTTTATTGAATTTTTGTTTATTTGAATATTTTACTTCAAATCAAAGTATGATGTCAGGGTGCCCAAATTAGTCAAGCGGTATAAATTTTTTTTAAATTATATTTTTTGAAAAATAATTTCCAACTAAAAATTCAATTTCTTGTTTCTTGGTTTGATAAATTGTTTTCCGTGATTTCTCTCTTCTTCTCAGGGGAAGGAAAATATTCTCAAAGAAATCGTTTTTGTCTAGAATTGTGCCAGGAAAGCCTTGAATTTTTCCAACTTAATAATTTATTTGAAGTATTTTTCAATCTTTTTGGGCTCAAAGAAAACGAAGAGGTTTTATATTTTTGCATCAATGATTAATTTTATTGTTTTTGTTCAACGTGTATAAAATAAGGCCTTTTTAAATTAAAAATTAGAAATTACTTCGTCTTAAAATAACTCTCAATCTGCCATTATTTCTTGAAAATTCATTCTCCTTAACATAAAATACGGTTAATCTCTCCCAAAGAAATTTTGATCTAAAAAAATTATTGCCTTCTTGAGATAAATTTTAACCATCATTATTATCCCATAAAAATAGTTCACACCTCAACTCTGTTCGTCTTTAGCACCTTTTAATTTCATTTTTAAGAATCCCCTCAATATGAAGCGCTAGCTTAAATTCACCAAAATGTCCTGGTTCCTGTATTTAAAAATTGGCCTTTGAAATATTGTTTCAGGGCATCGAAAAAAATTTTAATTAAAGTTTAATGAGAGGCAAAAATGAATCCCAAAGTCCTAAAAAAAAGATCAGACATAGAGAAAAAGGGAAGAGACAAAACTTTTTACTGAGCTTTAAAAGCTGCAAGGAACAGGTCTCGAGCTTTGACATTGAAAGCTTTTTTATATGATTTTTCGAATGCGAATTTCCTTTCACTCTGATTTTTTCGAACCTTGAAATTTAACACTTTTTCACCTCTAAAATTTTATTTACTTTCAGATGAATAAAAAAGCTTTGAAAATTACAAATAGAGAGATATCGAACAAAAACTACAAGTTGGACTTACTTTTTCGAAAAAGAAAGGTTAGATTGAACTTTTCACGCAAATTTGTTTTCATAATTCAGAGGCAGACTCACTATTTCTCGACTCGGAGAAGTACTGTAAAATTTGTTATAGGCTCTATATTTGTCTTTTTATGGAGAATGTTTGCAAGGATTGAGCATATGATCTTTTGACAAAATTTCTTTGGAAGATGAGATCTGTGTTTTTGGGCCTAGAAAATAGAAAATGACTTGTGTGAGAGGACCCTTGAGAGAGGGCTATTGGCGGACTTTTCTAATTTTAAATTTTTTTATTCGAAGCATGTCAATCAACTAGCTTGTGTCTTTTCATGTCAAGATGGGGAGGAGACTTGGAACCTAAGGGCACCGGTCAAAGCTTCAATTTGGGAGAAAAAGCTATTTTATAAGAGAAACTCATTTTCTTGTAAATGAAGATGAAGTTTAAGTTGACTCTCGAATACTTTTATAAAAATTCATAAAAATTTGAGTGAAACCTTTGAATGTTGTCTTAGAATTTTCGACTTTCAACCGAAGGAAATTCCAAGAGAGGAACGCTTGTCTGCTTATTCCTAAGATTTCTCCTTAGAAGAAATTCCTTGCTATGTGAGGGAGGGAAAAATTTGGTTCTGAAACCTTTGAAATTTCGGATTGGAGAATAGTTTTTAAACAATCACCTCTCGAGTAAATGAGGTCATATTCAGAAAAGTTGAAGCAAGAACCGATACGAGAGCAACCAACCCCTGACATTTTAAACGTGAATTTGCCTTCATAAAATTAAATTAGTTTGAATTATTAAAGAAATTTATGGCGATTTTTAATAGTACATTTCTGTTCAGTTTTTCTTGCTTCTCCTTATTCTTGGGGTCATAGTGTCTTGAGTTTTCAAGGAAATGGTCCTCAAAGGGTCAGCCTAGCCTCAAGACACTGGTCATCAGAAAAATGAATCCCAAGAAGTTTGTTTCATGATAATTAAAAGTGTATGGCCTCAAAATTTATCAAATTAAATCAAAAGAGTTAAAGTTTTGAATCCTGTAATCTCTAACAGAGCTTGCTAGACTTCAACTTATCTTCTTCATAACAGGATTCAAATGAATAAGAAGTGAGGATTGCCGAGAAGGAATGAAACCTGAAGATATAAAATAGAATATTCCAAGTTCAATAAGCTTCTTTGAAAGTATGACGAGTCAATAAAATTAAGATTAAGGCGAATCTGAAACGAAAATTAAAGAAGTTAGTGATGTTTGGTGGGATTTTCTGTTGATAAAGACCTTATTGAGTCACAGGAAAGTGTCTTGAAGCGTTAATTTCTGCGAAACGCTTCATTTAGTTTCGTTAGTAAATTTCATATAAACAACAAATTTTGTCATTTGATGGAAGGTCTAATAAATCTCTATAATTAGATTTGAGAAAAGCCAATCGAGATATTAACCGTCGCAGCTCTTGAGGAATCAAATAAAATTAATATTTGTGTTTCTAATAGATTGAATTCAATGAGAACCTCAAATATCTCCAAAAAATCAACTCATTCTGATTGGCTACTTTTTTCAGAAAGAAAAAAGTTTTGGCAAAGCAGTCTTTTAATTGACGCGAAAATTTTTGAAGAAGTGAGCTCTTTGAGTTGATTTCTCTGAAGAACTGAAGAAGAATCGGACCTATGGGCGAAAGAAAAAAATTTAGCGGGGATTCGTCTGTCTTCATTTTTAATTTTAATTTCATGAACTCGCGTCTTGTTTTTTTGAATTGATTCTAATTTTTCACCTTAAGTTACTAACGCTTGAGAGCGAACCTCTCTCACTTCGAAACTTACCTATGAGTTGGCCAATTCTGGATCAGAAATACAGGAGTAATTTGTGAAAAGAGAAGGTTGGAAAGAGAAGAGGAGCAAGGCTGGGGTATTTTCTCAGGGTTCAATTGGGACATGAGACAATTTTTTAATACGAAAATTTGATATGACGAAATTAATTCAAAACGCTAGGAGTTTAAAGAGATTGAAATTTTACTCAGAGAAGCTTAATATTAAGCGTTTAAAATTTAAGGTTCAATTATAGAGGAAATTTATGAGGCTATGATTGAACTAAGCGGTTAGTTTTTTAAGTTTATTGAATTGAATTATTTCATAATTAGCTTAAAGTTCCTTTCGAATAGGATTCAGTCTGGGAAAAGAGTCATCTTTTTTCTTCACAAGGATAAGTAATGAAGAAAATAACATTTTCAGGCTTTGAGAAACATAAACAGGATAAAAAGAATTGTAGAAGTTATTTTCTTGAAAAAAGAGTTGACAATCACACTCCTATTTTTAAACTTTAGATTCTAATTGGATCACCAAGGATTCTTATAGCCAGGAAATCCAGACTAATTTATAATCTAAAAAATATTCCTCTATTATTCATTCTCTCACCCAATGAAGATTAACTCAATCTCATTTATTCTCCTCCTTGCCTTGTTTAGTCAAGGTACTTACTCCTCTTTCACCCTTCAATAACACCCCTTTTAGGCGTGATTTATTTTGCTCAGGCAGCATGCACTGATTCCAACTGTCTCTCTTGCACCGCAGGAGATGATGTTTGCGATAGTTGTAATGCTGGATATTATGTGGATGGCTCCAATGCCTGCACTCAATGCGAAGATTCCAAGTGTACTACTTGCCCAGGATCAGGCACAAGCGTTTGCACAGCTTGTGATTCTGGTTATTATATCACCAACAGTCAATGCGCAGCTTGCAGTGATTCCAATTGTAAAACTTGTTCTTGATCTGGAACAAGCGTCTGCACAGAATGCCAGCCCGGTTATTTCCTTAACAATGGCCAATGCACCAAATGTGATGACAATGGATGTGGTGTTTGTACTGGTTCTGGATACTATAAATGCCAAAGCTGCTTGCCAAATTGGTACATGGATAGCTCTCAAGCTTTTTGTAAGCCTTGTAATGCTGGCTACTACTCAGCTGCTGGCTCCACTGCTTCCACCGACTGCAAAGGTAATTTTATTGGATGGTTTATTTTACAATCAAATTTCTAGCATGTGAAGATTCTTATTGTCAGTATTGTCCTGGAGCAGGTACAGAAGTCTGTACAGGATGCTTTGGATATCATTATGTGAGTGATGGTACTTGCCCATACTGTGAGGACAGCAACTGTGTGATTTGCAGTGGAGCTGGTCAAGGTGTTTGTACAGGCTGTAGTCAAGGATACTACCTTGATAATGGTCTATGCAAGGCCTGTGACGACACCAATTGCCAAATATGCAGCGGAGCTGGAACAGGAAAATGCACGAACTGTTTGAACAATTTCTATCTTGACCCAAATACTCATGTCTGTGTGGGTTGTGGTGATGGTAAATATTCCGATGTCGGTAACGTCCCGGCTGTCAATGTAAGACTTTTTTGGTCTCTTGAAATCTATAACTTTTCAACATAGCTTGTTTCAGTACTTGCAAGACTTGTTATGCTTCTAATAATGGCGCCTGCAGTTCATGTTGGCCTGGTAATTATAAGGTCAATGGTAACTGCAACGCCTGCACAGACGCAAATTGTGCTGAATGCAAAGGATATGGCGCTGGACAGTGTACTACTTGCATGTCAGGATTCTACTGGGCAAATTCTGTTTGTAGCACTTGTTCAGATGATCACTGCAGCACCTGCAGTGGTTCAGGCACAGGAGTTTGTACAGCTTGTGAGGATGGCTATTTTGTAAGCAGCGGGCTTTGTGTGACTTGCAGTGACTCTCATTGCAATGCTTGCAGCGGGGCTGGAACAGGAAAATGCTCAGAATGCGCAGCCAATTACTTCTTAGACAGCGGCTCCAAGACTTGTACCTCTTGTGGTGATGGTAAATTCTCAACTGCCGGTTCTACTTCTTCAGCTGATTGCATGCGTAAGATTCGTTATGGGGAAAAATTCTCTAATTTTCAAAAATAGCTTGCGCTGATTCTGACTGTGAAACTTGTAGTGGACCTGGTGTTGGTGTTTGTACCACTTGTGCTGACGGTTTTTATGCAAGCAGTGGCCAATGTAAGGCTTGCAGTGATACCGGCTGCGCCGTCTGTTCTGGAGCCGGTACTGGCAAGTGTACTGCATGCGATGATGGTTATTATCTTTCCAGTTCTAAATGCAAAGCTTGTGCAGATGCTCACTGTAAGGTTTGCAGTGGTGCTGGCACAGCAAAATGCAGTTCTTGTGACTCTGGTTACTATCTAGCCAATGGTCTTTGTAAAGCCTGCGATGATGATGGCTGTACCAGCTGTACTGGAGCTGGAACAGGAAAATGCTCCGCTTGTGAAGCAGATTATTATTTGAACAGTGGATCTTGCACTTCTTGTGGTACTGGCAAGTATTCTCCTGCTGGCTCGACTTCTGTCAGTGCTTGTCTGGGTAAGTGAACGATTATGAAGAATTTCTTATAGTTTATGATAGATTGTGAGGATTCGAATTGTAATGCTTGTAGCGGAGCTGGTACAGGAGTTTGTAGTGCTTGCGAAGCAAATTATTATCTGAATAGCAAAACTTGTACTCTTTGTGGTGACGGAAAATATTCTTTAGCTGGTGCCACCTCCTCTTCCCAATGTCTAGCTTGTGCTGATGAGAATTGTAATGCTTGTAACGGTGCTGGTATCAATCAATGCTCCGTTTGTGTCGCCAATACATACTTGGATAGCACCACTTCTACTTGCACTGATTGCGGTGATGGCAAATATTCTGTAGCTGGATCGACTTCTTCTTCTCAATGCTTAGGTAACTTCTTGATGGGGATTTGAACTCTAATCTGAAAATAGAATGTGGTGATGCAAACTGTTCTACTTGCAGTGGGGAAGGTACTGGAAAATGCACTGAATGTGACGCTGGATATGGTGTTGGAAGCGATGGTACCTGCGTTACTTGTGAGGATGCCAACTGTGAGAGCTGCAGTGATGTTGGCACAGGAAAGTGCTTAGCTTGTTCCATTGGATACACTGTCTCGAATGGTGTATGCGGAGCTCTTTCAGGAAATGTTGTTGTTCAAATTTCCTCTACTTTGAGATACGAGATGACTCTTGATGACTATAATTCCAAAGGTGGCGACTCTTACTTTATTCTCGAGACAAGCAAAGCTTTGGGAATTGATGCAAGTCAGATCACAATTACCAGCGTGAAAGAAGGCTCAGTCATTCTCACTTTTACCATCACAAGCAGTGAAAGCGGCTCAAGTTTGGCTGATCAAGAGACGCAACTTAAGCTCGTCAAATCAAAGTTAGACGAAGCAGTGAAAAGCGGGGCTATGGATGTTTATTCTGGAGCTACTATTCTCAATTATGAATCCGGTGTTTTAGTCGTCAGTAAGCTTTATTTTTGCGAAGTTTTTGTTAAATTGCTAAAGCTGTAACTGACTCAGAATCATGTCCTACTGGCCAATATCTGGATAGCTCGACTAATGTTTGCCTCGGTAAAGACTTTTTTCGAAAATTGTATGTTTAACCCTTTCTTTAGACTGCCCAGATGGATGCCCTAATTGCCTCTCAGCTACTGAATGTAATAATTCAGCTAAACATTTGGGAGCAATTTTGGGAGGCGTTCTTGGAGGTACTGCTCTGCTTATCGTAATTTTTGGCATCATCGCTTACAAGAAGGGAGCTTTTCGTGGTGGGAAATCGTAAGTTTTTGAGAATGATTTTTTATTAATTGTGAATTAGAGCGAATGCTAAGAGTGCTAAATATGATTTGGCCAAAAGTAATCCCACTAGTCCAGATGCGAAAAATTATGCTCCTGAAGTCTAATCAACGAATGCCTGACAAAATAATGATAATCAATTGCTCTATGATGAAATTCTTATGATTTTTATTACTCATATTATTTTTTGAGTATTGGTTTGTAATTGACATCCATAGGATTTTTTATGTCAATTTACATATTTTTTTCTGAAAGTCTTTCATATTGAAGCTGAAAGCTATGATAAATATTGATCTATAATTGAAAATCAAATAGATAAATGAAAGTCTCTGGATTTTTTTTTATTGAAAGAAAATTTAAAGGAACATTATTTCTTCAATATTTTTAAAACTTCAACAGAAAATATTTCTTTTTGGGAAAAACAAATTCAGGGTTTATTTGTTTGATGATTTTTTTTCTCCAAATTCAACATTTTTAGAAATTTTCTCAGCAGCTTTTTCGAAACAAGAAAGATCAAGGTTGAGACTTTTGAGGATTTGGCGTCAAACCAAGATTTTTCCTTCCTTGGAGAGTATGTAAGAAGATTTTTGTTAATTAATAAAAATTTCCGCGAAATATTTTATTGAATTTTCTTCAATTCTCAAAACAAAAAGATTCTTTGAATAAATTAAAGAGATAATAAACACACACGATATCGTCAATGTAAATTTATAAAATTTCAATGAATACAAAGCGATCTTATCAAAAACACATCCAGTAGAAAATCAGGTCGATTTATTTTTCTTCATTTAATTAAGTTCATTTTTTACAGTATCCACAGCTCCATGAGATGTTTTGATCAAGAAAGATCTCAGTATAAAACTTGCTAGCACTAAATCTGCTGGCAAAACTGCCAATACATTTTTAATCTGATTCACACTTTCTTTTAAAAAACTCAACACAAACCTCCACGAGAGGAAAGCTAAAACCAAGACAACTAAAATATACGCAGCCATTATATCGTTCCTTTGAACCCGCGTTTGCTCTATTTTTCCTTCAAACGTGTTATCAATTATGTCCGCAAGCCGATATAACTGATAAGCTATCACCATAAAGACCGTTTGTGGAGTCTCAAATTCCTCATTTTCTAAAGCTGCCAAAGCAGATTCTGTCTTATTCGATTCTTTATACTCTGCGACTTGCCGATTCAAAATTGAATTATAACTTGTAAGAAGTAATGTTAATCCTGGTTGATATCCCCTCGATTTAAGAGTCAAACAGATATATTTGTAGTAGCTCTCGGTGATAGTCTCACAAGCTTCTTCTTATCCAGAGTTACTTGAAAATCTTCAGAGCTTTCTAAATATTCTTGTGCATCCATCAACGTAAGATACAGTTCTCTTTTCATTTTATCAGTTGGATCGCTGATTTTTTCAAGCCGATCCAAAACAGAGATGTCTTCAACTGAAGCAACGTTGTTCGTAGCAGCAAGTTCTCGGAATAAAACTGATGCTAAGGAAATTACGCTTTTATAATACTCGAGCGAATAAATCTGAGATTGTAAAGGTTTGGTGGCGTCAATATGTTTATAGCTAAGATTTGAGCTGACAATGACAAGGATAATCATGAGAAGGGCGTTGGCAACAAACTTTCCGACAAAGATGATGCGCATCTTTCCCAGACCAACAGAATTTGGATTGTTATATTCTCTTTTATTGGAGTTTTGTTGAGAAGTACTTGATTTCTTGGAGGAGGGGGTGAGGAAGTGCTCAGCACTATCTCTAAGAAGTTCATCATTTTCAATGCTTGCCTTCAAACCTGTGAAGTTCTCATAGACATCATTGAGTTTTCCAGGCTGAATACGACAAACTGCAGAGAGGTTAATCACTTGTTTCAGATGCTGTTTCTAGGAATATGCAACAAAGACAACCACAGATGAAGAGATGATAACCATCGGCGCAATAAAAAACCCAGTGATAATTTCTTTGATCTTCGTACGTTGAGAGTCCAGTGATGCCAAGAGTACATTAGATATTTCTCCATTTTTAACAAGCAGGTCATTCAGGGAATTTCTTATGATAAAATGGACCAAGCTTTCACCACCGGAAATAGTGGTTCCTTCAGAAGTTAAAATTGACGAAGCAGCTCCCACAATTCGATTGGTGGCTTGAAAAATGTCAAAATCATCATAGACATCAGGGGTTTCATCAAAATAATTCTCATAGATCCTCACATCTTTTGTATAAAAACTTTCATGCATATCTTTATTGAGATAGCTAACATTGGCGACCAGCTGATTATTTATGTCATTGAGTTCTCTGAGACCTTCTGCAATCAGTATAGGGTAAGAAGGCAGGATTGAAGCAAAAATACCAAGAGAAGAGGGGCTTAGGGTTCCAGAATTTATATCCCAAAGAATTCTGAAAGAGGATGCAATATTAATAAGCTGATAATTTCTTGACTGGGCACATCTTAGAATATTCTTTTTGACACTCAGGTCCTCAACATTGTCATCAAGGATAAGTTTCATCAGGATTTGACGGACCTGCATAGTAACCAATCCTATCCAAAAAGTATATAGGAAGATTCGGACAACCTTAGGGGTGTATTTTGTATTTAAAGAAATCTTGTAAAGATAAAAGACTCTTTTTTGTTGAGATAATTTTGATAATTTGCTGGTGTCCACTGATGCAGCTTTAGCGTCAAATCCTCCCCTATCTCCGCTTCTTTTTTGTTGGACGATATTTCTTCCGCCAGTTGATTCAGAAAACCTTTGAATATGGTGGTGGTGAGTCATTGGCTTATTTTCCTCCTCCTCCTGCTCAGTGTAATCTTTGAAGTTTTCTCTTAAGGTAGTTATCATGCCTAATAAGTTCCCTCTTGTCGAAGTTTCAATAGCGTCTGTCTTGGAATCAGCCAAAGATCTTTGAGGTGATATGACTGTATCCATATCAACCCAATTTATCTCATCACAAACCGAATCACTCTTATTTGCTTCAAAAGATTTATGATGGTTAAGGTTTTCTGCAAGTTCAGCTTGATAATGTCTCCTTGTAGTTCCTTGAGGGCTATCGAGATTCCCAATTTGGAATTTTCTTGATTTTTCTTCGAGGGTGATGAGCTTCAATAAAGACTTCCCAAGGTATTGATTTGCAACCTTACAATGATAAGCGACTGAGATATTTCTTCCAGAGGTCGAAAAAGCTGAATATATTTTTCGAGCTTCTTTTGGATCAAGAACTGATCCCTTGGTTTTCTGTTGGATATCAGGATTTTCATCAAAGAAAACCATATTGAAAGCTTCATTTATCATGACAAGTTCTTGAGATATATCAGAAAGATGAAAGTCAGTGCCTGGGGATGACCCATTGAGGTGAGGTTTCAGGCCTAGTTTGAGGCTAATTCCTTGAGTAGCAGAGTCAATCTCGCCATTTTCCAAGACATAGATATATTCTTTGTTTGAGACAACAGCTCTCTCGACACAACTTAAGCAAAAATCTGACGAGAGAAAAGGATGTATATTGACGTAGAAATCAAGCTCGACGATGTAGCCTTGTTTAGTGTAAACAAAGCCTCGTGTAATGGTATCTGGTATAACTTTTTCTCCATGCTCAGCGATGTATTTGTGGAATTGAAGCCTAGCTTGGTGTAAACAGGGAGGAACATTTTTGAGAATGTTCATGGTCATGAGAGAATCATTGTCTTGTCCAACTCTTTTAGCGAAACCCTTTGAAACGTACATGACTTTTCCAATATCGGGTTCATTGTTGGAGAAGAGCATGAAGCCAACGTCATGATTAAACATATTTTCTGTGACCAGTTTGTCATAGTCAAAGAAGTTTTGGTATTTCTGGAGCTTCTTGGAGTAGATTTTGAGATAATGAAGGTTATCATGAAGAGAATGGTTTAGAATGAGATGGTATTTCGCACAAAAGAATAACGGGGAAAGATGATAGTCAGAAATTTGTGTGAGCATATTGTGAATCTTTTTGATTGTTTGTTGGCGACAAGTAGCAAGTTTTTGTGAGTCTGTAAAGATCTGAGCAAGATCAGGAGTTTCCCTTTTGACTTGATTGCAGATTTTGATTTGTAAATCTGCCTGTTCAATCACTTGCTGCTTGACCTCAGCGTAGATGATATGTTCATGGATAAATTTTCTCAGATCCAAACTGCTGTCTTCGGTTGTTTGATTTTCATATTTCTTTCGCAGAAGCTCTTGGACCTCCATTAAGAGGAGTGCAGCGCTCAGAGTGGTCTTTCTGTCGGAGGATTTAACCAGTCTGTGGAGAATTTCAGTGGGGTCTCTGATCGTCTCAAGCACTTGGACTTCAAATTGAGCAGTACATAACTGGATAAATTTATTTTTCGGAAATAATTTGTTTAATTTTCTGAGATAATGTTCGAACATCTTACTGCATAAATCTCTATTATTTATATCAAGAGACCCTTCAGCTTGAAATCCACTGTCTAATTTCAAAAGATCTCGGGCTCTTGAATTCACAGTCTTTAGGACAAGAAGAGACAATGAATTCTTATCCTGAAACTCAGAAAGCGGCTTTGCCATTTCTTGAATTTGCTCAATAGCCCACATTCTATGAATCAGCAAACTTGGAGAATTTATCGAAGGATTTGAGACAACATTCCAAAGCCTTTGATCTATAAAGCCCAGAGAGAATTTTATTGAGAGGAAAGACAAGATGATCCAAGTGAAAAGCAATCTAGAAAGGGAGCTTGATGTAATGTCAATAGATTTGGTCAGTATTTCAATAAAGCAAGAGAGATTAAGGGAAGTTGTAATCATGAGGAAAATGGCTTGAAAAGACAAGGCTTTGAAGTTATAGAAGGGCAGAGTGCCAAAATGATAGGAATCTCTCAGGATATCTGCAAGAAAATTGACCAGCACGAAGATCCACATATTTGGGAGCTTGGTGAGATCTAATGAGACAGCAAGGATCTGAATGAGCAATTTTTGAACAAGAGTGAGAATTTCAATGGTGTTATCCTTTGCAGCAAGGAATTTCTCTGAAGGGAGAACATCAGAATGAAATATATTCAGATATAGAGAGAACAAAAACTCCAGAGCGACCATTACCCACGAGACAAAGATCGTTGGATAATATTGGGAGGCTGTCCATTCCTCTCGACTGTTTTGGAAGACTGAAATCAGATTCACCCAGAAAGATGAGGCCATAAAATAAAGAAATCTCATTTGCATTCTGAATAAAAATCTCCAAGTATGGATCAAAGGCGGCAAAGGCTTTGCTTTGAGTCCAGCTACAAGGAAAGCGTATCCAAACAAGAGATATTTGAGGATTGAGAAGAGACCAACGAGGGATAATATGGTGATTTCAGCAGAGTCAATGTTATTAAAGCGAATCCAAGAGGCTGGGTTTGCTATTTGGCAAATGTACTTTACAGCAACAAGCAAAGCAGACCCTTGGTTTGTTTCAAAGTTTCGGCTGAAAAAGAGAATAGAAGAGATGATTTAGAGGTAGTCCAGGAGAAGGATTGGAGAAAGAGAATTGAGATTTTTTTTTTAATATAATTTCATTGTATCCGATCATGACTAAATTAAAGGAAATTTATGGACAGACGAAGTTTATTTTGCTTTTAAATTCGAAGTTTATTATATTTGTTTGGTTTTGTTTGATTGTCTAAAAACTTTTTCAAGACAAGAAAACAACTTGATTAAAATTTTTATCAACAATAACGTTTGAATGAAGACTTGTTTGTTTGAGAATTTTAGAGAGTCGAAAGAAATTTTCCCTAAGAACTTTATTGAAGAAGGGAGTTTATCTTGACCTTCACTTCCTTTGGAGAAAATGAGCAAATCCAAGTTTTCCAGAGAGAGCTTGATGAGAAAAGCAAACGGCTCTTTTATTTCGTAAAACTTTCTCCAGCAGAATTTTATTTTCATGGATAACAATTAAAAAATTATTCAGCAGAGTTAATGGCTCTTGGACAGTGTTTCTCCTTTTGAAAATAAAAATTAATGTCCTTCAGAACTTTTGCCGCTGAGCCCCAATCAGTCAGTTGTGCAGGGTAAAAACTTGAGATCCTCTTTCTTTGAAATCCCAAGTCAAATCGGGATGGCAGACTGATTAGACGACTTTTGTGAAGGCTAGTTCTCTAGGTACATATTTTTTAGCTCGCTTTTCGAGAGAAGTTGAGGAAGAGAACAAGAAAGTGCAAAAATAAAACTGTTGGTTTAATTAAGAAAATTACGAATCACAAATTCAAAATTACTTTCCAAGTTATGATTCAATTATTTGCATGGTTTTAATTTAAATATACGGTGTTATGGGTCAATTTCAACAGTAGTCAGAACTTTGAGGTTTGTTGACTCCCTTTGAACAATCTCCATAAGCCAAACAATTCTCAAAAAAGGACTCTCATAGCCTCATATTAAGGGCCGGAGAGCTCAAAAATTTAGAACAGAAAGGTGGACAGTTGTTTTCGATTACGAATAAAGATCAAGCCTAGAAAAATATCTATTTCTGTGGTTTTCATGACCGAGATTGAGTGGACAAAGAGACAAAGTCATTCAGACAAGCTCAAAAAGTCACATTTTAGCTTGGGAGGGATAAAGTTAGCATTCAGGATAAAGGAAAGGAGGAGTTGGAGAGGTAAAATGCCGAACAAAAACATAAATTAAAATGCAACTCTTTGATTGATTCATGAGGAAAATTTAAGTTTTAAATTAAACATCGTACGTAAGAAGGTATCAAAGATTGCAAAAACTTACGAATTAAACTTTATCTGAGTAAGAAAGCCTGAATAAAAAGACCTTCCAATCACCATGAATCGTTAGGACTTTAAGTTCAAAAACAAAGCCTCATCCATTAAAAACAATCCGAAGAGGGCAAGCCATAAGAGCCAGAAGATTTACTCTTTATTCCTTAAGAAATGGAAGCCTTTGGAAAATAAGTTGCCAGGTAAATATTAAAATTTAATCTTTGAATTTTTGCTGGTGAACAAATGGATTTGCTATTCCAAAGCAGGTCTAATTTCCAAACTTTATCTAAAAAATTCAAGAGACTTGGGAAGAAACTTTCTCAAAAATGAGTATCTAATTAGATTCTAGTCTTTTTGACTAGAGGAAGATTCAAATTTTCCTAAGCTATTTCAAATTGGGGGAAGGAAAAAAATCATTAGGAAATGAGTCTTCATCCTTTAGACTTTTCTTCAGCTGCTATGACGGCCTTAAAATAAAAAATTAATTTTGCTTGAGAAGAGAGCTTTTTATGATGGAGGCGAGAAATCAGGAAAGTCCTCTTTTTTCTGTTTTCTTTTTATCGAGAACTTTTCAATGAATGTCAAAAGTTTCCTCCCAGAGCCGGATAGGAGCCCTGATAAACTCTCTAAGCAGAGAAAGGCTTCAACTGTTTTTAATAAAAAATGAAGAGTCTGTTATTGTCAAGCATCAAAGTCATCTTTGAAGCATTGGATTGAGTTGTCTTAACGTCTAAGATCAAAGGAAGGTTCCTTTGGAAGATTTTTTTTATCGATTGATCATCCATTAAAAAGTTTCATCAAGAGAAAATGAGACGTGTTCTATTAATAAATTTGTAAAGATAAACAATAAATAAAGCCATAATGAATTCAAAACTGTCAAGTTCAAGAGAGGTGCTTAAAACTCTTTCACTTTTCGTTTTTTTTTTGGGAAATTTTTTGTCTGATCAAATAAAATTAAGGGGAAAGCTTTTTTTACTTGGAGAATCAGAAGTCTAAGAGGAGAGAAGCTTTTAAAATTTTTAGGATTAAAGAATAAACTCTTCGCTTTTTGACGATGAAAATTGAATTCAATTTGAAGGATTCAAAGAATAAGGAGTGCTGCTTCTGCATGAAAAATGTTGCTGAAGTGTTTTCAATTTCAAATGTTGTTTTTTTATCATAAAACTTTCGATAAAATAAAACACATGAAAAATTATCAATTTTAAAATATATTTTTCCAAGTTGATGATGAGAAAACCTAAAAATAGAAAACCTCTTTCCGTAGCCTCAAAGGATCAGTTTTTTTTTTTGGAAAAGGTTCTCTGCAAATAGAATATTTTCCTGGCTGTTCTTTGCATCCAAGATTTTTGTTGTCATTTCTGAGAAATAAAATTTTTTTAATTCTTTAATTTCATTTTATCAAAGCTCTTTAGCATAAATCCTTTTGATGTGTTTAAAGAGAATCAATACGCTTTCCCAAATAATCCATCTAGTGACTATCTTTCACGTTTTCACGGTTAGATATTTTGAAAGAACTTTTTTGTACGAAAATGGAGGATAATGATTCTGGTATTCTTCTTTCTTTCCTTAAATTTTTGAAAGGAAAATGTTTGTGAAAACTTAAGCAAAAAATTTTGATTGGCCAAAAGAATTGGAAAACTTTTCTTCCTTTTTATATACCGTAAAACTTCTCGATTTTTTAAAATTATAAAAAAAAAATTTTGCCATCTCCGAATTTAAAGTTGTCAAAATCAACTCAAACAAAAAATTTGTCAGTTTCAAGAGGTTTTTTGTCAAATCCTCGATTTCAAAGTCACTTGATAATTTGGAGTGAAGTTCATTTTGCCCTTGACGAGCATCATTTCCTGGTATTCTTTTCATCACATGCAAGTGATATGTCCTGTTTATTAACATTTTTAGTTGTTGCAGTGATGGAATTTTTGCTGCAGAATTTTTTATTCGAGACTGGACAACAACTGGCAAAATTAAAAAAAATTTAACCTGTAAAAATAATAAGAAAATCTTTTTTTAAAATTTGTTATATTTGTCAAAATCAAGAAATGTAAAAATCTAGAGGTTCTACGGTTTTGAAAATTTATTGATTCAAAGTTCAACTATTGGAGATCCAAGGTGGAACTCTGTGGTTTCCTTTCAGAGAAGACTAAAAATCAGGATGTGAAAAAGGTTTTTGAACCAAATTTATTGAAAAAATTTCTTGAATTTTTGAGCGAAAATAATCTTTTCATTTTCTTTAAATTTTCTGTGGTCTTTCATGTCTGAAAGTTTATCGATTTTTTTTTTTTTCATTCATATTTTTTCTCCTACAATTTTTGTTGAAAAATGATAATTTGAGACTGTTTGAAGCGCGAATCTCCATCAGAAGCGACATGAAGAATTTCTTTATAAAAATCGTTAAAAATATGAAAACAAAGAGATCAAAAAATTTTCTTGCGATGGATACTTTTGAAATATTCGGAAAGACTTCTTCAGATTACTCTCTAAGAGGCGAGGCTTTTGCTTTTTCCTTGAATTCCATATAAATTTTATAAGATGCTTCCGTCATCAAATACTTTGAATAAGGGAGTCCTTTAATGTCCATTGTAATGACCATGAGAGTTGCAAACATTTGATTAAGCATGACACCAACGTATGTTTCTCTGAGGATTTGTTCCACTTCCTCCTCAAAATCCTCAAGATTATCATTCTTGATAATATATTCCTTCAAATATTCGTCATCAACGAAAGCTTTTTCTTCATCAATTGTGTTCCAATCATGTCTGAAGAATAAAAGGTAGCGTCTGATATATCCTCTCATATCTTCATCAGTGCTGAATTTACTATAGTCAACGTGGATATAAGGAGGCTCAGGATGGACGAGGTTCACTCTGCTGAGGGCCATGAATGCACCGATATCCAAACCTCTATAATCATATCCAGCATTTTCATAATCAACGAGCATAGGTTTTCCAGTGGCTTCTACAATGATAATATTGCCTATATTAGGATCATTATGGCAGAATCGGATGGCTTTTTCTCCTTTCGGAAGCATTTCTTTCAATGAATTCCATTCTTCTTCAGTAACTTTTGTCTTGAGGAGATCAACAACTTTTTGGTCTTCTTCATTAAATTCCATTGTATGTAAAACTTCTTTTGCTCTTTTTATGAAATCACCTCCTTCAATAAGGTTTAGCATCTTCGTGGCTTTCTTATCAAGACCCAAAAAGTCAAAGTTTTGTTTGTGTAAACCAGCTTGCCATTTAGCAATCTGTCTTGAGATTTGTGGAGTATGTAACTCTTTAACTCCAACCACATGTGAAGGAATATATTCTTCTATTCTATATTCAAGAGTTGCACCGTGACATTGGGGTCCTAACCCTTTCTCAGCAATCGCTTTAAAGATTTTATTTTCACGGTCACGATCTTTAGCTCCCTGTATATCCCTGAATACTCTATAGAATACAGCAGGAGGGCTCACTTGAGAGTCAAGGGCTTTGACTATGTAAGTATAGTTACACAAGCCCCAGCCAGCAGTGACTTGAACCTGTTCTAAGGTGACATTTTCCCAGCCCTTTAAGGCTTTCTTGATATTGTCAAGCTCTTCTTGAGAAAATTCTTTCTTGTCCATTTGAGGTTGTTTTGGATTTAATTAATTAATGATTAAAAAAGAATTTTCTGGAGTATTTATAGTTTGATTTTCGAATCAGCCAGGGTTTTTCTTTATATTAATTTCCTAATCAATTCTGTTAGTTTGTAATAAATTGCAGGATTTTAGACTTGGAAATTTAATTCAGCCAACAGCTGTTGGTTAAAATTCGCCTTCAAATAAATATAACAAGGCAAATAAGGAAATCTGATACTTTGTTGGAATAAATCGCTGAGTTTTATTGAGAATTGTAATAACTTTTGTTTTGCTGTTAGAGAGTTCACCTTGAGATGGAGTTTTTAAAAAGCAAATCGAACTGAAGAAGACCTTGAGTGACCATGTTGAGATACAGCAGAAAAACCGAATGAAATTGAGGATCTATAGATGATAATCTTCAAAGAGAGGTTCCATCGTACTGAAAAACTCTTTTTAATTTGCCAGAAATTACTGAAATTTAGGCTTATAAATCAAATTAACCATCAGTTGTTGACTTTGGTTCGCCTTCAAATATCATCAGGCGAATCTGTTAATTTGGGCTTAATCTCAGCATCCCTAGTTTCTAAATTTCGCTATCATACAGTCTGATTGAAGAACATCTTGATAGATAGGACACTTTGAGAGAGATGAGGAAAGACTCAGTCAAAAGATAAACTCAGTCTCCAGAGAAATGATCCCTTGGTTTAAGGCACTATTTCACGAAAAAGGCTTTAAGCTTGGGATAAATGATTGCCTTTCAAGCATACAAAATTCTTCAAAGAAACTTAATTTAAACATCCTTTGTTTACTTTCGCTCATTCTCAGATATGAATCTTCAAACTCGTTGACTTGAATTAACTAGACACCAAGAAACCATATTGGAGACAGTCAAGAGCCCTCTTGATCTTTTAAGAAGAGCCAAATCTGATTGATTCTCATCCCTCTCATTTTCATGATGATTTGAGTGAAATCAGCCTGAAATACATCAAAATTCTCAGCTGGTCCACTCACTACTCAAAGATTCCTCATTTCTTCTGTCCTTTCATATCCATTCATGCCATCAAGAGCTTTAAACACACTTCTCTTTATGCAAAACGGAAATCAGATGGAGAGGGGTTTTCACCATCCATGTTCTCCACAGAAAGAGCGAAAGTTTCTCTAGCATCGATAAACAAACCTATAAACGGAGCGAGTCGGTGAGAGAACTCACCCTCTAACGAGAAAGAGGTCAAAGAGAAGAGAAGTCCATCGGAGAATCATAATTGATATGTTAGCCCCATAATTTATTTGAAGGTGATGGGAAATGAAGAGTTTGAGACTCTACAAATAACTTTTGGGTGATCACAGAGAGACTTGCCAGGATGATTTATGACACATTTGAAGGAATGATAGAGCAAGCACAAAGGAGCAGTATTATCACTGGATATTTTTGCCTTTTCGAGCGTGAAGAAGCTCAAAAATGTATTGGCGCTTTGATGAGCAGATTGAGTACTAGCAAGCTCTCTACTCAAGCTCTGGATACTGTCAAAGTGAGCCTAATCAAAGAAAGATAGGCTGATTAATTTTTTCATGAATATAGTTTTGGTCAGATCTGGAGTTCTTTTTTATGTGTACTTTGCATTCGTCCAAACTTTATAAATTTCGTTTGTCAATAGAATCGAAGATGTGTTTTGTGTTTTGGATTCATTCAAAGAAGATTTTTTGGTTTGAGAAATCATTCTTGTTTAATAATTTCTTCTTTTCAAAAATGCATAAATTAGTTTGGAAAAATTTTGAGAAGAAAATTTTTTTCAAAATGACCTGTTCAAAAACTTCTTGAAAACGAAATTAAAAACTGTTGAAAACTGCAAATCAGCCTCATCAAAAGAACACCAAACTTGAAAATTTGCTTTGAAGTTTGAAATAATTTCTTTGAAAAATTTGAATCTAGGAAATTGTTTGAAACAAAGAAAAAACTGAAGAAAAAGATTAAATTCTTTTCTAAAAAAATTTTTTTTTTGTTCGCTCATTTAAATCAAACACTTTATAATCTCTGAAATTTTTCAAACTAGAACACTTTTTACTGAAAAAACTTTGAGCAGAGAGACGAAAAATCTTTCAGATAATATATCCGGAGAACGCCCTATTTTGTCACCAGCATTTGTCAGCTCTGAGAGAAATTTTTGTCAAAGGTATTTCACCAAACTTTTTTGGAACAATTAATTGGATCTTTCTTGAAAAAATTTATCTGAGTCTAAATTCCTCTTTGAAAAGGGGAAGCAAACGTATTACCTTTTTCAGAGAGAGGGAGGATTAACAATGAAAAGACTTTTGTAAATAGGTCTTTTGATTTTTAATATGAAGAGATTTTCCCGCGCAGTTTTATTCTCAGTAAACATTTCAACAGATAAATTTTTGAAATTTAACGATTAGATTTGCACAAAAAAAAAATTTCGAGTTAAAAATTGAGAGAAGACTGAAGTTTATTCTTGAGTTTTTTTCTTTATTTTTGAGAAAAAGAAGTCTAATGTTTACCTCCTAGTCAGCAATAAAGACAATAATTTCATAGAGTAATTGTTTATTATGACGAATAAGGCTTGGGGGTTTCAATTCATTTGATGGCATTTTTAGAAAGATTCAACAAATTAAAAGAATCAGAAAGTGCTGAAGTTCATAGCTAGAGCCTCAATTTATTCATTCTTCTCGCTTTCATATAGAAAAATATGAAGATAACCAAATCAATAAAGCATGAAAACTCTCAATCTTGCTCCTTGAACCTGAATCCGATTCTCACAAAAAATCTAATGAAAAAAGTAGAACATCGAATGATTAGATGACCGATAAATTTTATCAGCCGGATTTCGAAGATTTGTCTCTTTGAATATTTTTTTCATTCATAGTTCATCTTCATTAAGACTTGGAAATTAACATATCTATGCTCATCAAATAAAACCAATTCATTCTAATGATTTATTGGGTGCTTTAAAGTTCTTGAATATTGATTTTTAATCGTTACTCATCTGAAATTCATCCCAAATTTAATGAAGATTTTTCAGATTGAATCTGAAAGAAGCTGACTGTGGCTTTTCTGAAATCTTCTTGAAGCTTTTTTTGGCCAGATTTTATGTAAAAATGAAGAAGGCATGAAGGAAGTAAAGGAGTTTCTTCAAAATATGGAGTGATTTTGAGGCAAAGCTCTAGTTTAATATTGACAGAGATTATTTGTATTCAAAAACTATGATTTTAATTCTCTGGTGCAATTAAATGCTTGAAGAGTTTGAAAGAAACTATTTCCTCTAAACGACAAGAATTTCCCGAATTAAAAGGCTGAACCTGTCCTTGAGAGATAACCTAGCGTAACTCTTACATTTAGGTTGAATTGTGATGTATTTTTAACTCATAAACCGCCAGCTTTCTAAGATTTAATTCTAAATCTCACTGAGGGCAAAAAAGTACTGAAACCAGTTGAAAAAATTTTTAAGTAATTTAGTTCCGGAAGGTTTTTTTCCCATCCTTCTCTTTCTGAATGATTGAAAGAGAGAATGAGAAAACCTTTGAGCAGAAAAAAAACAAAGAGGACAAAAACTTCTCCTGAGAATTTTAGAATAGCTAAAAAGATAACTCTTCATTGTTGGGGGAGGCATTTTTAATCAAACAATCTCCGTCTGATCTCACATCCTTTGAAATTCCATAATTTTAATGATAGTTATTTTTTCCCCTCAGACGAACCAATTTTTGAAGGGGAAAAGGTTGATTAGAGTGCAAGTCATTTCATTTCGAGAATAAGGAAATATTAACTGATAAATTGATGAAGAAAGTTTAAGGAAATTGAGGCTGTATCCATGGTGGAGCAACCCACCATTTCGATTTTTAGACTGGTGAGGGGTGGGTTAACCCACCAGGTCTCTTTCGTGCCTTCCCATCACTTACATAAGGTTTGAGCAAAATATAAGGATAAATCCTGAAGATATTCCTCTGGTGGGTAAATCCACATCCCCACAGTCAATTTATTCTCTTTGGTGTGTAAATCCACCCTGTATACAGTGATAGTTTTTTTGTGGTGGGTTTTTACACCATGACATCAATTTATCAGTTAAGAAACTCTGAATGTTGACTTGTTAGAAGGTCAAGAGAGATTATCTCCAAAAATAACCAGACAGAGAGGGAAAAACTCATGAACAATTTTTTGGAGCTTTTTTATTTTGGAAAAATCCAGGGTTCTTTTTCTAAATTCTAGAGAGCAAAATCAAAGAGATAATTTTTCCCGCGAATTTTATTCTGGATTGAAACTAAACAGATACTTTTTGAAAATTTAACGGTTCGATTTCACACGAAAAATGGGACTTTTAATTAAACTAAATCATGAATAAATCGACCTTCGAGATTTATGAGCATGTTCTCAAACTCTCATATTGGTGCTTCTTTGAGTTGGAATTGAGAATTTTGAAGAGGCCAAAAGTGTTTCGAAGCGAATTTATATTTGAACCAAAATGGTCATAACAGTCTTTTGATGTCTTTAATCTCTGCCCACTTCAGTTCTCAGTGTTCTAACAATTTAGTCCTTCGTTTGTAATTTATAAAGATTTATCTAAGGGTCGAATCGAACCTAGATTAGGTTTATATTTTTCATCAATTCTTCCACTTGAACCATAAAATCCCTCAATTTTTTCTTTAAATAATGAATTTATAGAAGCCAAGAACCCCAAGATGGTCTTGATCTCTTTAGACTTATTACGATAGACAGGAAGATTTCTAACAAGTCTTCTTTCACTTTTGGCCAGAAACCTGCGGACAAAATTTAAGAAAAGAAGGAAGTTCGGTTGACCAAAAGCCTTTAGACTTTCTCTTTAATTTGGCACGGTAGGAGTCTGACCATTGCCCCAAAATAGACGGAGAAGATATTTTGGTTGATTGAGAAAGGATTTCATAAGTGATTATTCATTCTTCGAAGGAAGATTGAAGGTTTTAATTCGTTGACAACGACGTTTCAGAAATAAAAATTAAAAGAAGTTTTGATTTTAAATTGATAAACTCACATTTTCAGATAGAAAATATGAATTCAAGAATGATGAAACTTTTTTCAAACCCTGAGTTCTGTCTTCCTCAGCATGAAAATTCTCCATTGAGTTTGATCTAACTTCTTTCAAAGAGCCCAAAATAAGGACGTTTATCATTATTTCAATGGAAAAATGAATCTGTAACGTCTTTGTTCACTTGAAAATTTTGTATAGTGATCCTGTCTTTAGAGTATCATCTGCGGTTGCGCGAGGCTGAAAATATTTGAGCTCCTTTTTATGACACTATTTTTTTTCAAGTTGCCCAGAAAATATTTTCAGGCTGACTCCTCATCTTAGTATTTAACGACGTTGTCATTAATTAAGCGCATTTTCAGGGTCAGAACATCATTGAAAACTCCTCTAATTATAACACTTTATCCTAATCATTAAATCAATATTCTCTATAAATAGCTGATTGATCAATATGAAATTAATCCCAAGGTTAATTGTTCTTTAAATTTTGAGCCTAAGAAGAAACTAGTTATGACTTGAGTGAGAGTTTCGTTCGGCTTTTTGAAATAAGTTCATCAAGAAAAGAAGAAAGAGGTGATTTAAAGAAGGAAGCTTATTGAAATAAAAAGTTAATCTCATTGGCACAGGTTAAATAAAAATCATCTAATTGTGCTTTCGTGGAAGTATTAATTATTTCTTTTTAAGGATTGCAAGCTGCAGTTTTAATTTCACTTTAATCTCTGGTGAAATTAAAACTTTTGTTTAAAATTACAAGGTATCTAGTTCTTTCAAACGACTAGCAATCCCTTCAAAATAGAAACAGGACCCATTCTTTCTGGCTATCCCAACCTAACTCTCACACTCAAGCTGGATTCTATCGGGTATTCTATCGCTAAACTGTGGTTGATGATTGAATTTTATATCAGGATAAAAATTACTGAAGCATGATTTTACAAAACTCAGTTAATTTTAAAGCGCTTTCATTCTTTAAGGTTAATTATTCTAACCCTTCCATGACGACAACCTCAAAGGATAAAACCTTTTACCTTCGGCAAATGAGCTCCCTCTGTAAGGACCACTCCAGCCTCAAGGCTCGAGTTGCTCAGGCTTCCATCTTTGACTCCTTTGGCAAAACAACTTACGAAAAATTTCTGCTAACCTTTGAATATCTTCAGCTCCTCAGCCCAATTCTCTTGACTATAGTTTTCCTTGATAAAGAGCAAGATTCTTTTCTCTTTTCAACTGTCCTCTTTATCGCAAGACTGATAAACCCAGCATACTGGGTCTCTATAGGCACATTAAGCGAGCTCAAGATCTTTATCTTGGTCATCTTGTTCATAATCCTTGCTGGGAAAATGGTTCTGCCTTGCTGGATCGCTTATAGGCTTTACAAGAACTCTGCTATTCAGCCTGTTTTCCTAAAGCTCTGGAGAAACCTTTTCAAGACATATGGGAGGGCGATCTATTACTATGTGACATCTTTGTTAGTGAATGGAGTGATGAAAGCTCGGCTTGACACTGGAGAAAGTGAAGCTTCTCGAAGCAAAACGATGCTAGCAATCTTTATCTTTTTTACAGTTTGCGATTTCCTTCTGACTTTGATCTTCACTTCTCGCTATCTCTATCTCCTTCCAACAAAGAACTTTTTGTCCACAAAAGATAATATCACTGAAGTCATCACTCTGATACAAAAGTTTGTCGTTCAGATGTTGGTGGTCTTGGTGGATTTAGACTCTTTAGGCGGATTCTGGACATTTACTATGGTGAATCTCGTTGCTGATATTATAAGAGATTTGTACTTTTTCAAGACACTGCCCTTGTATTCATTTAAAGCGTTAGCTTATCAAGGGCGTCTTCTGATGGGAGTTACCTCAATAAATATTGCGTGCTTTGTGTGTGCTACTGCGAAATCTATCGACGACAGTATTGCAGGCTTGCAATATGTGGTAGTTCTCTGGATTTTGCTTTGCATTTTTGGGATGAGGCTTTCTGAAGGCTATCTGGAACGAAGCTTTTGGATGGTTATTGCGCATCCAGGAGTGAAGGATCCGTATTTGTTGGTACATAGAGTCAGTGCGATAAAACAATTAAGAAAATGGACTTTGAATAATTCAAGTCAGAATGGGAAATACGATTGGACTTTTCTGCTAAGCAAGACTTTAAATGAAAATCTCAGAAGTGCTTTGAAGCTTGATGCTTCATTCAAGGGAGCTCAAGATATAAATTGTAACACCTCTGCTACGCTGATGTTCAAGTATTACTTGGAAAAGCTCGCTGAGAGTTATCCAGAGAATCATTTGATTCAGCTGATTATGGCTCAATTTAGTATGAAGAAGTTCAAGAAATTTAGTGATGCCATTAGAATAGCCAAAAATATTGTCAAAAAAGGGGATAGCAGAATGGCCTTAAATGCAGAGTTGCTTTTGATTGAAATTCAGTCTATTATTTATCAGAATTCTTCTTCAAAAGAAAGCCCTGAAAATCAATTTGATGCGTTTGGATACATTCAACAGCAATCGACGTTGGCTCAGATTAAGCTTAGCATGGTAGAGCAAGCGAAACTTCAGATCAAAGTTTGTGAAGAAATGAAAAAGGACTCTCCAAATTTAGCTTTGATTTCAGAGACTTCTCAAAAATTGAATCATTTCAAAGGAAAGATTGGCAGAAGAATGAGAGGTTTTCTACAGGAAATATCAGAATACAACATTGAGCCTTTGTTGCTGTACGCGCAATATCACCTGGCTCTGAATCATTCCTTTGGTGAATATATAAAATTTATTGACCAATATATTAAGAAGAATCAAAAATGCCAAAGGCATTTCGCCCAAGACAATTTTACTAAAAAAAGCATGTTTCAAAGCAATGTGGGTTTTTATTTCATTTCAGCCAACAGAAATGATTCAGGAAATATTGTTTTCACATCGAAAACTGGAATTGCTGGTGTGAAAGATACTAATATACACAGCGGTACGAATCTGGCAGAGAGAGCTCCTCCGTGTTTGAGACCTATTTATGCTGCTTTTTACAAGAGCTTAAACGAAGGGGTTCCAGATACTTACTTGAATAAAGTCATAAGAGCTTTTTCATATCTTCGTGAGGAGGACTATTTGATAGAGCTTGATTATCATCTGAGTATCCATCCTTATGCCACCCAAGGATTTTATTTGAATATGATATTTCGACAAGTAGAAACAACGAGAGGATCAATGTACGTTCACGAAAATGGAGACATTGAAGCTGCCACGAAGAATATTAAAAAGAGACTGGGCATGAATCGTCGTCGACCTGAAAATTCCAAGCCAATTTATAATATCAAAGATCTCTCTTGTGAATTAGCGTTAGCTAACCAAGCTTTTAATCAGGTCGCATTGCCTGAAAAATATAATAAGAATAGAATGTCTAAAGAAGAGATTGATGAGATTTATTTAACATATTCTGGATCCAGAAAAAATCTTTTATTAAAGCCTTTTAATCAACAGGGAGAAGCATCTTGTTCATTTCATTGTAAAATTGAGAATAAAAATTTTGGTCCTTTGCTTTTGAAAGTGTTTACTTTTGAAGAAAATACCAAAGAAAATCGCACCAAAGCCTTAAATCAAGGGAGATCCAGCCCAGTTTCAAAGAATCACTTCACCCTCCCTTGCGATACAGTCATACCCACGCAACCTTCTTATGAATGTTTGGCTGCAGACGATGAGAAAGGACCCGGTTGGATTAATATTGAGGCTCTAAGTTCTCGGAAAACTGTCATGATGACTAGAAAAGAAACAGCTGTTGTTGACACAATGCGTGATGAAGAAAATCCAACTCATAATCTTCTCCTTGAATCTCCACATCCATTACTCTCAAAAGGTGATGATAAACTTTCAAGTCCAAGGAGATTGAAGAGTCAGCGGTCAACGAAGATGGTAACAGATTCTGGATCGAAAACAGGAGCGAAAGAGAATAAAGCGACTGAAAAAGCAGATGAAGGGGAAAACTCATTTATTTTGAGCATGAATAACTCTTCAACCTATTCCCAGCGTAAAAAGCGGACAGCAATCTACAAGACTGCTTTGAATGCCAAATACCATCCTAAACTTTTCAAAGTTGCAGCTGGCTTGTTTATTCTGATGCTATTGGGATTTATGATAAGTGAGATTATTTTCCTGAGGACCATTGACAGCAATACCCAAGAGCTGAAGGTCAAAAAAGACATTCTTCGAAATTTCCAACTGAGAAGCTACCTTTCTGTATGCATAGAAGGGTTTGTGAGAATTATGTGGGAACTTATGACTGGCTCACTAACTCTTGCAGACATGACGAACTTCCCTCCAACCTCTGCTATTTATTACCTCATGACATCTGAACTGTTAAGTCAGCTCGTTAAAGCCAATGCCAATTTACAGGTTGATGCCAATTCACTTGATGATGATCTGAAGGGGCTGCTTTTCAATCAGAATATTCCGATATATAGCACATATTTTGATCAAGACCCTCAAGAGTATGAAGAGTTAAACACATTTCAAGCGATAGATAGAATCCTTGAGACCGGGTATTCGATTTTGAATAATAA
>Ga0182738_1001675_pt1 | contig 27214 bp, 28 predicted proteins | sample eDN5th30CBELigMG_FD_128876 | JGI IMG/M metagenome (GOLD analysis project Ga0182738, IMG submission 128876) | Enriched Miracle-Growth compost microbial communities from Emeryville, California, USA - eDNA 5th pass 30_C BE-Lig MG (version 2)... ...
ACACGAATTGGATTAATGACAGGAGTATATTCCATTTCTATGAACCTATTAGGTGCTATTGCTTCGGGAATTAGTGTTCCAATTGCCGTTGGTTTAGGATTTGGTTGGCAAGGTGGATTGGGGATTTGGGGGATGCTTAGCTTCCTATCGATTTTATTCTGGTTACCTCAAGTAAAACATCTCAACAAGGAAACAATAACTGTTCAAAATAAGGTTGTTGATAGCGAGGTGAATATATGGCGTTCTCCACTAGCATGGCAAGTGACCCTGTTTATGGGATTACAATCGATGGTGTTTTACATACTTATTGCATGGCTGCCTGAGATTTTACAACAACAAGGAATAAGTTCAGACCAATCTGGCTGGTTGCTTTCTATTATGCAATTAGCATTACTTCCATTTACTTTTATCGTGCCAATTATTGCTGGGCGAATGAAAAGCCAGCAATCCTTAGTAATTATAACTAGCGTCTTACTATTATCTGGAACACTGGGATTAATTTACGGAAGTACAAGTTTTATTATATGTTGGATTGTCATGATAGGCATTGGGGGAGGATTTGCATTCAGTTTAGCAATGATGTTTTTTGGCTTAAGAACGGAGAATGCTAGGCAGGCTGCAGAACTTTCTGGTATGGCTCAATCAGTTGGCTATTTACTCGCTTCATTTGGTCCCACCCTCTTTGGATATTTACATGATGTAGCAAATAGTTGGACTACACCGCTATTTATTTTGGTTGGCGCGTCGTTATTAATCTTTCTATTTGGGTTAGGAGCAGGTAGAGATCGATATATAGGTACAGTTAAATAGAATAATAAATAGCTTTTTGAAGCGAAGGTATTTTCGGGTGCATATCCCGGCAGACCTTCGTTTTTTGTATAGGCTTAACGAAATTCGGTCATTGGATATTATTGTTAAATCACAATAAGTTTTAATATGCCTTTCGGGGGAATAGTTAAGGGACTAAAACAATTGGAGGGAAGATTATATGATGAATAATTATGATGCGAACCCCAACAAGGCTGAAGAAATAGTGAAAGACATGGACAATAAAGCAATACAAGACAAGCTAGTGAATTTTGATGAATTCAAATCTTACCTTAGTAGTAAAATAGAATTAGGAAAAAATCTCGGCATGGATGAAGAGCAATTAGCAAAAGGTGCTGAAAAAGTGGCCGGCTATCTCGCTAAAAATGCTGAACCGCAAAATCGGGAGGAAGCACTTCTTCAGGAACTTTGGAAGGTAGGAAATAAAGAAGAACGCCATAAATTAGCGCATATGCTAGTGAAATTAGCGAATTAATATTCTCCTTATAGCTTAAATCCCTTTAGAGGATAAAGGAAGTGGTTGAATAGACAATGGCGAGTTTCTTTTTTGTAAAAAGTTACAATAAATGGAGACCAAATCATAAAGTTTTTTCGTAGAGAAATAGTCAGCAGAGCTACTTAAAGTCGAGATTACGAATAAAAGGGCAATAATTCTTTCGGATTATTGCCCTTTTATTCGTAACTCTTTAGAAGGTATAATTTCTTATGCTGTTATTTCGACATAATCATGCATAATAGTAGGTAATTTTCTTATTTGTAATTGACAGAAAAATAAAAAACAAGTATTATAATTGAGAATGATAATCATTATAAAAATTGAAAAAAGAAAGGACATACATATGTTTAAAAAACGCCAAAAGTCATTTATTCAAATTTTCTTATTCTCAGTTGTTGCAATTCTTTTACTAGCAGGTTGTTCAAGTCAGTCATCTCCGAAAACGGATGAAGAAAAGTCCGTTGATTCCAATACAGATTCTCAGTATCCAATCACGATTAAACATGCGTTTGGTGAAAGCGTAATTGAAGAGAAGCCAGAACGCGTTGCTACTATTGCGTGGTCCAACCAAGATGTGGCACTTGCACTAGGCGTTGTACCAGTTGGTTTCTCTGCAGCAAATTATGGTGTTCAAGATGATAGCGGCATGTTACCTTGGACGGCAGAAAAACTAGAAGAGCTAGGTGAAGAAAATCCAACCATTTATCAAGATACTGATGGCTTAGATTTTGAAGCGATTGCCGATTCTAATCCAGATGTTATTCTTGCAGCATATTCTGGTATTACGCAAGAAGAATATGATACTTTAAGTGAAATTGCACCAGTGGTTGCCTATCAAGAAAGTCCTTGGGTAGCGTCTTGGCGTGAACAAGTAACGTACAATTCAATGGGAATGGGCATGGAAGAAGAAGGAAAACAGCTTATTGCCGATACAGAAAAGTTTATTGCTGATAAAGCGAATCAATATCCAGAAATAAAAGGGAAAAAAGCAGCATTCGTAAGCATGAATGGTTCTGATTTATCGAAGTTTTACATCTACTCTCCAACAGATCCTCGTGGTGAATTCCTTACAGAGTTAGGGATGGAGTATCCGGAAAGTATAACAAGTCAAATGACGGACCCAACTAGTTTCTATTTGGAAGTAAGTGCTGAAAATGCTGATATATTAAATGATGTTGATATTTTCGTTTCCTATGGAAATGATGAAACACTTGCGGCTTTACAGGCTGATCCGATTTTCGGGAAAATTCCAGCTGTAGAGAGAGGATCTGTTGTGATTATTGAGGATAATACGCCACTTGCAGCAGCAGGAACACCAAGTACACTTTCCATTGAATATACTCTCGATGAGTACTTAAAATTACTCTCAGAAGCTGTAAGTAAAGTGAACTAAATGGATCATACATCCGTTTTAAAAAATAAGCAGTTAGTAATACCGAGAAAGTTTATGAGCGTATTATTATTTTCTATTGTCTTACTCGGTATAAGTATATTGGCGTCTCTCGCTTTTGGCTCTCGTACAGTTGGCTGGAATGAAATAATGGATGGATTATTCCATCCTGACATACAGTCCCATGGGGCAAATGTTGTTCGCCAAAGAATTGCTAGAACTGTATTTAGTTTAATGTGTGGTGCTGCATTAGGAGTTTCTGGGGCTCTTATGCAATCTGTCACACGTAATCCGATTGCAGATCCTAGCATATTAGGAGTAAACACAGGTGCAGCACTATTCGTTGTTTGTGGAATATCCTTTTTTCATATTGGCACTGCTGGTCAATACATTTGGTTTGCATTAGCAGGGGCAATCTTAACTGCCATTTTTGTATTCGGAATTGGTTCGATGGGGAGTGGCGGTGCCACCCCCCTTAAGCTCGTTTTAGCGGGGGCGGCGACAAGTGCTGCTTTATCCTCTCTAGTAATGGCCATTATGATTCCGCGATCCAATGTGATGGATCAATTTAGATTTTGGCAGGTGGGCAGTGTTGGGGCTGGAAATTGGGATTCTATCTCTATTTTCGTTCCTTTTCTTCTTGTTGGTATATTAATAGCCTTTTTTTCTGCTCCAGCCTTAAATGCTTTAGCATTAGGGGATGAAGTAGCTACAGGATTAGGTGTACGGACCGGCACACTTAGACTTGTTGCGGCATTTGGAGGAGTATTATTGTGTGGTGCAGCAACAGCGCTAGCAGGTCCAATTGGCTTCATCGGTCTGCTTGCAACACATGTGATTAGACTCCTTATTGGACCTGATTTGCGTTATATTATCCCCATGTCAGCTGTAGCTGGAGCGATTATACTAACCATTTCAGATGTATGTGGCCGACTTCTTGGTAGTCCAGGTGAGCTCGAAGTAGGAGTAGTCACGGCATTTATTGGTGCTCCAATTTTAATCTTAATAACTATGAAAGCGAAAATGCGTGCGTTATGATGAATGAATCAATGAATCTAATTATGGTAGGTAGAATAAAAAGACGTCGTCGTTTTATACTTGTAACTTGGCTTCTTGCAATCATTGCTTTTGCGCTATGCTGTACGATGCTTATGTTAGGAAACACGATTTATCCCGTTACAGATGTAATTAGTGTGTTACTAGGTGAACAGGTAAAAGGAGCCTCCTTTTCGGTCGGAACGATACGACTTCCACGAATGGTTGCCGGTGTTTTCGCAGGATTTGCTTTTGGTATTTCTGGACATGTATTTCAAACAATGCTTCGTAATCCTTTAGCAAACCCAAATGTTATTGGAATAACAGCGGGTTCAAGTGCTGCTGCGGTTTTTTGTATTATTGTTCTTCATGCAAGTAGTACGTTTGTTTCGATTGCTTCTATAATCGGTGGACTAGCTACCGTAATCGTCATTTTTCTATTATCAAAAGGAAGTTCTTTTTCGATTGGTAGGTTAATATTGATAGGAATTGGAATACAGGCAATGTTAAATGCGGTAATATCCTATTTATTGCTTATCGGACAGCATCATGATGTTCCTACAGCGATGAGATGGTTAAGTGGTAGTTTAAATGGAGCTAAAATGGAGAATCTTTATGCCCTTATGGTTACTGTTCTTATCTTTGCACCTATCATTATCTTGCTTGGAAAGCGATTAGATATGTTAGAGCTCGGGGAGCAAACAGCAACGTCTCTTGGAGTTAATACAGATAGAACAAGGGTTATTTTGATTATCAGTTCGGTACTAATCATTGCTTTAGCTACTGCTACAACAGGACCCATTGCATTTGTCGCATTCCTTTCTGGACCTATCGCAAAAAGGTTAGTAGGTATTGGTTTTTCTAGTGTTATACCAGCAGGTCTTGTGGGGATTATTTTAGTTTTAGCATCTGATCTTATTGGGCAATTTGCATTTGTTGCTAGATACCCAGTTGGAGTGATAACAGGTATACTAGGTGCTCCATACTTAATCATGCTATTAATTCGAATGAATCGAAAGGAGGAATTGTAATGGATAAGATACATGAATTTCGAGCGGAAAAGTTAACCTCGGGCTATGAAAATAAAATGATCTTAGAAGATATTGAGCTTGAGATTCCGAGTAATAAAATAAGTGTGATAATCGGAGCGAATGGCTGCGGGAAATCAACTCTTTTAAAAACACTATCTAATCTAATTAAATCTTCGTCTGGTAATATTACCCTTGATGGAAAGTCGATTAGTAAGTTTCCACCAAAGCAATTAGCTCGAATTCTTGGTATTTTACCGCAATCTCCTATTGTGCCTGAAGGAATAACGGTAGCAGATTTAGTTGGACGAGGGAGATTCCCTCATCAATCTTTCTTGAGTGGTTGGTCAAAAAAGGATTATGAAGCGGTTGCCGATGCAATGGAAATTATGAAGATAACGGAATTTGCCAATCGTGATATTGATGAGCTATCCGGTGGGCAAAGACAGCGTGTTTGGATTGCGATGGCATTAGCCCAGCAAACAGATATTTTATTTCTTGATGAGCCGACAACTTTCTTAGATATCACTTATCAAGTAGAAATTTTAGATCTGTTAACAGATCTAAATCGGAAATACGGGACAACGATTGTAATGGTGCTACATGATATCAACCTTTCTGCACGTTATGCAGATTATATTTTTGCGCTGGAACAAGGGAGACTTGTAGGAGAAGGAAAACCAGCAGATATTATTACGAGTACATTAGTTGAAGATATTTTTGGCCTCAATTGTACAGTTATTAATGATCCAGTCTCTGGTACTCCTTTAGTTGTCCCTAAGGGCAGGTATCACGTCAAAATATAGAGGAAATCAATATAGGCATATTTTATGGAAAAAAAACCCTTCAAGTTTTAAAGCTTGAAGGGTTTTTTTGATTGCTTAAGATGTTATATATGGAGCAAAATGCACTTGTGGAAAGAAAGTCTTTAGAACCATTTCCTTAGAGAAATCTTTAATTTATAAATAACGTTATAATTTTTGGAAATATTATCTGTTATATGCCAATTTAAAGGATGATTATCATGTCCCTCGCTATTCTAGCATTGTTAGCTTGTTCCGTGTTGATTGTATTTGCGATTGTTCCTAAAGGGTTAACACTTACTGAAATGGTTTTTTTGTACTTTATAATCGGAATATCAACGATTACTTTGTTTACTATACTTGATGTTAATTTGCAATGGGTGCCACTTACTCGAAGTGTGGAAGGTTCTTTTGCCATGTATATATGTCGCTTTATTGTAATACCTTTTCAAATTCTTTTGTCTGTATGTGTACTTCAATCTAATTGGAAAGCAAAATGGCGATGGGGAGCTGCGGCAACCATTCTTTTATGCTTATCATTAGAAGACCGAATATATTTGAGAACTGATATCCTTACATTCCATAAATGGAACGAATATTACTCTGTTCTTATGTATGGGGTGTTTATGCTATCAGTATGGTGGATAGCCCGCTGGTTTATTGGCCTAGATAAAGGAGAAATGAAAAAAAATGAATGAAATACGCTACGATAATAGTTTTAATACGAATGAGTGGAGTATTATCATTTCACTCCTTGTTGGATTTTTGGTGGTGTTCATACTTCCAAAACGATTTCCCAAAAAGACAACCAGTGTTTATCTCATGTGTGGTGTATTTTTTGGTTTTTTGTTTGATCATACTTTAAGTGTATTGCCAGTTCGTTATTATATAATCAATGATAGTTCTTCTTTTGAACTAATGGATTTTTTATCCCATGTGATGTATGCGCCAATCAGTTATCTTTTCTTTTATTTATACGATCTCTTTAACATCAAACCTAATTTTATTCTGTTATATATTTTAGGTTGGGCACTTGTAAGTGTTGGGGTTGAGCGGGTTTGCAGTATCCTTGGTATTTTCCACTACCAACATGGATATACCATCTATTATTCTTTTGTTATTTATTTATTAGTGATAAGCATTTGGGTGATCTTTTATAGAATGATTCAAGAATATGGAGAGGAACAATATTAGCTATCCGTTATAATATAAATAATAGCCTTGATTAGAAAAAGAAAGAATGCGAATGAGAAGAAGATATTTCTCCTTGTTTTTGCTTGAATTTTAACCTAAATAGCCCTTTACAAACCTCTATTAACAGGAGTAAGATACAAAAAAATAATAAATTTCAAGTAATGTCGCTGAATCCTCCATTGTAGGAGGAGCGGAGAACCCAATTTTTATGTGAGTAATCACTAGGGGTGAATCCTTTTTATGAAAGGTAGGGTTATTTCTTAGACCCGAATCCGACTGCTAACTTCGCAAGCGTTATAAGAAGAGTGAATCGAACTTGTGCTCATTGCGTAATTCATGGACCACAGTAGGATACCTCTGTGGTTTTTTGGCGTGTGAATTTTAGAATGAAAATGATGGAAACTAAAATTTTGCACAAGCTATGAAAGAATCATTTTGTAGGACGTTATGTTGGAAGGAAGAAGGGGAAAGAATGAGGATTCCTAAGAAAAAGGATATAATTGCATTAAGCCCACCTCAGATTCTTATTTTCGTATTTTTAGCTTTTACAATACTAGGTACAGTCCTTTTAAAAGTACCTTTGGCTACAACTGGAAACATTTCATGGATAGATGCGTTATTCACGTCTACTTCTGCCATGACAGTCACTGGTTTAGCCGTAATTGATACCGGAGCTTCGTTTACCTTATTCGGAGAAATTGTGATATTATGTTTAATCCAGCTTGGTGGATTAGGAATTATGACGTTTGCTGTATTAATTTTTATGACCTTAGGGAGAAAGATTGGATTTAAGGAACGTCTTCTTATCCAGCAAGCCTTAGGGCAAACGTCTATTGGCGGAATTATTAAATTAGCGAAGCAGTTATTTTTATTTTCCATTATTCTTGAGACTGTTGCGGCAGTTCTACTAGCTATCAGGTGGGTTCCAGAAATGGGATGGGGAAAAGGGAGTTATGCAGCCATTTTTCACTCTATTTCTTCCTTTAATAATGCTGGATTTTCTATCTGGCCAGACAATTTAACTAGATATGTAGCAGACCCCGTCGTTAATATCATTATTTCTTTTCTCTTTATTATTGGGGGAATAGGTTTCACCGTTGTGTTTGATTTGTGGAAAAAATCGGAGTTTAAAAAACTTACCCTGCATACAAAGATGATGGTAGTTGGAACATTTATCATTAATATTATTGCCGTGTTTCTTGTATTCAGCTTTGAATATGATAATCCTCAAACATTAGGAGATTTATCCTTGTCTGGGAAAATCCAAGCTGCTTATTTTCAAGGCGTAGTGCCAAGAACGGCTGGTTTTAATACAGTTGATATTGGAGGCTTAAATGAATCAACCTTGTTTTTAATGATTCTGCTTATGTTTATAGGGGCAGGAAGTGGTTCTACTGGTGGAGGTATTAAACTAACAACCTTTCTTGCTATCGTATTATCCGTTCTCTCTTTCTTACGAAATAAAGATGAAATCGTTGTTTTTAATCGATCTATTGATGATAGAACCGTTGTAAAATCATTGGCAATCACAATAATAAGTCTTTCTGTGATATGTGTAGCTATTTTTATTTTGGATGTAACCGAGAATAATGCAAGATTCTTTGAAATTGTGTTTGAAGTAGTCTCTGCTTTTGGCACCTCAGGCTTATCGATGGGATTAACAGGTGAATTAACGTCGATAGGGAAAATGGTGATTGTTTTTGTTATGTTCGTTGGAAAAATAGGACCGTTAACATTAGCCTTTTCTTTAGCAAAACCAAATAAATCGAAAATTCGATACCCGAAAGAAGATATTTTAACTGGGTGAGGAGAGTTCATATCTATGGGAAGAGAACTCTCCCACTCCTTAATGCTTTTCTTTTTCAAATATAAGAATAGCTTCTTCTAAAAAATCGATAATTTCCTTTCTGATAGGATAGAGATTTAGACTGGATGAGATTTTTTCTGATTTACGAACCTCCCAGAATTTTTCTTCCAATTCTTTTTCCCCATTAAATGTTTCTGAAGATAATAACAGTATTTCTTCAGCTATCAGTTGTGCATCTCTTGAATGGGGTGCTTTTTGTTCTTCTAAACAATATTCTATTCGTTTAATGAGGTGAATCCATTTCGTTATATCTTTAGGATCATTTTCTAATTTCGGTAGCTTTTCATTAAGTAACCTCTGTTCCTCTTTATTAAATATAAACTTGATTATTTTTTCTTTCTTATTTAATTCTGTTTTTTCTTTTGTAAATAAAGGAATGAGCTCTTTCCATTCGAGTTCTTCTTCTAATTTAAGAATATTAAGTAATGTGTTCGTATAATTAAGGGATTGTTGAAGCTGTTTGAGATGATTCTCTAGTTGTTCTTTATGAATGGTGAGTGTTTCGAAAATCGTGATATGGTTGATTATCTGCTTTATATCATGTAAAGAAATAGAGGCTGCCTTTAGTAAAATAATTTTTTCAAGTAAAAAAACATCATTATCGTTATATAATCTTCTTCCGTTATCTTCCTTCTTAGAAGGTACAACTAATCCAATTTCGTCATAGTATCGTAGAGTCCGTATTGAAATAGTTAGTTTTTTGGAAACTTCTCCTGTTGTATAAAAATTCACTAAAATTCCCCCTAATAAGTGCTTGCAGGTTACGTAACGTGACCATTTAAGCTAAATGTAACATATCAACTGTATAGGAGGAATAATTAAATGAAGCAGGAAAAATTGATTTGGGGATATAAGGAACTGTTCGCGATACTTTTGCTCATTCTTGTGGCTGTTCCAATTATTATTGAAAATATAGGACAGCGTATATTTCAAGGTATCTTCCAAAATAACTTGTATGCAGGAACATTGACCGGATTAATAATGGCGGTGGTGTTTATGTGTGGACTTTATCTAATTGTATTAAAACCAAAACAATTGAAGTGGGTAGCTATCGGGCTAAAGCCATTTCCGAGAAGTGATTGGAAAGTAATAATAGGTGGATTTCTTCTCTTATTTGTAATGAGCATTATCATTTTATTTATAATGGATGTTATGAAAATAGGGATAGATAATAGTAAAACGGAAGCATTGAAGGATGAAAGTACTTGGTTTACTTTTAGTATAGCTTTTATCTCTGCAGCAATAATATCGCCTATATATGAAGAGATTTTATATCGTGGTTTCTTATACAAGTGGTTTCGGCTGAGGTGGGGAAAAGTCTTGGGCATATTATTAAGTTCCTTGATTTTTATGATTGTTCATATTCCAACCTATAACACGTTACCAGTAAACTTTGTTTCTGGAGTTATATTGGCTTGGACTTATGAAAAGAGTGGGTCTATTATGCCGGGGATTATTATTCATGGTTTGTTTAATGGCATTGCTGTGATTTTGACTACGATGTCTTTCTGATATCAAATGATCTATTCACTAATTAGGATAGAATTTTTTGTATTTTATTGTATCAAATTGTGATATTACATTTTAATAGTAGAATAATAGCATATTTTGTCAGAAAATATGCTATTATTGTTATATTCGAAAAATAAAGAGAGTGCATTTGAAACAACATGGGGGAATAAGATGAAGACCTGGATGCGAATAAATCTATATTGGATGATACCAGGTGTGCTGATTTTATTAGGACTGTTTTTATTGTTTGTCCAAAACTTTTCCAAAGTGACAGCACAGCCGGAATCAGATTGGAGCAGAGGATTATTAGTTGGTCAATCTGAAGTAAATAAATTACCAGCAATAAAAGAAACAGAGGATGGCCATTACTTGTTCTCCTTTTTTCAGGAAAATAAATTAAATACGGCAACAATGAATAAGGAGTTTCGTATAGAAAAAGAGAAGGAATATGATATTCCGGTAGATAAATGGACACAAATTTATCAAGGAAATGATCAACTTATTTATTTTGACTATAAAAATATTTATGACCAAAATAAGACGGAATTAGTTGCTGATATAGAGAAATTCTACCCGCTGGATTCGTCTATTCTATATGTAAAAGAAAATACGCTATTTCTATTAAATCCTGAAACAAAAAAATCTTCGAAACTGATGGAGATTAATCTAGATACGGAAAAGATCTCCATTGAAGAGAATGATGAGGGCATACATCTTCTCTTGTTTACCAAGGGAAAAAGTAATGTCGAGCTAACTTTATACCGTCTTCAAGATGGAAAAATAAATCATTTATATGAAACAAAGGTAAAGGTTGATCCTGGAAAGATAGTAAATGGGATTTCCTTCACTTTTGAGGAACAGAAACTAGCATTATTACTTCAAGAAGAGCTGGAGTTAACACAAGGTAAACCTGAGTATTTTAACTATTTTGTAGAAATTGATATGGCAAGCACCCAACCGCCTGTACAGTATGAGTTAGCATTTCAGGATCCTGCAATAGAGAACGGGAAATTAACGGAAATTTCAGACGTCGCCTTTACTTATAGGGATGGAAAACCGAGTCTTTTATTTAAAGCGAATGGTTTTACGGAAACGAAATATAATGAGAAGAGTGGATTCAATATTTATGAATCTGAAATAGGAGAAGAGGGAGATACCAAAACGGAACGGCGCAGTAATACAGCGGCGATTTCCACTATTCCTCAATGGTTAGATGAGAATACAATTGTTTGGATGGATCTTGATGGAGATGGCAATAAAGTTTATGTTTCTTCCAATGACCTGTCGGGGATAAACAAGCAAATTAAACATACATCGGAAGATTGGCTGCAGGCGCTTGGAAAAACATTTGGAATGCTTTCTACTTCCTTTTTTGCTTTTGCTCTTTCTTTCATTTGGTTAATATGGCCAATCCTATTTGTAATAGTTATGTATTTGTTTTTCAGTAGAAAAGTAGATTATGATCGACCATGGATTTTTTATACGGGAATCGGTATTTATTTAGTCGCCGCCGTACTATTTAAGGATCGTTTCTTTGTACCTAATATATTATCAAGTGCACCGGGATATTTAACTTTTTCAGGCAGTCCTTATGTCTATCTATTATTATTTGCCGTTATCGCGTATCTTTTATCTATGTTAACGAAACATGTGAATGAATGGATAGGGGCACCAAGAATTATCTATTTTGTTGGTGTACATATTATTTTATTAACGATATTTTTTGGACCATATATTATTTATTAAATGAAGTGGGAAGAAGATGAATGATGGAGAGCATTTTATATAACGAGATTTTATTTGGATTCGGGCACCACCAATTATAAATAGAGGAATAGCCGATTTCATATAATTGGAGGGAATAGAATGCGGACAGAGAAGCAGATGCTAGATTTAGTGCTGAAAGTGGCTAATGGGAATCATAGAGTGAGAGCTGTTTGTATGAATGGATCAAGAACCAATCCCACTGTACCAAAAGATCCTTTTCAAGATTTTGATATTGTGTATATCGTGGATAATATGAAATCTTTTTTGAATGAGCCTGATTGGGTTGATATCTTTGGAGAACGAATCATTATGCAAACACCAGAAGATTCTTCTCTATTCCCATCAACGCTTGGTGGAAGATTCTCTTATCTTATGTTATTTGCAGATGGGAACCGGATTGATTTAACGCTTATTCCGATTGACGAAAAGGAGAGCTACTTCCAAGAGGATGGGCTGACATTGGTTTTATTAGATAAGGATGGTAATTTTCCACATGTCCCGCCTAGTACAGATAAGGAATATTGGGTAAAAAAGCCGACAGCGGAACAATTCGCTGACTGTGTGAATGAATTCTGGTGGGTATCCACTTATGTGGTTAAGGGATTATGGAGGCAAGAAATCCTCTATGCGATTGATCATATGAATATAGTAAGAGCAATGCTTTTAAAAATGCTAGAATGGAATGTTGGCATCAAAACAGAGTTCTCGCTTAGTGTGGGCAAAAATAGTAAGTACTTAAAGCAATGTCTTGATGAGCATACATGGGAGAAACTGCTGGAGACCTATCCTAATGGAGAGTATGACCAAGTCTGGAGGGCATTATTTTCAATGACGGCATTATTTGAGAGAGTGGCTTTAGAAGTTGGAAAACAGTTAGATTTTTGTTATCCATTGGAAGAGACGGATAAGGTAAAAAGCCATTTAAGGCATGTTTATAAGCTACAGCCTGATGCAACGGAAATATATTAAAGTTTTTGGCGGTCATTTGCAAAGCAGATTGACCGCCTTTTTAGAAAAGATGTGCATTTGTTTTAAATAAAAAGCTGGATATCCGACTTTAAGGCATCTTCCAAATACACCTTTGCATCAACAATTTCTACTTCTGGATAAAATTCTTCTTGTTTGAACCCTAGTATTTCTACAGATAGTTTACAGGCAAGAAACTTTATTTGTTTTTTTCGAGCCCCTTTTAAGAAAGCTATTAGTGGAGGTGCCTCTTTTTCATCAAGCATCTCTTGCATCATCCTTTTACCAATGCCAGCATAGTTCATTCTTGATAAAGGGAGCTTTTCCACGTCCTCTGGGGTAAGAACGCCAAACATTTTTTCATAAATAGACTTACCTTCCATATCGATTTTTTCTGGATCTCTAAGCAATAAGAGGCCCCAAAATGTGAAAAACATCGTAACTTCTATATTTAAATCACGGGCACTATTTGCAAGAATTAAGCCTGCCATCGCTTTATCATATTCGCCACTAAACATTAATAAATTTAATCTTTTTTCCACTGAATTATCCCTTCTTTGTTTTAGAATATTCTTAGCATCCTATCAAAGGGTGCTTGGTATACAGACTTCACTAGATTGTCATAATTAATGGAGGGAAAAGGGAAATAAAAGATGCGGGAGGAGAAGAACTAATATGTTCTATCGAAAGTTTACAGTAAATGATTTTCCATTATATTATCAGCTAGTATCTGATAAAAGTGTGATGGCACTTATTACAGAGCGAGCAATACCAGAAGAAGAGGCCAAAATAAATTTTCAGAAATTACTATATCGCAATGAGACATATAATGTGTTTGGTTCTTATGCTTTTTTTCATCCAGAAGCGGAAGCGTTTATTGGACTTGGTCATTTGACTGTAAATGAACGGAAAAAGGAGGAGGCAGAACTTGGCTATATGCTTTTACCTGATGCATGGGGGAAAGGATATGGAAGTAAAATCGCGGGAATCATACTATCATTAGCAGAACAAACAAATGTAAAGGTCGTAAAGGCAATTATTGATCCGACTAACATTGCATCGAAGAAAATCTTAATCAAGCTGGGGTTTACTTCTGAATGGATTGGAGACATGGATGGTTTGCCTGGAGAGGTTTTAAGAAAGGAATGAAGAGAATGATCAAAAAAGGAACTATTATTAGAAAATCCTTTAGAAGTGGTTGAGAACTTTTATATGTTCACGTATTATCTAATTTATATGAATTTTTTAAAGGAGTATTAGATCATGCAATCAAGAATTTCTTTTTCCACCTATGCTCTGATTGGTACGATGCTTTTTGGTATGTTTTTTGGAGCAGGCAATTTAATTTTTCCTATCCAGCTTGGACAGCTTGCTGGTACGAACTTTTGGCTAGCACTAGCGGGGTTTCTGGTTACGGCTATTGGACTGCCATTTCTCGGAATATTAGCAATTGGATTATCGGGAAGTAACGGTGTGCGCGAGCTTTCGGATCGTGTTCACCCAGCATTCGGATTTCTCTTTTCTCTCTTTCTTTACTTAACAATTGGACCATTTTTTGCGATTCCTCGTACAGCTACAGTTCCATTTGCAGTTGGGATTGAGCCATATATAGAGAATGGATATATTCCGCTTTTTTTGGCTATATTTAGTTTTCTTTTCTTTTTGCTCGTTTACTATTTTTCATTAAATCCAGCAAAGATTATGGATGTGATTGGAAGATATTTAACGCCCGCTTTTTTAGTATTTTTATTTTTATTAATTATTGTAAGTCTTGTTCGTCCAATGGGGAGCTTTCAAGAGCCACAAGGAACCTATATAAATAGTGCTTTTATGACTGGATTTAAAGAGGGTTATAATACAATGGATGCCCTTGCATCACTTGCCTTTGGGATTGTTGTGATTAATGCAATCAAAGGTAAGGGGATAAGCGATGTAAAAAGTATTGCCAAAACAACTTGGAAATCAGGAATTTTTGCCATGTTGTTAATGATGCTTATTTATGGATTTATCACCTATATGGGATCCTCAAGTATACAAGCTGTGGGATCTTTTGAAAATGGCGGGCTTATCTTTGCCGCTGTCGCAAAACATTATTTTGGTTCTTTCGGTGGAATACTGCTTGCAATTATTATTGTACTTGCCTGTTTAAAAACTAGTATCGGATTAATTACATCTTGCAGTGAGTTTTTTCATGAGGCGTTCCCGAAGATTAGCTATAAAGCCTTTGTGCTTATCCTATGTGTTGTTTCTTTCTTATTTGCAAATCTAGGCTTAAACAAAATTATTCAATTTGCTGTGCCTGTGCTTATGTTTTTATATCCTTTAGCGATTGTGCTTATCTTACTTGCACTTTTTTCGCCATTATTTAAGGGAAAGCAGAGTGTGTATTTAACAGCCATTGTCTTAACGTTGTTCGTAAGTATACTGGATGGTTATCAGGCACTTATAGATAGCATTCCAGAAGCTAAGCTCGGCTTTTTTGAGCAAATTGGGAATTTGTATGAAAATATTCTTCCCTTTTATGAAATAGGATTGGGCTGGGTTTTACCCGCATTTATTGGAGCTTTGATTGGGTATTTGGTTCGTAAATAGGAAGGCAGAGGGACGATGCTTCTCTTTAAGAGAAGCGCCGTCCCTTTTTCCATTTTTATCAAGTGTATCATTTAATAAACATTCTAAATTATGATCCGATAGTAAGAGTACTAGTTAGTATTTTACGAACAGCATCAAGAAAGGTATGAAGCAAGACTACTAGCTAATAAAGGTCATTCTATGTAATTAGTGTATCAAATACTCTTTATTAAGAGTATTTTTTTAAACGATTCTATCCGAAGAAAATAGGAGGGATTTAGGGGATGAAAAGGGGGAAAAATATGAAACTTAAATTAAAGCTAGGAACAAAAATAAATATTATCGTATTTGCAATTACTCTTGTTCTGTCTGGTGTAATTGGGTTTGTGGTAAATCAGGAAATTACAAGGGGGATTAAACAGTTTGCTACAGAGAAAGCAAAAGGGGATATCGGACTTGCTTATCGCTATTTAAATAATAAGTTTCCAGGTGATTGGGAAATTAAAGAAGATAAACTTTATAAGGGGGATACAGTTCTCAATGAGAATTATGAGGTAGTCGATAATATAGGTGAGGATACTGGGGATACTGTAACAATTTTCCAAAGAGATACACGGATTGCGACAAATGTCATGATGGATGGAGAACGAGCAATTGGCACACAGGCCTCACCAGAAGTCGTAAGCACCGTATTAAATAAAGGAGAAAGCTTTTATGGGGAAGCAAATGTTGTCGGACAATTATACCAAACGGCATATATGCCATTAGAGAATGCAAAAGGGGAAGTTATCGGAATTTTATATGTCGGGGCTTCTCAAGAGATAATTGATGGCATTATATCCTCCGTTTTAACAAAATTTATCATAGTTTTGGTGATTATGATAGTTCTAGCCTCTGTTGTTGTATCCATTTTTACAAGACAAATGAAAAAGAGACTTTCTAATTTGACAGCTGCTTTGGAACGAGCTGGAGAAGGAGATTTTACAAAGAATATACAAGACAATTCTGGTGATGAATTAAGTCTCTTATCAGATAGCTATAATAAAATGGCAGGGAATCTTAAGTCGATGGTCAATGAAGTAATTATGTCCTCTGAACGTCTTGCATCTTCTTCAGAAGAATTAACAGCAAGTGCTGAAGAGACTAGCAAAGCAACAGAGACCATAACAGAATCCATTCAGCAAGTTGCAGATGGGGCGGAGCAATCGACTACTAGTGTTCAAGAGAGTTCATTTGCTATTGAAGAGGTTTCAAAAGGAATACAATCAATCGCTGATAATGCTATCGTTATTTCAGATGTGAGCAAAAATGCAACGGAGAAGGCAAAGGCAGGGAGCTTCTTAGTGGATAAGACTGTGAACCAAATAAATGAAATCAATCGTTCCGTTGCAGTAAGTGGGGAAGTAATGAAGAATCTGGATAATCGTTCCCAAGAGATTGAGAATATAACAAAGGTAATTACAGATATTGCAGATCAAACAAATTTGTTAGCATTAAATGCGGCAATTGAAGCAGCTAGAGCTGGTGAACATGGAAAAGGCTTTGCGGTAGTTGCAGATGAAGTAAGAAAGTTAGCAGAGCAATCTCAGCAATCTTCTTCCCGAATTTCTGTGTTAATAAGTACGATACAGGAAGAAATGATGGAGTCCAATCGATCCATTGAAAAGGTGAATACGGATGTAAAAGAAGGATTGGCAATTGTTAATCAAACAAAGGATAACTTCCAAGAAATTTATCAGTTCATGGAAAAAATGACAGAGCTAACAGATGATATGGCGGCAACCTCTGAACAGATTTCTGCTAGCACGCAAGAAGTTTCAGCAACGGTATCTGGTATCATCAACATATCTGAGCATACTTCCATGCATTCTCAAAATGTGGCAGCTTCAGCAGAAGAACAGCTAGCATCGATGGAAGAAATTGCAACATCTGCATCCGACTTATCCAATTTAGCAGAGAGTTTAAAAGAACTAATTAGCAGCTTTAAAGTATAAAGAAACAGAGGAACTGTTCCTCCTGGTTCCCTTTGGGAAGTGGAAGAACCGTCCCTCTGTTTTCCCCTCAGCCTACTCTAAATCAGCTTCTAAATTTGAAATTTGTCCTTCGTCGTTCAGGTTAAATCTGAAGAGCCCGTTAATTTCTCCACCTGGAAAATTGCCAGTGAATAAGACTTTCATGTCAATAATATTTTCAGATGTTGTATATGTTAATATTTCTGTTTGTGTTTGGTAATCTATGAAATAGGATTCGAAGTAGTGTTGAATTTCGTTTTTTCCAACGAGTAATTTTCCTAATGAGTCTTCTTTAATAATGGCATCATTAGAAAATGTTGCTAAAAATCCTTGAGTGTCATAGTTATTTGCCGCATTGATAAAGTTAGTAATGATTTGGGGCAGTTCTTCCATCATATAAAACCTCGCTTTTCCATTTTGAATTTTGTGTACATTTTTACTATACCCCGAGTACTTGACTACATTATGTCATATTAAGAGCAGGTTTTTATATTTTATATTGATTCAGCATTTGTTGAATTCTAGTTCTTAATTCATTCCTTATATCCGTAGGTTCAATAACCTCTACATAATTCCCATAGGATAAGAGATAGCTATATAGCCATTCTCCTTTCATATGAGAGATTGTTATTTGATAAAATCCATCTTTCTCGATTGTAATATGTTCTTCATCGAATTCGTCATAAATGCGATAGCTAACCTTAGGGTTAACTCTCAGAACTAAATCGGCCAGTTCTTGCGTGGCATTGTGGAATGGGGGAGTCGATGATAGAGTTTCTCCATTCTCTAATTGTTCTATATGATCATCGGTTACTTCTATTTTGGACATACGATTAATCTTAAAAATTCGAGAAGCTGTTTTATCTAAGCAGTAGGCTTCTAAATACCAAGACTTGTCCTTAAATAATAATTTCGTAGGGAGAACTCTTCGGCAGCTTTTGTCACCATTTGAATTTATATAGTGAAAAGAGATTACTTCTCGATCTAATATAGCTTGTTTAAATAGAGAAAAATACTCCTTCCTTTTTGAATCACTTCCCCATGCTGAAAAATCTACTTCAATCCACTTGGTGTCACTCTTTTGAAATAAATGACTTAGTTTTGCTAAAATATCGCCTGCTTCTGGATAATTTGCAGCAGAAAGACTTTGAAGGGAAAATAATATTTCATCTTGTTCTTTGTCCAAGAGAAGGGATTTGTTTAGTATAAACTGGTCCATCAAGGTAATTCCTCCACCTTTGCCTTGGGTCGTATAGATAGGGATACCTGATTCAGTAAGTGTTTCAATATCGCGGTAAATTGTTCGAACGGAAACTTCAAACTTCTCGGCTAATTCGTTTGCTGTTATCGATTTTCTTTCTAGTAAGATATAGACAATTTGAAACAATCTACTTATTTTCATATGTAAAAGCTCGCTCCTTATCCTAGATAATGAATCCTTTAAAAAAAGTTTAAAATATGACACTCTGTAGTCATATTATACTCCTTATATTAGAAATGTAAGTAAAATATAGGAGTGATAGGAATGGAACAAACAAAAGCGAAAGTTATAATCATAACAGGAGCTTCTAGCGGTATTGGGGAAGCTACAGCAAAATTGCTTGCAAAGAAGGGAGCAAAAATTGTTCTTGCGGCGAGAAGAGAAGATCGTCTCCAAAAGGTATGCAACGAAATAGAAAAAGAGGGAGGAGACTCAATTTTTCTTAAAGTGGATGTCACTTCTACTCGAGATATGCAAGAATTAATAAAGTTCACTTTAGAACATTATGGAAGAATCGATGTACTAATAAATAATGCAGGAGTTATGCCGTTGTCACAATTGCAGGAATTAAAAGTTGATGAATGGGATCGAATGATTGATATTAATATAAAAGGTGTATTGTATGGTATTGCTGCTGTTTTACCAACCATGCGAAACCAAAAAGGAGGACATATAATCAATATCTCTTCTGTTGCTGGTTATCAAACAAGTCCCACTTCAGCGGTATACAGTGGGACAAAGTATGCTGTACGAGCAATTACGGAAGGGTTGCGACAAGAGGAATCACCAGAATCAAACATCCGTACTACGATCGTATCACCTGGGATTGTGAAGACAGAATTAACAAATTCAATAAGTTCCAGAGAGGTTAAGGAAATGGTGTCTAAAACAGAGGGGATTTCTATTTCACCCATAAGTATAGCAAGGTCCATTGCCTTTGCGATTGATGAACCCGAAGATACATCCATCAATGAAATAATTATACGACCGACTGCCCAGTTATCGTAATGGTTTTTAGAGGGACGGTTCCCTTCCTTTTAGGTAGTGAACCGTCCCTCTGTTACCATTTTGGTTTATCTAATTGGGCTTGTATTCCTAGCTCGTGTGCTGAAGCTAAAATAAATTCTTTTCGAAAGAAGTAGCTTTGATGGCTCACGATTTTGCCATTCTCTATTTCTTGTGATTGAATATCATGAATTTTTAATCCGTCGACGGTTGCGGTCAATGGAGGGAGTTTGAATATCATCTAATATTCCAATCTCTCTTTTTCTTTTTCTGCATTGGTCAATCCAAGCGTTTGTTGCAATTCGAAAAAGGTAGTTCTTTTTATCTGTAATCTCATGCCACCTTTGCGGAGCCATTCCAAACGATTTAATGATGGTATCTTGATATAAGTCTTCTCCATCCCATGGAGACCCTGTAATATATTTACAATAGTTCCATAAGGCTTTGGAGTGGGATGCAATCATTTCTTCAAATTCATGTAATAGTTTTCTTGATTCATCGGTAAAAATTTTTGTGAAATGCCTTTCCATTGTTTTTTCCCTCCTTAACTTCTTTCACATGTATAACGGTTAGGTAGTGCAGAGTTATACGGGATATTTATATTATTTGGTTAATTTTATCATCGAAAGAAAGGAGAAGTGAGGTGATTGAATCTAAATATGACATGATGTTATCTAGGTAAATGATTTATACTATTAGTAATATTAATGAAAAGAGGATGGTTATATGGAAACTAGATGTGCATGGGCAAATTCTAGTGAAATGATGCGAGATTATCATGATAAAGAATGGTGTGTGCCAAGTCATGATGATCAGTACTTGTTTGAAATGTTGGTGTTAGAAGGAGCACAGGCTGGATTGTCTTGGTCTATCGTGTTAAAAAAGCGAGATGCATATAGACAAGCTTTTCATCATTTTGATTTAGAATACTGTGCAAACTTAACAGAATTAGATATGGAAAAAATCAGAACCAATACGGAAGTTGTGAAACATCCATTAAAGATTAAATCCGTTAAAAGCAATGCATTAGCAATCATGGAGATACAAAAAGAGTTTGGCAGTTTTGCGGAATTTTTATGGGCTTATGTAGATGGAAGTCCAATCGTATCCAACTGGCAATATGATAGCCAAATTCCTGCAGAAACTGATCTTTCAAAAAAAGTCAGTAAGGATTTGAAAAAAAGAGGCTTCAAATTCGTCGGCCCTGTAACCATTTATTCCTATCTACAAGCCATCGGGATAGTTAACGATCACATTATTAGCTGTGCCTTTCATGGGAATTAAGAGTGCGAGGGAACAAGATAGACATTCTCCTGAACCCTCGCTTTTTTGTTCTTAATATGATAAAGGGAAGCGGGACAACTGTCCTTGTAATTACTTAAATAATAGAGGAGTTTCTTCCCATAATGTATGAGCAGCTTCTTTATCAATAGCCCATGGTTTGACACCGATTCTATCGGTGTCGTCTGTAGCTATGGGAGCAATGTCTCCATTTTCGCAATAAACGCCCCCATATCCTGCTAGTTGTTGGCTAACTGCACACCATACGATGGTTGCAGCACCTTCTTTGATGGTTTTGTGTTCATTATTGTAGCTATCGTAGCCGCGTTCTCCGTTCTTATTAATTGCTCCCATTTCCGACAATTCTTCATCTGTTAAATTATGAGAGAGGTTTGTAACAATACTTCCTGGATGTACCGCAAAGGATCGAATATTGTCTTTTTTATATAATTCATCAAGCGCAACGCTCAATAGGGAAACAGCTGTTTTTGATTGCCCATAAGCCGTCCACTTATCATATGGGGTGTCGATAAAGTTAGGATCTTCAAAATGAAATGGAGAGAACCAATGAGCTCTTGAGGTTAAATGGACAACTCTTGCTCCATTCGCATTTTTTAGTTCTGGTAGCAGTGCTTTTGTCAAAAAGAAATGGCCTAAATAATTTGTTGCTATCTGTAGTTCATTTCCAAAGCTATCACGAGATAGAGGAGTCGCCATAACCCCTGCACCGTTGATTAATATATCTAATTTTTGATAATTTTTTTGAAACCACTGGGTGAATGCTTTTATGGTATCTCTATTACTCAAATCAAACGAAGCAGGATAAAGCTCAATATTTGACATTCCAGCTAGAGACTCTTGAGCTTTAGCTGGATTTCTTACAGGAATAATAATCGTTGCCCCAGCTTTTGCTAATGTTTTTGTAGTTTCTAAACCAAGACCGGCTGCACCGCCAGTAATGATAATTGTTTTGCCAGATAAATTAATATTTTGGATGACTTCATCTGTAGTGGTTCTAGCTGTATTTCCTGTCTGTAATGGTTGTTGCATTACTTTCCGCCGCCTTTAAGTGTACTAAAGTGAGAAATTTTGAATTGAACTTTCTCTAAAATTTGCTGGCGCTTGGCTAATTCCATTTTCATTTTTTCCGCATGCTCTTGTAAAATGCTATAACATTTCTGATTATCCTTATCCTTATAAGCATCTACATAATTTTTAATTTGTTCTAAAGGCATATCTGTATCCTTTAAATTTACGATAAACCCAAGATATTGAATTATTTTGTCATCATACACCCTATAGCCTCTGCTATTTTTCTCTGGGGGATCAATCAAGCCCAGTTTCTCATAATATCGAATAGTAGGAATAGACAAGCCAACAAGCTTAGAGACTTCTGAAATTTGATACATTTTCTCACCTCGTATTTAGACGATACAACATGAAGTTAACTTCATGTCAAGAAGCATTTGAACCATATCGCCTGCTTCTAAAATTTTTACAGTTATGGTATAATAAACGAAATTAGATGAATGGAGGGTTGCTTTAAGATGTGGAATTCAATCTCGATTTTATACTTTATGTAACTAATTTAATAGTACTTAAAGGCTCTGCCTGTGTGTAGAGTAATCGGGATTAGTATGCCTATTTTTAAATAAACCTTTCATTAACGGTTGTAAATAATTGTTATGATGTAAAGGGAGGAGAGAATTCAACTCTCTTTTCGTTTCTTCTTGCTGGAAATAATATTTATTTTTGAGCACCTATTTTCGAGTAAAATTAGGGTTGTTTCTTAACGAAGTATTTTTCTATGAGAAAACAAGGCGGAGTTCCTACTATTCTTTTTCTGATTATTCAAAACACAGGCGACGATGACCTGTGTTTTTTTATAAGCAGAATGGAGGAATATAAATGGAAGAAAGACAAAAAGCGATAGTAGTAGGCGTTCATTATGATAAAAAAGAGGACTTTTCAAATTCGATGGAGGAGCTTACTCAATTGGCAGAGGCTTGTTATATAGAGGTAGTTGGGGAAGTTACACAAAAATTAGATCGGGTGCATGCAGGGCACTATGTGGGGAAGGGAAAGCTTCAGGAATTAACGACATTGCTAGAAGAAAAGGGTGTGAAAATAGTCCTTTTTAATGATGAGCTATCTCCCTCTCAAGTTCGTAACTTAGAGGAGGCTACGGATTGCCGAATCATTGACAGAACGGTATTGATTTTAGATATTTTTGCACAAAGAGCGAAGACAAAAGAAGCAATGCTGCAGGTGGAAATTGCAAAATTGCAATATATGCTTCCGCGATTAGCTGGCTTAGGCGAATCATTAGGACGCCAAGGTGGTGGATCAGGACTCATAAATAGAGGGTCTGGAGAAACAAAGCTAGAATTGGATCGAAGACGAATTGAGGACAGAATCAGTCGATTGCATAAGGAATTGGATACCCTTGTTGTTCAACGTCAGAATCAACGAAAAAGGAGAAAAAAGAAAGAGATGCCAAGTATTGCACTAGTTGGCTATACGAACGCTGGAAAGTCGACCTTAATGAATGTATTGATGGAAAAATATCAAGCTACGGCAGAGAAAAAAGTGTTCGAAAAGAATATGTTGTTTGCGACACTTGAAACATCTGTGCGAAACATAACCTTACCAAATAATAAATCCTTTTTATTAACAGATACGGTTGGATTTATTAGTAAATTGCCGCACCAATTAGTAAAAGCATTCCGATCTACTTTAGAGGAAGTGGCAGAAGCAGATTTGCTCATCCATGTTGTAGACTACTCTAATCCGAATCATCAAGAGCAAATAAACGTTACAAAAAAGACGCTTAAGGAACTTAACGCTGAGAAAATTCCGACTATTTATGCCTTTAATAAGGTGGATTTAGTGAAGGAGGAGACTTCGATGGCTGGAATAGAGGCAGTGTACCTATCTGCTAAAAAGCAAATCGGAATAAAGGAACTAGTGGATACGATTGCCAAAAATATCTTTAACCAATATATTTCCTGCGAAATGAGTATTCCTTATGATAAAGGAAATATACTCTCTTATTTAAAGGAAAAGGCAAACATTCTGTCAACGAAATACAACAATGATGGCGTATTTATTACGATGGAATGCAAGGAAGAAGACTATAATCGTTATAGGGAATATATTGTTTAAATGAAGAAAGAGGAACGCTTTTACTGATTCAGTCAAGGCGGAAAAGGGAGTGCAAGCACCATCCCTCTGGTTACTTCCCTGATTCGCTTTTCTAGCACTATATTTACTAACCTCTTCATATAATCAAAAGAGGAAGCAGAGGGGGTGCTATAGGTGAATATTTTTGATTGCGTTATTATCGGTGCAGGTCCAGCAGGAATGAGTGCTGCGCTCATATTAGGGAGAGCAAGGCGAAATATTGCCATATTCGATGATGGGACAAATAGAAATAGGGTTAGCCATGAATCCCACGGTTTTATTACAAGAGACGGGATAAGCCCTCAGATGTTTAAAGAGTTAGGAATGGATGATTTAATGAAATACACGAATATTTCTTGTTTCAAAGCTAGGGTAACCAACATTGAGAAGGCTAGAGGTGAAAGGGGACTACTGCTAGTTAAAACAAAACATCATGATGAATACTTAACGCAAAAGCTTATTATTGCAACTGGTGTTCAAGAGGTAATCCCAATTCCGAATGCAAGACTATATTATGGGAAAAGTCTGTTCAGTTGCCCTTACTGCGATGGATGGGAATTACGGGATCAAGCGCTAATTGTTATTGCCCATACCGAAGCACAAGTCTTACATATGGGGAAACTGGTTTATAATTGGTCAAAAGATTTAGTCATTGCGACAAATGGAGCGGCAGTTTCAGAGAAAATAACAGAGGATTTTCAGAGAAGAAATATCTCTATCATAACAGAACCGATTAAAAGGCTATTAGGGGAAAATGGCTATCTTCAGCAAGTCGAGTTTAAATCTGGACAAAGGATTACGAGAACAGGTGGTTTTATCGTTCCTTCCTATTATCGATCTAATCAATTTGTGGAGCAGCTTGGGTTAGAGGTTCATCCTAATGGAGTTGTAGCGACGGACGGATTTGGTCGTACCACTTGTAAAAATGTTTATGTGGCAGGAGAAGCAGAAAAAGCAGGCGCATCCACTGTCGTCCTTTCTGCTGCAGACGGTAGTAGGACCGGGGTGGCAGTAAATACAGACTTAGTAATGGAGCAGTTTTAAAAGAAGCGGAGGGAGTAGAATCCTCCTGCTTCCATTAGAAATGATTTCCTATCCTCTTGTCATTGGCAGCTGGTTGCTGCTATTTTTAACGAGTAAATATTGAATAACATCAATATTGCTTGCTTTAAAGGAAGCGGCACATGCTTGTAAATATAAGTCCCACATCCGGATAAAACGTTCATCCTTTATTTTCCGAACTTCCCCTAGATTAGCAATAAAGTTAGCATGCCACATTTCTAATGTTTTTTGATAATGGCGGCGAAGACTTTCTAAATCAACTAATTGTAGACTTGCTGTTGTCATATGATTAACAAGCTCCGAGACACCAGGAATATATCCGCCGGGGAAAATATATTTATTGATCCAAGCATTGGTTGCGCCACCTTGCTGTCGTGATATTCCGTGAATCAAGGCTACTCCATCTTCTTTTATCAAATGGTGAACCTGCTGGAAATATGCTTGTAGATTCTCTTTGCCTACGTGTTCAAACATCCCCACACTAGTGATCCGATCAAATGTCTTATCCTTTAAATCACGATAATCCATTAAATAGACAGTTATGCTTTCTGATAATCCTTTTTCTTTTGCCATTTTCATCACATAGTCATACTGTTCTTGACTTAAGGTGATGCCGGTTGCCTTAACTTGATAGTCTTTTACAGCGGTAAAAATAAGATTTCCCCACCCACAGCCTATATCTAATAACTGTTGGCCAGGAGCTGGATTTAATTTTTTTAAAATATGATCAACCTTATTTTGCTGTGCAGTTTCTAATGTATCTTCAGGAGTTTGGAAATAGGCACAGGAATAAGTCATGGAATGATCTAGCCAAATTTTATAAAAATCATTGCCAATATCGTAATGATTTTGGACATCTTCTTTACTTTTTGTTTTAGTATGGGACTGTTTGGGAAGAAATTTTCTAAATTTACTACTTTGCATAAAGCTGGATGCATTTTCATAGGCAGAGGCAATTAAATCCTCTAAACTGCCCTTTATTTCTATTTTTCCATCCATATACGCTTCTCCTAAAGCTAATGAAGCATTATTGTAAATATCTTTCATACGAATAGGCTTTTTGAAAATAAGTTCTATTGCAGGATCGCCGTTACCATAGACAGCTGATTTACCATCCCAATAAGTAACCTTAACTGGAATGGTGAAGGAATTGCTTAAAATAGATTTATATATGGTTTTCTCGAACACACCATTCACCCCTTAATCCCCATTGTTTATGTATAATTTTACCTCTATTTCATGAAATATGTGGTCAATATGCTCAAATGGAATAATAGGTGGATACTTTGAGGAAAAAATCATCCCTTGCAAGAGGGAGAATGGTAAGATGGAAATAGGCAGTATAAACGAAAAAGAGGTGAATCAAATGGAATTTATAAAGGCAGAAGCCAATAGGTTAGCAGAAATTAATAGGATATATGTAAAGTGCAAAGAAAATCTAATCAAAAAAAATATCTTTCAATGGGACGAACACTATCCAAATGTGGACTATTTTCAAGAATGCATAGAAACAAAAATGCTATTCGTTTTATTAGAAGAAGATAAGATTGTAGGACATGTGGTATTAAATGAATGGCAAACAGAGGAGTGGAAGACCATTCGATGGAATGGAAATAATCCTTTGATTATTCACTCTCTCATGATTGACCCCAGTTACCAAGGTAAAGGAATAGGGGCAATAATGGTCAAGCGTATGGAAGAATACGCTCTTTTAAATGGATATGATAGCATCCGATTAGATACATTTTCCGGAAACCCTCAAGCTCTTAAGTTATATAAAAAGCATGGATATGTAGAAAAGGGGGAGGTCATCTTTGTCTCTAAGCCTGATGGACATCAAAAATATCTTTGTATGGAGAAGGAATTAATATGAATATTACCGCTATTACCGAAACGAACCGTGAAAATGTACGATCATTTTTCCAATCTCATTGGGGAAGCGCGGAAATGGTA
>Ga0182738_1001676_pt1 | contig 27203 bp, 16 predicted proteins | sample eDN5th30CBELigMG_FD_128876 | JGI IMG/M metagenome (GOLD analysis project Ga0182738, IMG submission 128876) | Enriched Miracle-Growth compost microbial communities from Emeryville, California, USA - eDNA 5th pass 30_C BE-Lig MG (version 2)... ...
AGGTGCCAATTACAACCAACATCTCGCGGCACCAGCCGGTATCAGCTTTGTCATAAGAAATCAATTCATCGCGCCGCCAGATAATAACCGCAAACAGCGCAATAATGGCAACCGCCAAAAATCCCAGAAAATAACCGCCGATATCACTTTTGGCAAAGGAATGCACCGACACCACGACGCCGCTTCGGGTTAAATAAGTGCCAAAGATGGAAAGCAAAAACACCAGCGATGCCAGCACCATGTTCCAGCTTTTGAGAATGTTGCGCCGCTGCTGCAAGATCATCGAATGCACCAGCGCTGTCAGCGCAATCCATGGGATGAGGCTGGCGTTTTCCACCGGATCCCAGGCCCAATATCCGCCCCAGCCCAAAGTTTCATAAGCCCACACGCCGCCCATCACGATGCCGGCGAAAAGCACCATCCAAACGAATAAAGCCCAGCGCGCCGAGAGATCGACCCACTGACGGTCAAAACGGCGATACAACAACGCGCCAATCGCCAGGGCAAAGGGCACCGCGCAACCGACGTATCCGGTGTAAAGCGTGGGCGGGTGAATCTGCATCCAGTAATTTTGCAGCAATGGATTAAGCCCGATTCCATCAGTGGGAAAAGGTGGCGCCATCACCATAAATGGATTGGTCAAAAAGACGATCGTGGCCAGAAAAAATCCTTCCACAATACACAACACAGCAACTGAGGAAGGAATGATGCGCGCCCAGTGTTGATAACCGGTGCGCTTTTCCAGACGGCGGCCCCACACCGTCATCACCAGAATATAAATGGCCAGAATCTGCGCCCACAGCAACATTGATCCCGACATGCCGCCCCAGTAGGCGACTATTTTATAAAAGAGATTTTGATTGCGGGAAGAATGATCCCACACCGCCTGAATGGCGAAATTATCTGTCAGAAAGAAGTATTCAAACAGCACAGACGCCAGGGTGATCAGCGCACAGAGCGCCAGCCCACTGTTGCGCGCCACATCCAGCCAGCGCAATGCGCCCGGCGTTAACAGCGATACGTCTCCCTGCCGAATGCTCTTCCACTGGGCGGCAAAAGTCACCACGACTGTGAATATGCAAAGCCCTAAGGCGAGAATGAGAATCTGGTGTCCGATGATGGGAAGCATGATATATCCGGCTTCTGGTGAATATAGATAAAAGTACTTTTACCAGGAGCCAAACAAAGTACTTTTGATACAGCCTAATAGGTAAGCATGTCAAAACGCACTTAAAAAGTACTTTTTAAACGGCTTCTCAGGCTGAGAGGGTTTACAAACGCTGTGATATTCTTACGCCAATACTGGTAAAAGTACTTTTGTATGAATCAACAGCTTTGCTTTTCAGGAATTCTTGGGCATATCCTTCTTAGTGGCCTTTTCGGCCTTTTCCATGACAGGCTTGGATTGCTCCGGCTGCTTTTCCGCGACTTTCTTTCCTGTGGTTTTTTCTTCGGCCTTTTTCGTAACCGGATCCAGCGCGCCTTTCTTCAATTCGTCGCGGCCTTTGATGGCTTCCTCTGCCTGTTCTGCCTGGTATTTGGAGGGACATTTGGTCAGCACCTGATCGGCTTTCATTTCGCCTTCCGCGGTATACAATCCTTCCACCTGCACCGGCATCGCTGCTTTAAAAGTATCCGGCAATGCGTCCTGATAAGTCACCGCCACGGTTTTGCCATGATATACCACGTTGAAATGTTTGACTTCCAGGGTGCCCTGTGGCGTTTCTAATTTAACGCGCCGCACCGGAGCGCTTCCCACATATCCTGCAATGCGCAGGCGCTGCCCTACCATCGACTGGCCTTCCTGGGACAACAATTGATCCACCGGCATAGCGCGCAGCGTGTTGGAACGCATGCTTCCCATAATCAGCAAACCAAAAGCGATAAGGATAACGGCGATGCCAGCAATATAACGGAAAGAACCGGATCTCATAAAAAGTTTACCTCCAGGTAAATCCTGATCAGTTTACCCACATACCGACGTCCGGGGCAATTTATTATCACCATTGATTTGTATAGCAGAGTGTTTACCCGTGGTAATAGGTGGATCGTATTTGCAAAAAGACAACAATAAGGATCCTGTAAAAAGTACTTTTAAACGTACTTTGAGGCAAAAGTACTTTATGATAAAATGGCACCCGCCTTCAACACCATGACTTCAACGCCCAAAGTACTTTCATCCCACCGCGCATCGCTGCACGACTATCTGGAACTGGTCAAATTTCCGCATACGATATTCGCGCTGCCTTTCGCCCTGGGAGCGATGTTGGTGGCGGCAGGCGGGCTTCCTTCATGGCGTGTCATCGGATGGATATTGCTGGCGATGATTGGCGCGCGCACTGCGGCCATGGGATTTAACCGCATCGTGGACCGGCACATCGACGCCGTCAATCCGCGCACCGCGAATCGCGAAATCCCCGCTGGCAAGATCGCCGTGTGGCAGGCAGCGCTTCTGGTGATTTTCAGCGCGGCGCTTTTTGTAATCGCGGCCTGGGGCTTAAACTGGCTGGCATTCTGGCTGGCCTGGCCCACGTTGATCGTGCTGCTGGGCTATTCCTATTGCAAACGTTTCACCTCGCTATCCCATTTTGTGCTGGGCCTTTGCCTGGGCATCGCGCCGGTGGGCGCATGGATCGCCGTCCGTGGGCATTTCGATGCGGCGCCCATTGCGTTGGCCGCCGCGGTGATATTCTGGGTGGCCGGTTTCGATGTGATTTATGCCACCATGGATGAAGCCTTCGACCGCCAGAACAACCTGCATTCGCTGGTGCAAAAGTGGGGTCTCAAAGGCGCCTTGCTGGGAGCCAAAATATTTCATGCCATCTTCATCATTTGCATGCTGGCCTTTGGCTTCTTCGCCGGATTGCATCTGCTTTTCGCACTGGGCGTGCTGGGCATCGCGGCCTTTCTGGTTTACGAACATGCCCTCGTCAAAGTCGATGATATCCGCAGCATCAACGCAGCCTTTTTCACCGTAAACGGCATTATCAGTCTCATCTTCCTGATACTGGTCATCCTGGCACTGTGGATTCCATCATAACTCACATCGGATTACCCCAAAAGTACTTTTCACCGACAACCATTATTCATATTTCACCCGAAACATATAACCGTTGGTTATACTTCAATGAAAAAGCACTAAGGGATATTTTGCGGTTTGGCATTAAAAGTACTTTACGCCCCAAATTTACCTTGCTACACTGCTGGTGTTTACGAATTTTATGAATTCCCACCTCTACTATAGAGTTAAGGAATGACGGAGCAGCTATGAGCGAAACGCAGAATAATGGTTCCCAAGCAAGCGAGCCGGGACACGAAATTATCAATGACGTGACCATTCGCTTTGCGGGCGACGGCGGCGAAGGTGTTATCACCAGTGGTGATTTTATGGCCGCCGCGGCCAGCAGCATGGGACTGGAAATACTCAAAGTCACCTCTCTCCCCGCTGAAATCAAGGGAGGCCCGGCCATGATCCAGGTGCGCATTGGCCGCGAATTACCTCAGTCGCAGGGTTCCCTGTTGGACGTGTTGGTATGTTTCAACGACGAGGTCTATCATCTCCACAAAGGCGACTTGAAGCCCAACGGCATTTTGCTGTATGACAGCGAATGCAAAATCGACGAAACCAACGCAGAGGCACTCAAAATCGAAGTGCCCTTCACCCAGCTCGCCAAAAAGCAAGCCGGCGGTGCACTGGCCAAAAACATGGTGGTCATGGGATCGGTTGGCGCCGTTCTGGGCATCAGCTTTGAACAGTTTGAGAAATTAGTACACGACAAATTCGATCGCAAAGGCGAAAAAGTCGTGGAAGCCAACCTGAACGGTTTACGGATCGGCCACGAATATGTGCAACAATGGGTGCAACATGTGCCATTTCATCTGGAACCGGAAGCACCGCATCACAAGCTCCTCATGAGCGGCAATGATGCCATTGCGCTGGGAGCCGTCGCTTCGGGGTTATCCGTATTCGCCGGTTATCCTATCACGCCCGCTTCCACTATCATGGAAAAGCTGGCTACGTTGTTGCCCAGTTTTGGCGGCAAACTGATTCAGGCCGAAGATGAAATCGCCGCACTCGGCATGGTGCTGGGCGCCAGTTTTGCGGGACACAAATCAGCCACGGCCACTTCCGGGCCGGGCGTCAGTTTGATGGCGGAAGAAATCGGCCTGGCTTCCATGACCGAATTGCCCTGTGTGATTTTCGATGCGCAGCGCGGCGGCCCTTCCACCGGAATGCCCACCAAAGAGGAACAAAGCGACCTGAACCTGGCCATTTATGGCGGGCACGGCGACGCCCCGCGGCTGGTATTGGCGCCGGCCAATGTCGAAGATTGTTTCCATCTGACCGTCGAAGCATTTAACCTCAGCGAAATGTGCCAGATGCCCACATTGCTGCTCACGGATTTCTATCTGGCACAAGCCGGCAGCACCATCAATGAGCCGGATGTCGACGCCATCGAAGTTATCGACCGTTTGCGTCCCAACGAGGAACAGCTCCAGGAATATAATCGCTTTGCCTTGACTGAAAATAACATTTCTCCCATGGCCAAGCCCGGCGAAGATCCGGTTTATTTCGTGGCGACCGGTCTGGAACATAACGAGAAAGGCAATCCCGACATTTCGCCGGCGGCGCACCGCAAGATGAGTGATAAGCGTCATGGCAAATTGCGAGTGGCGCAGGAATACGCCGAACGCAAGGGCACCTTTACCCGCCGCTATGGCAGCGACGATGCCAAAATCGGCATTATCACCTGGGGCTCCACCGAAGGCGCCATTAGCGAAGCCATTGATCTGGCCGCCAAATGGGATCTTCCAGTGCAACAACTGCACTTATTGTTGCTGAATCCATTGCCGGAAAAAGAAATTTACGATTTCATCTATAGCAAAGATAAAGTGATCGTTGCTGAACTCAACTATACCGGCCAGCTGGCACAACGCCTGCGCGCAGCCCTGAGCGTGCCGGTTGACAGCTACACCAAATGCACCGGCCAGCCATTCACGCCTTACGAGATTTTCAAGGAAATCATGGTGTGGCACGGCTGGGATGCCGAACGTAGCGATCCCGTGCTCACCCAGGTGGCGCGCGTCCAGCATCAATATCAGGTGCCAATCCCTGCCCCAGGCCACCAGGGACAGGATGAACACATGGCGGGATCTGTTCCGGTCACGCGTTTTTAAGGGAACAATACCAAGTTTGTTATTCCTGCGCAGGTAGGAATCCAAAAATTTGCAATACAAAAGTACTTTTATATTACCTATGCCTCTGGACTCCCGCTGACGCGGGAATGACGAAAACCGATTTAAAAGTACTTTTCCGCAAAAGGAATCATTATGCCGCTTCTCCAACCTAAAGAATACAAGACAGACACCAAGCCCATCTGGTGCCCCGGCTGCGGTGACTTCGCCGTTCTGGCCGCATTATATCAAGCATTTTCGGCACTCGATGTCGATCCCAATAACACCGCCATCGTCTCCGGCATCGGCTGCTCCTCGCGCTTACCGGTCTTCGTTAAAAGCTATGGATTCCACACCGTGCACGGCCGCACTCTGCCCGTTGCGACCGGTATCAAACTGGCCAATCCCGAATTAAATGTTCTGGCCATGGGTGGCGACGGCGACGGCTTTGCCATCGGCGGCGGCCACGTGCCGCACGCCGCGCGGCGCAATGTCAACATCACCTATATCGTGATGGACAACTTCATCTATGGTTTGACCAAAGGTCAGACTTCGCCCACCACCGGAACCAAAGACGGCAAAGGACATGGCTTCAAGCTCACCAAAACCAACCCGTTTGGACAATACGAAGATCCTTTGAATCCACTGGCCATGCTGCTGATTTACGGTGCCAGTTTCGTGGCGCGCGGCTATTCGGCCAAACCCAAACAACTGGCCGAACTCTACAAAGCCGCCATGCGGCACCAGGGCTTTTCCTTCATTCAGGTGCTCAGCCCGTGTGTGGTGTTCAACCGCACCTACGACGAACTGGATGCCGCCATCTTGCCGCTCGAAGGCAAACACGATCCCACTGATTTCAATGCCGCCATGGCGCTGGCGTTAGATACCCAGACCGAACACCTCGGCATTATCTATCAGCAGGAACGCCCTACCCTCGAAGACCGCGTGGGCAGTATTGTGGAACAAAACTATTCCAACGGCACCGGCAATGGCCCCAAGGATAAGCTGAAAGGACTGCTGGCAAAATACCGCTAAAAACATTTCCACTCCATTAATGCCATGACAATACACATTGTCATGGCATTTCTTTTTTGTGCATCTGTATACTGGGATGACCTATGAAAAAAGTACTTTTATTGATTGTCTTTTGTTGCCTTTGTATTTCATTGCGCGCGCAAAAATTGCTCGCGGATATTTCGTCTACGCAAATGCAAAGTCTTGGCATCAATCAATCTGCCATCGATCAATTGCAAAGTGTGCATAACGAAAAAGTATCCGATTCAAATCCAGGACTTTCCCTCACAAAAGTACTTTTCGCCAACGTCGCTGGCAATCGGCAACTGTGGCAGATTGATTTTGCGGGCGACTTTCCTGCAAATAATTCCAATGTGATTTTTTATATTGACACAGACAACAATCCCCAAACCGGACGCAAAAATGTCGGTGGAACGGATTTGATGGTTTGGGTGGAGAATGGCAAAACGCGAACTTCGTTTTACGAACCGGATGGCTCGCATCACAGCGGCCCCGCAGCGTTCGCGGCTATTGCGGGGAATCAACTTTATCTGAGTGTTGATGTTGATCTTCATCAATTAAATCAAAAAATTGATTATCGCATGATGATTGTGGCGAATACCAATACGCCGCTCACACGCATCAGCGGCACGCCGTTCTTTGCGGTCAATGTTCCTGCAAATTCCGCAGACGCCAAATTACCGCGCGCCAACGCAACAAATTCTCTTTCCGTCCTAAAAACGCCCGCTGCATTTACAGCAGAAATGACAGGTTGGAAAATTGTGAATAATGATGGAAGTAAAAGTACTTTTACAGCAGATCCCACGAATATCTTGCGCATCCAAAAATCAAATTATGACGGTAATACAATTTTGCAAAGTAATCCAATCGCCGCTTCTCCGAAAACGCAATATAAAATCAACGCGCAATTAAATAGCAAAATAACTTCGGCCGCGAACGTCTATTTCAGCATCAACCAATTTGTTGCGGGAACCAATAATCCCAGCAGGACTCTCACCAGTCCGGTTCGCCCGATTTATAATACAAACGGCAATTGGCAAAATCTCGCATTCTATTTCACCACGGCGGAAAAAGTAGACCGCGTTCAGATTAATTTAATTTTCGCGCAAGCACCAATAGATATTAGCGTGAAAGACGTGCAATTAAATAGCATTGATCTGGCGAATTACAAACCGCGTTATGAGCCGCCCACGCCGGAAACATTGATGCCGTTGGCGGATGCGGAAAAAGTACTTTTAGCACGTCCGCGCGCCACCGCCGAAGTGCGCAAAGTGGATGCGCGCCCGCGATTATTTGTGGATGGCAAAGAGACGGTTCCGCTGTTTTATAAATCGCCCAGCGCCTATAAAGTGCAACGCGCGCAATTTAAGGATTTCGCAAAAGCGGGTGTGCATGTCTATTTCATTCCCTACATTTTGGGACGCGGCGTTTACCAAACTTTGCCCACGGGCGGCTGGATCGGTAAAGACAAAGTCGATTTTTCGGAGCTAAAAGATATATTGTGGCAGGTGCTTCGCGCCGATCCGCACGGTTATATCATGCTCGATCTTTATACCGATCCATACGTGAATTGGGGCGCGGAACATCCTGATGATGTGGTCACCAACGCTAAAGGCCAAAAGGCGATTGTGACCGCGCACGATTTGCGTTGGGGCGGACAGCCGCAAAAATCCACCGGCGCTTACGCAGAACGTTATGGACAATCCTATGTCTCGGCGCAACTGCGCACGGACACCACAAAAGTACTTTCGGAGCTGGATCAATACATCAAAAATTCCTTGCCCGGCAAAGCCGTCATCGGCTATTATCTGGACGGCGGCGATGATGGGCAAATGTTTTACTGGGGCGACCGCACGCGGCAATTGACCGATTATAGCCCGGCCGCAGTAACGGCTTTCCGCAATTGGCTGCAAGTGCGTTATGGCGATAATGCAGCGTTGCAAAAATCCTGGAATAGAAACGATGTGACATTTGAAACAGCCGAAGTTCCGTCCGGCGAACGGCGCATGAAAAGTACTTTTTTCCTCGACCCAAAAACCGAACAGGATATTATTGATTACAATCGCTTTCACAGCGAAGGGACTGTGGATACACGAAACATTTATGCCGAGGCATTGCGCAAATCGCATGGAACACCGATTGTGATCGGCGGTTATTACGCCGGGCCAACAGTCGGTGTGCCCAGCCAGCGCGCCACGGGTTATCAATTAAAAAGCGAGCAGATGGATTTGTTGACTTCGGTGACCGGTTATTTTGCAACGCGCCTTCCCGGCGGCCCGGGCAAGGCGCATCAGGCGTGGAATTCGCTTTCTCTGCATGACACGATTGGCGTTGCGGAAGAAGATTTTCGTTCCTGGAAAACCACGCCCTATCCCAATCCCGAAACCGGTTATCAATTTCTGGCACGCGTGACGAGCGCCGCAGAAAGCAACGCCATGATCCGCCGCGACACCGGCCACATGCTGGCAAACGGCCAGGGCGCGTGGTGGTTCGATATGAACGGCGGCTACTTCAACGATCCGTCGATCATGAAAGCAATTAAGGAGTCAACAGATGCCTTCAAAAAAGATTTCGCCGACAACACCGCGCCGCGCGCCGATGTGGCGGTGTTCGTGGACGAATACAGCCTTGATTGCATTAATCGCCAAAGCACCTGGAATTATCAAAACGCCATCTCCGAACAAATCCGTCAATTGAATTCTTCGGGCGTGCCGTATCATCTGTATCTGCAAAGCGATATTGGAAATCCCAATTTGCCGCACTATAAACTGTATGTCTTTCTGGACGCCTATCATTTGAGTGCGGACGAATTGCAAGCTATCGAAAAATTGCGCGGCGGAGGAAAAACCATTTGCTTCATGCACGCGCCGGGCGTGATGAGCGAAGTACTTTTAAACGCGCCGGATGCTGCATCCGCGATTACAAAAATTACCGGTATTCAAGTGGCGGATAATAATAGCCAAAATCTATTATTGCAACCCGCGCCCAAAAGTACTTTTGGCGGAAATAATGCTGTCAGCTACAGCACCAGCGGTTTCACTTACGGCCACAATAAAACGCGATCATCATTCTCCGCACCGGCATTCATAGTCACCGATTCGCAAGCCACGCCGCTGGCTACATATCAATCCAACGGAAAAACCGCCGTCGCCATGCGCGATTTCGGCGATTGGAAAAGCGTCTTTTACGGCGGCGTCGGCATGGATACGTTCTTCTTCAATGCGCTGGCCAAACAAGCCGGCGCCTGGGTGGCCACGCCGCCAGGAAACGCGGTTTATGGCAACCAACATTTTCTGACCATTCACGCATTATATCCGGGAGAAAAAAAGATACAACTTCTGGCGCCATCCAAAGTCACCGATCTGGCGGATGGAAAAGTACTTTCGGCGAACACGCAAACATTGGACATAGAAATGAAACTCGGTGAGACGCGTTGGTTTTATTTGCAAACGCCGTCCGATTAGATACCTGCAGGGATTGTACCCACAATAACTATAAAAAGCAGGAGGAGGCGATCCATGATCGTCTCCTCCTGCTTTTTGTTCTATAAAAGTACTTTTATAGAACATTTCTCAGTGATGCGCATCGTGGTGATGGGAATCTTTATTGGATTCCTGTTGTTTCTGTTGAATGGCGTAGGCCTCTTCGGCCTTTTGCAATTTCTGCTCGGCACTGAGTTTGGCAAAAGCGGCGGGACAGCCTTTGCAGCAAAAATACACTTTGTATTTGCCCACCACTTCACTGCCCGCGCCTTCGCCGTGCACTTTGCCGTGCGTCATCGGGCAAACTTTCACTTCAATCGGCGCTGGAGCTTCTTCGGCGCTGTCCATAGCAATGGGATTGTACTGTCCAGCAGCAACAGCGGAAGGAGCGGCAACGTAACCGATTCCTACTCCCGCAGCCAGACCTGCAATTAATAAAAGACGTTTGATCATGAGATTACCTCTTCCTATTCAATTCTTACTGAGCATCCGTTGCCGATGTCGTTTCCGGACTCAGGATTTGACCGGCAATTAACAGCAGAGCTGCAACGCGATCTTTGGGATTCATGTTGCGCGCACGCGCGATTGCTTTATTAGGATCATTCTGTGCCAGTTGGCGCAAAGGCTCCGATTGCAATTGTAACTGACGGGCAGATGTCACTTCCTGCACAAAGCGCGCCACTTGTTGTTTGCCGCCGTCCCATGCCAGCTGATCACCCCATTCTTTGCCACGCCACAAATCGAACAGCACCATCAGGCGCGCCAGACGGCTTTGCAATTGATCGCGATAGACATCCTGCGGGGCGTCTTTGGCATAATCCCACATGCGCTGCAACAGGCTGGGGTCAATGGCCGGTTTCGCTCCAGGATAGATGGGAGGCAAGGAATCGCCCAGGATCTGGAAAATTTCCGGCGTGGGCGGCAGTTGTAATAAATAAGGAACCGCGCGCAGATCGTAGGGAGCAGCGGCTTTGGCGAGATCTGCCACACGCTCGGCGTCTTTCTTCTGCACCGTGGTTTGCGAGATTTCCGCGAGATTAATCCGTGCCTGCGCGAGCTTCTGGCTTCCATCATCACTGATACCGCCAGCAATTTGTTTGGCCAGCGGCAGATCAAACTTGGCAGCCGCGCCCACCAGATCAGCCAGCAAAGCATCACGGCGATCAGGGGATTGAAGCTGATGCACCTGCGCCGAGGCTTCTTCCACGGCATCGCGGCGGGTAGCCGGATTCAAGGAAGCTTCATGATAGGCAATGAAGGTCAATGCTTTGGCGCGCAGATTCGTATCTTTTTCCTGGCGCGCGGCACGGCGGGCCAGTTCTGCATATTGATTGGCCTGATACCAATCGGAGTTTTCGGTGGCCTGGCTCAAATCCACAAATGCTCCAGCACGCGCCGCTGCATCCGGCACCTGTAACGCCACATCATTGGCATAAGCTGTGTCATGACGGGATGCCACATCAAAAAAGGACGAATAGCTATTCAGACGATTCTGCCGGGCCACATCCGAAGAACCAGCCAATTGCACCCAGCGATCAGTTAAGACACGCCGCTGATTGCCGGCGAGAAATGGCAGCAAAGCGGCCGCATCATGCACCGCGACAGTTTTGGCGCCGCGGTTTTGCTGCGCCACTTTCAATGCTTCGCTGACCAGATTGGCCGCTTTCTGCTGCGCCTCAGTGCCGGCAGATTCCGCCACCTGGCTCGACGCCGCGGCTGGTAACTGTGCCATCGCCGGAGTAACCATCACCGGCAAAGCCATGCTTGCTAATCCTGCGAGAACAACTTTCTGTATTCGTAGCTTTCGTTTCACTGTATCTCCCTGATTCCCTTTCTGTTGTGCCACAAAGGATTATGCCACAAAGTTGCTATTATTTTAACAGATTTACGTCACTTAACGACAATATGCCTTGCAAGCAATTCTTTGTGAGGTTATTCAAAAGTACTTTTATAAAAGTACTTTTGAAAGCACTGCCTCTCCTTAGAACAAAAAACAGATAGAATAAACGTCATCTTTACAGCACATTTTACGGATTATTTCCCATGGATCTTCACGATAAAGTTTTTGTCATCACCGGTGGCGCACAGGGATTGGGGCTCGCCATGGCGGAAAGTTTTGCCGCCAAAGGTGCGCAACTGGCATTAGTCGATCTCCACGAAGAATGCCTGACCGCGGCTGTGCGCCAGTGTGAAAAATGCGGCGCTCGCGCGCGCGGCTACATCGCCAATGTGGCGAAGGAAGATGATGTTACCCGGTTATTTAATGCGGTGTTGAATGATTTCGGCACATTGGACGGCCTCATTAATAACGCCGGCATCATCCGTGATGGGCTTTTGGTAAAAACACAGGACGGCCAAATTATGAAACGTTTATCGTTGCAGGATTGGCAGGCAGTCATGGACGTGAATTTGACCGGCGTTTTTCTGTGCGGCCGTGAGGCAGCCACCAAAATGATAGAGCACAATCGCCGCGGCATTATCATCAATATCAGCAGCATCAGCAAAGCCGGCAACATCGGCCAGAGTAATTACGCCGCCGCCAAAGCAGGTGTGGCCGCACTCACTGTCACCTGGTCCAAAGAACTGGCAAGTTACGGCATTCGCTGCGCGGGCATCGCTCCGGGATTCATCGCCACAGAAATGGTTCAGAACATGAAACCGCAGGCGCTGGCCAAAATGACCGCCATGATTCCCATCAATCGGCTGGGCAATCCGGCGGAAATCGCCCAAACAGCAATTTTCATTGCAGAAAATGAATATCTCAATGGCCGCATCATCGAAATTGATGGTGGCATGCGCCTATAAAAGTACTTTTTATATACCCGAAAACAGCCAGTGGTTACAGGAATGTATCCGTTTCGTGTTATACTAATTCTAATTTTCACGGAGAGAGGTTTTATCTGAATGAAGAACGCATGCCAAATTACGGAAAACATCCTGGTTTCCGGTCAACCCAAAGACGAAGAACTCCGAACATTAGCAGAACAGGGTTTTAAGACAATCGTTAATTTGCGCAGTGATGAAGAATCTGGCATTCTGGATAATGAAGGGCGCATCGCTGAAAGCGCGGGACTCAATTATGCATCGATCCCGGTTTCGCCCAGCACTCTCTCGGAAACCAAAGTAGGACGCTTCCTGCAAACTCTCGCCACCAAAGACGCCCTGCCCGCAGTCGTTCATTGCGGTGGCGGCGGCCGCGCCGGCATCATGGTGTTGCTACATCTGGCCATCACCCAGAAATGGTCCCTGCAACAAGCGCTGGCACAGGGTGAAGAAATGGGCATCGCGCCTTCTCCCGGCTCGCCCTATCGAAAGTATTTTGAAGACTATATCCGCCAACACTCCGCCGGCGAACGGCGCTAACCATTAAAGACACATCCAAGTAATTGCATTTGCCCAGCGTTCCAAAAGTACTTTTGGAACGCTTTTTTTGCGGGCGAATTTGTGAATCAATTTTCCTCACTCCAAAACTTCACATCTATAGTCCCTCTGCTTTCGAGAGAACGGCCAACAACTCCAAAAGTACTTTTAGGCGACTGCTGCACATTCTTTTCCAATCCCCTCTCATAAACCCTGCAAATATGTGGTATTATTTTTATATTCTTTTTTATAATTTTCAAATGAGAATAAAAAAGGAAATTTGGTTCATTTGAGGAGAAGCACATGAAGGAAGAGGTGCAACAGGAGCGAGAAGAACGGTTTTTGCATGATCCCGAGTTTTTAAGAGTCATCAAAACCCGTAACACCATCGCCTACACGCTGACCGCGTTAATTTTGATTTGTTATTTCGCATTTGTGGCTTTACTGGCTTACAACCCGGCTTTGCTGGCCCAACAAACAGGCAATGCCACATTGGGAATTCCGCTGGGTATCGGCGTCATCATCATCGCCTGCATTCTCACCGGCATCTACGTTTTTTGGGCCAATAAACATTATGACAACCAACTGGCGCAGCTGCGCGCCCGTCTGGAAAAGGCCGCTTCATCTACAACGGAGGCAAATCAGCAATGAACACCACTATCGGCCAGGCACATGGCATTTCCATCGCGTTTTTTGTGGGTTTCGTGCTGGTCACGCTGGCCATTACCTACTGGGCGGCCAAACGCACGAAGACCACTTCCGAATTTTATGCGGCAGATCGCTCGGTGACCGGGCTCCAAAACGGCCTTGCTCTGGCGGGCGATTTCATGAGCGCCGCCAGCTTTCTGGGCATCGCGGGGCTGGTGGCCACCGGCGGTTACAACGGCTTAATTTATTCCGTGGGATATCTGGTGGGATGGCCCATCGTGATGTTTCTCATCGCCGAACCCTTGCGCAATCTGGGCAAATATACCTTTGCCGATGCGGTAGCTTATCGCTTAAAAAAGCGACCGGTACGCGCCGCCGCGGCGTTGAGCTCCATCATCACCGTGGTGATTTACCTGATCGCACAAATGGTGGGCGCGGGCAGTCTCATCAAACTTATGTTTGGCCTGCCTTTTGAATCGGCCCTCATCATCGTTGGCGCGTTGATGATCGCCTATGTGCTTTTCGGCGGCATGCTGGCCACCACCTGGGTGCAAATCATCAAAGCCGTTCTCCTGCTGGGTGGCGCCACGCTGCTGGCCATTCTGGTTCTCTACCATTTCGGCTGGAGTTACAACGCGCTCTTTGCCGAAGTGGTGCATTTCACCGGCAAGCCGGAATTGCTGCAACCGCAACTTTCCGCGAGCGTGGCAACTTCGCCTTTGGATGTGATGTCGCTGGCGCTTTCGCTGATGTTTGGCACGGCGGGATTACCACATGTCTTGATGCGGTTCTACACCGTTCCGCACGCCCGCGAAGCACGCAAGTCGGTTTTCTTCGCCACCGGCTTCATCAGTTATTTCTACATTCTCACCTTCACCATCGGCTATGGCGCGGCGGCATTAGTGGCGCCCAAACTGTTAGCCGCGGTGGAAAAAGGCGGCTTAACCAGCAACATGGCAGCGCCTTTGCTGGCGGAGATTCTGGGCGGTCCGCCTTTTCTGGGATTCCTCAGCGCAGTGGCATTTGCCACCATTCTGGCCGTTGTCGCGGGATTGACATTAGCCGGCGCCTCGGCGCTTTCGCATGATTTATATGCCGGCGTCATTCGCAAAGGTGAACCCACCGAAAAATCAGGAAAAGACGAAGTGCGCGTCGCCAAAATTGCCACTATTGTCCTGGGCGTTCTGGCCGTAGTGCTGGGATTTTCTTTCAAAAATGTCAACGTGGCATTCATGGTAGGATTGGCTTTCGCGGTGGCAGCCAGTGCCAATTTCCCGGCTTTGCTGATGTCGGTGTTCTGGAAGAAATTCACCACCAACGGCGCCGTCGCCAGCATCCTGACCGGACTCATTCTTTCCGTGATTTTGATCGTTCTTTCGCCCACAGTCTGGGTGAGCGTTTTTCAGGCAGGCGTCGATCCCTCACTAATTTCGCCAGCGCCATTCCCCATGAAAAGCCCGGCCATCTTTTCCATGTCGGCCGCTTTTGCTGTCGGTATCATCGTGTCGATTCTCAAACCGGAAAAAGAAGCGGCAGATAATTTTGATACAGAGCTGCTGCGCACTTATACTGGGGTAGGTGCCGAATAAACGTACACGAAATTGTATTTAGGGGAATGCCAAAAGTACTTTGGTATTCCCTTACAAGTTCTATTACCGACTTCAATAACTTCACGCATGAACAAAAGTACTTTTACTATAATCTTGTCCCTACGTAAGGATAATACATGGCAAGTACAAGCAAAAAATCATCCCTTGTTAATATCATTGAGAACCGGTTGATTCCGTGGACACAACAAGCGCATACATCACACATTGCCATTGCGCCACTTCAAGAAAAGGATCTTCCTTTTGGCGTGTCTTTCAGTAAAAGTACTTTTAGTGGACCTCGAGTTCCCATTAGAAATTTGCGAGATGCCAGCCACATGAGTGTTAACACGGCAAAGTGGCCCAACGACGGATTATGCGAAAAGAATGAGCCGTTTCTGTTGTGCGTTTTCACCGGAAAAGCAACCATTCAAATTGGTTCACAATTGCTCACCTGCAACGAGGGAAGCTTTGTCTTCATTCCTCCTGGAATCGCTCATCCCGATGGAACAATGCCCTACAATCACGACGGACATCGGTGCTCCATATTGTGGACACGGCGCTGTGGGGCGGGTTTGCGATGCTGGGTTTCGGATTCGCAAAAGGATAAAAAGTATCATACTGAAAGTGTCTATTTTTTCCAGGAACAAATCGTCCAAACATTTGAAGCATTAAGCCAGGAGCTGCTGGCACGGCGCAAAAATGACACGTGCCATTATGCGTTGATGTTATTCCTGTTATTGATGCGGCGAGAATTAATTGCAGGGCATGCATTTGATGTTTCGACGGCCAGGGGGCAACCTCCTGAATATGAAGAACATATTCACTCCAAAAACAATCCCATACAATTGGCGGAAGATTATATACAGTCTCATCTGGCTAATCCAATAACGATTGAAACAGTGGCGCGTCATATTCACCTGTCCAGAGCCAGCTTTGCCAAATTATTTCGTCAACACACCGGCCAAACCTTTCTCGAATACGTGCATCAGCACCGCCTGCAACAAGCCTGCATCTTCCTCCGCGAAACCACCTGGACCGTGGGCAGCATCGCAGAACTCTGCGGCTTTGCCTCCGAATCTGGTTTCCACCGTTTCTTCGTGAAACACCAAAATATCACTCCGTTGAATTATCGCCATCAGCAACATCCTGATATGTAAAAGCGCATCTCTAATAACACCAAAAGACGGTCACTGAGCGGAGCCGAAGTGCCCGTCTTTTTGGGGTTATTCCCTTCGACTCCGCTCCGGGAACGGGTTTTAGAGATGTCCAAAAGTACTTTTACCGCCAATTTAAGACGGATAGTCATAACATTAGACACTTCGCATGTTTATCATACCTGCAAAACGGGCATACTTTGAATATCACAACAATATTGGAGGTTTGTGTATTATGAGTTATATGAAGTCACGAAAAGCATTTACGTTAATTGAACTTCTTGTTGTTATTGCTATTATTTCGATTCTCGCAGCAATCCTCTTTCCGGTATTTGCGCGGGCGAGGGAAAGTGCGCGGCGGGCGAGTTGTTTGAGTAATTTGAAACAACTCGGATTATCATTAATGCAGTATACGCAAGATTATGATGGGCAATATCCTAAATTTATGGATATTCACTTAAAACCTCCAGTTGCACCAACTCCTCCAGGCGGTTTTTTCAATAATCGAGCCGCCAATGGATATACTTGGTTTCAAATCACTTATCCGTATCATAAAAGCTTGGATGTCTTTACTTGTCCCAGTGGCGTGCATAGAGATGACGGTGGCCAAAACTCACGCGTTACAAGAGGCAATTATGGCGCTAATATTAATGTGATGCCTGCGGGGACACCGCTTAATGAAGCTGCAATTGCGTCTCCGTCTACACTTTATCTGATCATGGATTCTGGCTATGTGGGCGCACGCTATAACTTTTTTGCTACTCCACGTGATTCGACAACCTGGGAATACATGCCCGGCATCGCAAGAACAAAAAATGATTCTCATGCATGTGATGGATTTCAAGAGGATGTTCCTTACCTGGTAAGCGATTGTCAAAACGGGCGGCATTTTGATGGCATCAATGTTGGCTTTGCTGACGGTCATGTAAAATGGTTAAAAGGAAGCGAAGTCTATCATCAGGCAGTTGTATTCAATGGAGCCACAGAAACCAGCAACCAAAGCTCCTGGAATCCGGCAAACTCGTAAGAATAACTCAACATGTTAGTAATCAACGTCATTCCCGCACAGGTGGGAATGATGAACATGGGAATTTTTTAGGAGGCAGGTTGGGCTAAAAAGTACTTTTATCCACACATAACGAAACGTATTATGCATAAAATCATTACTCTCATCGTATCGCTCATTGGCTTCGCATCTACATCGTACGCAGCAACGGCAAAACCAGCGAACTTAGTCACCAATCCCGGATTCGAAAGTACTTTTAACTGGCAGGTTCAGAACAAAGATGATGCCAGCGGCACTTTCAGCTTCGATACATCGAAAGCGCGCTCGGGCAAGCAATCGATCAAGCTCACCAAAACCAATGGTCTGGGATACGTGGAATTGCGTTCGGCGAAACCGGTGCATATTGAACCCAATGTCACGTATACATTCCGGGGATATTTTCATGCCGAAGATGCGCCCATTTCGTCGCTGTTATTATTCCGCACCAGCACGGACGGCAAACGGTTGGTCTATAATTCCATCGATCGCAGCGCCGGATTTAAAAGCCAGAGCGTCCTGATTAATTCCCCCGCCGGTCATTGGGAAAAGCGTATCATCACCTATAAAAGCTCCAAGGCGCAGGACATATATTTGCATGTGGCGTTGTGGGGAAATCCCTGTTCGGTGTGGCTGGATGATCTGGAATTGATTGCGGGCACGGAGAAACTGGCTTCGGTTCCGGCCACCTATGACTTCCCCTATTCCAAAGAGCAAGTGCTGCAAACGCTGGAAAAGCGCCCTTCGGCTTCGGCGCAGATGGTTAATCAGAATGGCGAGATGAAGCTGGAAATCAATAACAAATCGCAGCCATTTGTGTTTTATAAAGGCATGCAATCCAACGAACGCAATGGCGATATTGCGGCCTTTGGCAAAGCCGGCGTCAACCTCACCAGCGTGGCCTTGCAACTGGGCCAATCGCGCTATGCCTATGTTCCCAAAACCGAAAAACCCATCTGGGGCGGCAAAGATGAGATTAATTTCGATGTTGTCGATACCGTGATTCTCGATGTATTGCGCAAAAACCCTAACGCCAACATCATTCTGGAAACATGGGTATATCCCTATAAAGAATGGGGCGACGAAAATCCCGATGACATCGTGCGCAACGACAAAGGCGAGCGCGCTTATGGAATTTGGGGGAATTTAACCGGCTATACGGACGATCTCGAAAAGGTGAGCACCAAACAAAACGATGCCTGGTGGTATCCGTCCTATCAATCAGAAAAATGGCGGCACGATTCGCAGGCAGCGCTGGCAGCGATTGCGGGGCATCTCAAAACCTCCATTTATGGGAAAGCTGTTGTGGGCTTCTTCATCAGCGGCGGCCAGGATTTGCGTTTCGATCCGTTCTTTTATGATTATTCCCAATCCAGCGAAAGTACTTTTAGGGAGTGGACATTACAAAAATATGGCACCGTTGCAAACGTGGCCAAAGCCTGGAATCAGCCATTGACATCAGCCGATCAAATCAAAGTGCCGCATTTCGATCAGCAAAAAATGGAGACTATTCCACCCTATCAAAATCCCGGCCCGCTATTGGATTATCGTGAATTCAAAGATCAGGGATCATGGAGTTTGCGTGATGGTTATGCCAAAGCGCTCAAGGAGAATATCGGCAAGCCGGTCGTCACGCTTTCCTATAATTCACCCGTCAGCAAATACTTTACATCCACAAAATATCTGGACGCTTCCGGCAGCATGACCTATTATCCCTACCGCAATCCCGGCTACGCGCTGGGCTGGTTGCCCGGCGATGGATATAAATATCACCAAAAGAAATTCATGCAGGAAATCGATCTGCGATCTTATGTCGGTTCGCGTTATGGCGGTGTCTATCAAACCTGGATTGGCGCGGGAGAGACGCCGGAAAGCTGGGATAATATCCATCGCAAAATGGTCGGCTCGTCAATGGCGCGCGGTTATGGCTGGTGGTATTACGATATGGGACGCTATTTCGCCGATCCTGCGATTCATCAAAAAATCGCCGAAACATATCACGTGGCAGAACAACTCAACGCCATGCCCAAAAGTACTTTTAGGCCGGATGTCTGCGTGATTCAACGCGACGATCCCGATCCCTATCTAAGCGCGCGTTTCTCTGCAACAGACTTTGGCGACGACTATCAAAACATGATGCTCGAAAGCAGCGGTGTGCCTTTTGAAAAACATTACCTGAACGATGTTTTAAATAATCCGCAATTACAAGATTTCAAGGTATACATTTTTCAACAAAACTCGTTCATCACGCAATCGCAACGGCAGCAAATCAAACAGAAGTTACAGAATAAGAATCGCACTATTGTGTGGATGAACGATGCCGGATATATTTCGGAGGACGGAAAATCGGTATCGAATATGTCCGATTTGATCGGGATAGATATAGAAACCGATGAAAAATACACACGCCTCAACACCATCATCAGCAATCGCGATTCTGAACTAACAAAAGAGGTGGCTCCGTTCCAGGGCGCTGGCGAAATGCTCATGGCAATTTTCAATACCAACGGCGGCAGCCATTCGGCGGCGGCGCGCTATCAGCCTTTTTGGATCGATGATGCAAGCGCTACCGCTTTAGGCAAGTATCATGAAACCGGCAAAACCGCGATGGCCGTCAAAAAGATGCCAGATTGGACTTCCATCTATCTCGCTGCGCCGCAAGCGTTGGGGCCACAGTTGATGAATAATATTGCAAAGCAAGCAGGAGCATTTATCGCCGGAAGTGCCAACCAGGAGTTAGACTTCAGCGGCAATTTCGCTTCATTGCACGGCTTGAAAAGCGGTAATTATCAATTACATTTGCCGCCAGGTAAGACCCGGGTGGTAGATGCGCTCAGCGGAAAAGTACTTTTGGAGAAAGGCGAGACATACACTGTCCCAGTTGAAGCACAGAAAACATATTGGTTTTTCTTTCAATAGTCCTTTAAAGGGGCGCAGCATGCTGCGCCCCTACATTTTGTTATCCACTCGATCTAAAGCAAATTCTTCCAGCGCTATTTCACCACTCATTCCATAAATGCGCAGCGCATACAACTTTTTGACATTTAGCCCTAACTTTGCCGCAGCGATAGCATAAATTTGCAGCTGCATTTGGATGCGTTCGCGCGTCGCTTGCGATTTTTGCACGGCGGGATTCCAGTGCGTCTTAAAATCGAGGATTGCATAGCCGCCTTCCTGCAGCGGAGCCAGATAATCGATAATCCCGTTACACCAGTGCTGCGCCTGATCCTGCTGCAACCAGTCAGCTAATTCTGAGGAAGTTGTCTTCTCCGCAAAATATCCTTTCAGCTCAATATGGCTTAACGAGAAAGGCATCTCATGCAACGCGGATTCATGCAGCACCGGCATTTGCTGCAAAGCTGCATGGGTGGAATGCGCTAATGCCTCTATATCTTTTGCTTCTGTTTGTGGCAAATGTTCCTGCGTCATTAAATTGCGAATAGCCGTAAAAGTACTTTTATCATCCCACTCCAGCAAGCGGTGAATAAGGCTGCCACGGCTTTTGGCATTTACAGGAATTTGATCTTCCTCATCTTCATCCGGAATATCCTGCTCTCTTTCCGTTTCCGGAAAAACATAGTTCAGCAGCTGGCTTACCGAAAGCTCCGCAGGTAATATTGTCCCATCTAAAGGCGCTTCCACATCAGTTATCGACAGGATATTAGAAGGCATATTTTCGCCCGGCAGTCGTTCCACCATCGCTTCCAATTCCGCCAGTGAATAACGTCGCAAAACGTGTTTATGTTTGGCCGGTCCCAACCATTCCCCCCAAACACTTTGAGAGAGTTCCGTGGGAAACACCACCAGATGTTCCTTGGCTCTGGTGCACGCCACATATAATTCACGCTTTAATTCGGCGATCATATGCAAGGTATCCTGAAACTTCAACGCATTCCAGATATAGGCAGGTCTCTTGGGAGAATTAGCATTCAATGAACTGAGGGAAAAGTACTTTTGTGGCGGATCGCCCAGTTCCCCAACTCGCACCAGGTGAGAACCGGCCCTGACACGTTTACTCATCTGCGCCAAAATCGTCATCGGAAACCCCAGCCCTTTGGAGGCATGCAATGTCAGCAGTTGAATGCTGCCATCATCCGGTAATTCCGCCTGCGTCTCATCCGCGCTTTCCTCGCGCAATGTCTCCAGAAAAGCAATCGTTTCAGCCAAACCATATTCGCTATTGCGCTCCACCTGGCGCAGGATATCGATTAACTTACTGAAATTTTCCTGCTGTTGATCGCCATCATTTTCCAGCCCAAAATAAAAGGGCAGCGATGATTCATGCCAAACCTTTTCCATCACTTCGCTAAACGGCAATACCCGCGCCGCGCGTTGCCAACGCTCAAGCATAGAATAGATGCGATGTAATAATGCTGTATCTTTTTCACCCAGCTGTGCCGGGGTATTTTGATTTCTGATTGCTTCCCACAATAGCGAATTATTGGAGGAAAGCCTGGCCAGCACCACATCGGAAATGCCGCACAACGGCGATCGCAAAACTCCGGTCAATGCCAGGTTATCCGCGTTATTATAAAAGAAGCGCGCCAGATTAATAGCCAGTAACACCGGCATACTGTCATAAAAACCGCGGCCGTGATAAGACGTAAATTGCACGCCGTATTTGCGCAACATGCTTTCACAGCGATTCTTGTAATCGTGTGTCGCGCACAATACTCCCACCGCGCCGCTTTGCCCATTCGCGATGAGCGTGGCAATCGACTCGTATTGAGGCATTAAAAGTACTTTTGGCTCGGTGTCCGGAATGCCATCTTCCTGACACGCAGCGATATATCGTGCATCTTCCTGCAAGCAACGCAGGAAGGCCGCAAGCGCTTTTACCGGATCTTCGCTTTCCTCTTCGTCATCCTGATATTTGCTCTCTATCCATGTAACGCCGCCTTCGGTCACGTTTTGTTTATGCGGTGGAATATGCAAATCCTGATGCGCCGCTTCGTAGACCGGACGGTTTTCCTTCGTCCACAGCACCTGCGAGAACGCCTCATTATAAAACTCAATCAGAGCAGGACAGGCGCGTTGCGAAAACGTCAATTCGCGCTGCTGTTCGGCGCTGAATTCCGCAACACGCACCTTCTCAAATAACGTCACATCGCCGCCGCGAAAACGATAGATGGATTGCTTGGGATCGCCCACCAGCATCACATTATTCTCGCCTTTGAGCAATCGCACCAATTCCCATTGCGCGGCATTGGTGTCCTGGAATTCATCCAATAGAATGTGCTTGATGCTGTGGCGCACTTCTTCGAGCAGTGCCGGTTGCCGGTGCAACATTTCTAATACGGCATTCGCCACATCCTCGAAACGCACTTTGCCCGATTGCCGGATGCGTTCCTGACGCTTTGCTTTATACAAGGCGGCAAGCTGTGCCAGCTGGCGCAACATCTGAAAGAGTTCCCATTCGTAATCACAAATATCGTCCCACGATTTACCCTCCGCGATTAGCTTGCGGGATTCCTCTTTCCATGTTTTATAAAAATTGGTGTTTTCCCGCGACCATCTTTCAGCGACTTCGGCAAGTGCGGGATCCTTCTTTAATTTAGCCGTGCGGAATGTCCCGGTTTTGGTTAATAAGGTATCAGCGGCAACGCTATCAACCAACGTTTGCCGTATTTCAGCATCGATGTCTTCCGGAACAGAACAAACGTAATTATTCCACAGATCGTTTAAATAGCAACCTGCCAGCGACTCGAATCGCTCGATAAATTCTTCACGCGAAATGTCCTGCTGCATTTCCTGAATATCTTCTAACGGCAAATCCGCAATTTCTTCTAATCGCACGAATATACCATTGAGATCGATTTGATCACTGAGGGTGAGAAAAACCTGCCACTGCTCGGGATCCTTTTCCAGCTCTTCCAGAAAGAGCCTTCTGGTTTCAACTTCCAGCAGGGACGATGTATATTTATCAACTATTTGATAATCATGAGGCAACGGCGAATATTCAGGATAAGACGACAAAAGTCCCGCATTAAAGCCGTCAATGGTGGTAATGCGGTTTTGCGCCGGAAAGTTATTGCGCAGTTTGTTGATATATGCTTTTTCGCTTTCACTCTGTGATAAAAGTACTTTTGCGGACAAGGTTTTATAAACGCGTTCCCGCATTTCGGCAGCCGCTTTTTCGGTAAACGTAATAGCAACAATTTCATTTAAGGCATATCTTTTTTCCAATAAGAGGTACAAAATATGTTGCGCCAGCGTCTCGGTTTTGCCGGTGCCCGCTCCTGCTACCACAATTTGCGCACCATCATAATAGGCTATTTTTTTCTGTTCTTCTGTCAGTTGCATCATTCCACCTCCTTACCGTTACCCTGCTCATTTTCAGTAATGCCTTCCATATAAATCAGCTTATTGCCGGCAAAAGCCAACTGTCGTTCTTGTTGCAATTCTTCCTTGCGATAACAAATATTGCGGTAATCGCAAAAATCGCATTTGGCATTTTTTGCACTGCGCACACTGATGGGAAATTGTCCCTGTGTGATCAACGCATGAATTTCATGAATCTGCCGCGAAAGCGTTTTGCTGAAATCCGCCCACTCTTCTTCCGACAACGGGCGCGGGCTGGACTTGTAATTTCTGCCTTTCTTTAACAACTCTCCGCGCGATATACCGGACGTATATTTACAGTCATTCAACGAATAAAAAGTGCCGCCCACGGCAAGCCCTTGCGAGCCAAACAACTGATCCAAAGCCCATACATACAACGGCAATTGAAAACTAATGCCATCCGGCGCTTCTTTGCTGGAAGGCACATTTCCTGTCTTATAATCGACGGCCAACACCGCCTTTTCATCCTGACTGACATCGAGGCGGTCGAATTTGCCTTCCAGCAAAATGGCCTCCATCCGCAATTGAAAACGGCCTTCATAGGCGCGTGATAACCCTTGCGGCAATTTCAATGATGATAATCCGAAAGGCTGCATGGCTGCGGCGAAATCGGACTTTGTCCAATCCCTGCGCAACTCCACTTCGCTCAGGATATATCTGCCCAAAACGCCTGCGGGCTCCTTTCCTCCATCAGCTATTAAACGGCGCAACTCCAACTGCTGCAAGCCTTTTGAAACCGGTAATCTGCTGACTTCATCCGTTGTCAACCGGCACATTAATTCCCAGGCGGATTGCTGGTGTTGCTCTGCGATGGGATGCGGAAACTGGTGATAAAACTGTTCGAGAATAGCGTGAATCAACGATCCGGTTTCATTTTTTTGCAATAGCAACAAATTCTCAGCGCGGCTTTTTAATAAAAGTACTTTTTGGAAAAAGTACTTTAATCCGCATTCCGCATAAGTTTGCAACGAGCTGGCACTTAGCTCCAATTGCTGATTGCGCGTTTGCCACAGCGACTGCATCAACGCGACGCCATCGCTCAGTGATCCATCATAGATATTTAATGCCATGGCGTGGCGCTGCGTGAACATCGTCAATGAGGCCTGCATCAATGGATCATCGGTAACCTGCGATAATTTGCCTGTCATTTCCGCGGCATGCGCCATGTCTTGTAACCACGCCGCGCGGCAAAAGTACTTTTGCGGATGCGTTAGTTTTTCCGGCTCCGTTGGATGCTCATCCTGAATCGTCTGAATCAGGGTTTCCAATAAAACCGTCGGCTGCGTGCTTCTTCCTTCATAAAACGCGGGCCAGGAAAAATGAATTTCCCGGGCTTCCGCCAGCGCCAGTGCCAGCCAATAAAGACTTTGCGCGGAAGGAGATGGCAGATGCGGACATAAGCGCTGGATGGTTTTCTGATGGCGGGCCTGCAAGGCATCGCGCGCAATTTGCGGATAATCGCGCTCGGTCATTCCCATCCAATAGATGACATCGGGCACATTTTGCTCCAGCTGACGCGGTGAAGTGATATTCATCCCACACGTCACGCCACCCTGCCCGCCTTGCGCCGCTTCGCTCAACAGCAAATTCAACTGGCTCTGCCAGATAGCCGCGCCGCCGGAAAAGTACTTTTCCCACCATGAGCTGGATTGCCGGAAAGCCGCCAGCGCCGCTCTGGCATCGGCAATTTGTAAGCGCGCTGTTGGCGCATATCCCCGCGTTCCCTCTTCGGCCCAATGACGCGTGACATCGTTCCACAGGCCATCTACCAGTTCGCTCCACTGGCGCGGCGAAGCGGCTTTACCGATGGCATGAATTCTTTCCTGCAATTGAGCCAGCGCGGCAATATCTTTTGCGGCCAGCTCGCTATCAACATCACGCAGCTTGAGACCGCTGTGCAGGAGATTCGATAAATGCTCAGGATTGCTTAATGTATTCTGGCGCGTCAGCAGTGCCACCTGTTCGAGACGCCGCACATCGAGCGCATGCCCGTCCCATTCCCAGCGCAATGAATCGCCGCCCAACGCATCCACCAATGCACTGAGTTTCCACCGGCCAGCCGGCAGATTTAATAGCTGCATTAACTTTTGCACCAGCGGCGATACGGCCAGCGATTGCCGCGGCGTGCGCTGCAGGGGCAATCCATACGCCGTAAAAGTACTTTTGAGGATGTCCAGGTAAGTGCCGGAATTATTGATGATCACGCCGCACTCCGCCGCCTGGCGCATATCCAGCGATCGCTCGCGAATCGCCTGCGCGGTCTGCCGCAATTCGTGCCAGGGCGTGTGCGCCGCGTGGGCGTGAAGCCGCGTTTGCGCTCCGATCATTGCCGGCAAATCATGCAATTGCCGGGCAGCGCGCGCGGGCGCTTCTCCCACAAAATGAATTTCGGCGTGCTGCTGCTGCCAGAACTGCAACGTTCCTTCCAACACCGAATCGCGCGTGTATTCCAGCAAGGCCGGCCACGTCGCTTCATCCGGACTTATTCCCGGCACCACCAGAGCCATGGCAAAATGATCGCATTGCGATATCAACGCACGAAAACCTTCTCGCTCATTGGGCGTCAGCGTCACCGCGCCTTCCACCATCACATGCCGCGGCGGGGCTGGATAAAGAGCTGCAAAACGAGCATACAAATGCGGCGCATATTCTTCATCCCACAATTCGCCCTCATGGCGTTGCTGCCAGGCCAGATATTTTTGCAGAATAAATTGCAAATCCTGTGACCACGGTCCGCCGTCATCCGGCCAGGTTTGCACGCCGGCGGCAAAGAGTTGCGCCATCCAACCATCCAATTGCTGCAGGAATGGATTGGATCCCACCAGCGTTTTCAATTCATTTAAATCCGGCCGGATATCTTCCAGCAACGCGCGCAACACCAGCCGACGCTGCGATGGCGTCACAAATTGCAACGGAATATCCGCGCTTGCTAACGCGGCTTCTTTAAACCAGTCGCCCGTCACAGCAAAGCGCGGCAATAGGCAACTTTCCCGGGCCCCCTGCTGCGCGAGATGCCGCCAACCGCGCACCGCGCCAAAACCCGGCACAAAAACGAGAGGCAATTGCGCCATGTCACCACAAGTGCGCTGCAAAACCGCGCGGCGCAACTCACGGAGCGTGTTACCGATAAAAAGTTGAGGTGACGGCATGTTTAATCCGCTTTATTGGATGATGATTAAAAGTACTTTTGAAGGCAAGATTTCTCCATTCCGCTCGTTCCTCGCCCCAGTACTAATGAACTTCTCGTTCGTCTTTCCGGCGCAGGCCGGAATCCAGGAAACTCCTTCTCCCTTTGGGAGAAGGCTGGGATGAGGGTAAAAGTACTTTGCTCTCACCATCCCTCACCTAACCTCTCCCAGAGGGAGAGGAACTGGAT
>Ga0182738_1001677_pt1 | contig 27201 bp, 22 predicted proteins | sample eDN5th30CBELigMG_FD_128876 | JGI IMG/M metagenome (GOLD analysis project Ga0182738, IMG submission 128876) | Enriched Miracle-Growth compost microbial communities from Emeryville, California, USA - eDNA 5th pass 30_C BE-Lig MG (version 2)... ...
AACTTTCTTTTGGAACAAAAATGTTATTGGTTTATCTTGAAGGAATCAAAAATAGTTTGGGGTTTTTGTGTGGTTTCTAGAGCATCTGAGGAACTCGGAGGAATAGAGAGGAAGCTAAATTAAAAAAACCTCCTACTACTGGCTACTAAATTATGTATATTGAAACCAATTAGTCTTTTGGGTTTAATCCAAAAAATCTATAATCAATTAAAAGCCACAAACTCAAACAATACACCGGAGCTTCAGGACTAATTTTTATATTTAAATTCAAGGGAAACATCTCTGTCTATAATTTATAAAAAAAATCCCCGAAAACAACTCAAATGCAACCTGAAATTTATTCTTCTATCAAATTCAAACAAATCGAGAGCGACAACACAAATTCTCTCATCACCAAGCTTTGCACAAATAGCAAAAAGATCTCCAAGAAAAGAACAAGATACCGAAGAATTGATGATGATATCAGACAAAAACTCATCGATGCCGTGCTGAAGGATGGACAAATGCTTAAAACAGTAAAATTATTTTTCCTTCTTTTTCTAATTCCTTTCAAGGCTGCCAAGTCATTTCAAGTTAACTATTCTTCTGCGAAATCCATCTTCCACACATTTAGAAAAGAAGGAAGAGTCAACAAAAAAATGTTTAGAGAACGTCATACTAAAAAGCCAGTCGGCCCTAAGCTCAGTTTTGACTCAACTGATTCATCCTCCAGTGAATCTCATTTAGACAGCCCCCTTCTTGAAAAGTCCTTCAAACCATTTTCACCACCATCTTTCAAACCCTCTAATTTGTCTCAAAAAGGTTTCTCACTCCATATTCCCAATAATTATCAACCCCAACCCACAAGAGTGTTGCCAACCTTTTTCCCAAGTGAACAACAAACTTATCCTCAGTTTCCCTTTGCCCAGTGTGGAGGATGCCGTAACATATGCCCATCTTTTGGTTGCCGTGAAGCTCCTCAAATCCCCACATTTGCACCTTTAAACATTCCCCACCAAGCTCCACAAAAAGTGGGACCTTTTGCTCACCCATCTTCAGCTTTATTAGCTTTACAAAGCCAAATCGAGAAATCATATTTTCAGCTTTTCAATGCCCAAAACCATTCAAGATTTGCTCATTTCCCAGCAAGATATCAAAATTAAAATCTCAATGCAAACATGAACGATCGAGTTCAGTTTTTTTAGAAAATGTAAAAACTTAGCTTAGGCAAAACACTTTTATACTGGTATTCAATCCTATATAATATGAACCTTTTTTTTATAAGAAATGACTTTTTAATTGGTTTTTTTTAGAGATTACGTATGAAACATATAATAAATACTACCAATCTTTATGTTTATTGGCTGATTTTATGACTTCTACTTACTACCCTACCGATCCATCGAGCGAGCAATCAATTCAAATTCCCCTTTTTATAAACTCTCAAACTCATTCACTCACTCGCCTATTTTTTAATTCCTGACGAGAGAATAAATTTTCTTTTCCTCTCTTGGGACTTGAAAAAGGGAAACAGGTTTGATATTGTGAGAGATGATTGACCTTTCAGACTCGGTTTAGTGGAAAATAAAAGGATAACCAAGAAGAAAAAGATTTTTTGAAGAGCCACAAAGTAAGTTGAATATAATTTTCTCTCAAGAGTCTCCGAACTTTCTATAGTTTACATTTAAAAATGTTGATAAAAAATTGCAAACAGACATTGTCTCATTCGTTCATTGGGCAGAGAGCATCTTGGGTTGATCAAAAAGCTTTCTGTACTGTTCATGCTAATATGTGCTTTTATGACGTTTTGGGCGTGAAACAAACAGTCAACCCAGCTGATCTCAAAAAAGCTTACTATGACAAAGGTGAGTTTTGTCCTTCCTCAACCTTTTAAATTTTCTCGAGTCAAAAAGTTCCATCCTGATCATAACCAAACTCAAGGAGCAGAGGTACTTTTTTTGTGATTTTATTTGAGTCTGAAAGGAAAGCTTCAAAATTGTTTCTCGTGCCTATGAAATTCTCAAAGACCCAGAATCTAGAAGAACCTATGATCTTAGCAAAAATGCCCAAGGCTTCACAGCAAGCGAATTCTCAGCAAAGGCCTCCACCGCCCACCAGTCAAATACCAGATCTAGTGATTTTTATTCAAAAGCACAACAACATGGCTATTCGCATGCGTATGCCCATCAGCAGGCTTGGGAAGAGTTTCATCACCAGAAAAGGAGTGAAGAGGCTATGAGGAATCAACAGTATCAAAGCTCTCAATCGACATCCAGCTCCATATTTGACAGACTTTCAGTCCGAATTGGAATCGTTGCTGCAGTCTTTTTCCTATTTGATCTTTGGAGAAGACAAAATAAATCCGGCCCTGACCAAGTCCTCCCATTTATCGAAGCTGGAGAAGGCCTCATCCCCCTGACACCAAAAATTGATGCTATCATGACCAAACAGCAACTCAGTCAAGAAATCAAAAATAAACAATTTAGAGTCGAATACCAAACAGCTCCTATCAGTGTGTCTCCTGAAGCAGCTCAAGCTCAGAAGACCTACAAAAAAGAAAAAAAAGTCGCCGGCCTAGATGCCTTTGTTCAAAAACAAAATTTCACACTCAAAAAATCCCAAGATCAATTTGCTCCTTCCAATTAATACTACATGAATCTATTTTTATGGTATATATATATATTTTTCTCTTGTATTTTTCATAATTACAACAAATCTTCTAAATTTGAAAGAAATTTTCAAAAAAGATTTTCTCTTTCCCGCTTTTCTTAAATCCAGATCTGAATGAAAATAGGTTTCATCTTCTTGAGATTTTCCAAACAACCAAACTAAGCTCTATCTTACAACTTATTCATTAAAAACTAGGGTATTTTCAAACGTCCAAAAAACGTTATCACACTTAGATACTGTAAAAATTAATTCCTTGATTACTTTCTCTTTGAAATTCAAGAATTTTCCAAATTTTTTTCCCTCTCCTTACTGAGGTATTTTCTTAGATCGCCACGTATCACTGATTAGGACTAATAATAGACCGTCCTTCACGAGGATAAAATGTCTTCCACGTGGTAAAAACGTTAACGTGAATGGAGAAGAATTGATATGGACCACGTGTGAATCATCAGCATTTTTAAGGCGCGTTTTCTGAGAAAATTTATAATTTTAATTAAATGCATTCAACAAGATATTCTCACTTTTATCTTCTTTTCATCATTGCAGCTTGCCTTTGCAGTGTTGCTTTCCAGAAAAAAACTTCGCTTTATGATGGTTCCAAGTCCAACACACTCTTATTGACTCGTGAAAACTTTGATAAACAAATCACCAAGCATAGAAGCAAACTTGTTTCAGTTATTCATTATTATAAACATGATGGTAATCTATTTTTTTTTGAGTTAATCTTGAAATTTACTTTCATAGACGATGGATCCAGAGATCTTACTTATGAATTTGAAAAGTTTGCTTCTGAATGGCAAGGAGCTTTCAGAATCGGAACTGTCGATTGCTATGATCAATATGAATTATGTGAAAAGGAACAAATCACCAAGACCCCAACTATCAGAGTTTACCCTCTTCTTCCTATTCCCGCTTACGATTTCGAAGTAATCATTATTTCTTGTCAAAGCACTCATTAAATTAGGGTGAAATGAGCAGCAAGGGTTGGACTGCCTCAGCAGCTAGATTCGTTGGGTCAAATGTCCTTGAACTCAATAGCACCAATTTCAACAAATTCCTTCAAGATAACCCAAGCGTTCCTAAAGCTCTTTTGTTCACTGACAAACCAGGCTTGCCTTTGATCTGGAAGACTCTCAGTATTGCTTTCGAAGTAATTTGAATAAATTAAAAAACCCGCATCTTATAAATTTTGTTTTAGAAAAAAGTCTTCCTTGGTATTGTCCGCAAAGAACAAGAAGACATCTTCCGTCAATATGGAGTCAGAAAGACCCCACAAATCTTGCTCATCAAGCCAACTGACAAAAAGACTGTTCCTTATGATGGTGAACTTAAATACGGAAAGATTTTCGACTTCTTGAATATTTACACTGAAACCTTCGTCCCTGGAGGTGAAAACCTCGCTAATGATAAGCCATGGAACAAGGAAATCTTCCCTGAACTCCACCAAAAATCTGCCAGTGACATCTGTCTTAGCGTAATTCTAGTCATAAAAAAATCACTTTAACTTCTTTAGCATGAAGGGTACCTTTGTGGTATTTACTTGACCAGACAAGCTCCTGATGCTGATGTCACTCAAGTTGTTGAACAACTCTCCAGAGATACTACTGAAGGCAGATATAAATACATGTGGCTCAACGTTGAAAGCCAACCTCAATTTGCTCGTGTTTTCGTCGTCGATGAATACCCCAAATTCATCCTCCTTTCCCATGGTAAAGTCAAGAAATACATGATCCACGAAGGCGATTTCTCCAAATCTTCCATTGGTAATTGAAAATTTTTTGAACCTTTTGAATTTATATTTTTTAGATCAAACATTTGAAAAGATCAGCAGCGGAGATGCTAGATTCAAAAGAATCACTGAAGATTTACCCTCTCTTAATTAGTTTATTTTATTCCATAATGTTTATCAAATAATAAATGTTTGTTTGAAAAAAAAAATCATTGAAAATTCCCTCTCATAAAATCAATTTATTTTTGTTTAATCAGAATCGTTATAATAATAAACAACATGAAATACTTTCATAGACTCTCACTAATGACAGATGAATTTTTTATTGGCATACAAAGGTAATTCTCTATATATTCGAATTTTCCCCCAATACTCCTCTTCTATTCAAGGTCTGAGCTGAGGTTCCAGACAAGTAAATTTGATAATTCGCCGTGAGATATCATGATAATTTTCAAGTTATTATCTCTTGTTGCTCTGATCAATTGGAGTTTGTGATTTGTGGGGGTATCTCTGTCGATGCCGACCCTGTAATCACCAATGAGAGGTGAAGTTGTATTGTTTGTGCTTCTGGAGACCATTAAACTTGATTCATTGAATCCTAAACTGATAATCATATATTGCTCATAGGCCTCAATCTTGAAGGGATTCTCAAAGTACAACATTTCTCCGACTCCGTTAGAGTGACCGTCGATTGCTTTTAAGCAAGCATTTTTCTCAATATCCCACAATTTTATTTTGTTATCCAAACCACCAGTGATGATAATGTTGCAATTATCTGTAGCAGAATTCACCGAAGTAATTTCGCAAACGTCTTCAAATACCTTGTCCAGTTCGCAAGAGAACACGACTCTTCTCTTCAATTGGTTAGAATATTCATAAACAATTTTCCAGATGCAGAAAGTCTTGTCTTTACTGATGGATACAAATCTTGAGTTGTCCTTAATCAAATGCAAACCGTTGATTTGAGCAGAATGATGAGTGAGCTTATTAAACAACTTGCCAGTTTGCATGTTCCACACCAGAATATGATTTTCCTTTGAACTACTCAACAGGGTTAAACCATCTCTCAGAGGCAACAGATCCAAAACATCATCTTTATGCCCTTTCAGCAATCTGACGCATTTCTGATTAGCAACTTGCCATGCTCTAATTGTTGGATCGGGATTACTTCCTCCTGTCAAAATCACATTCTCATCTATAGAATAAAATTATTAGATAAAAATCATGACTCTCAAAAAATTACTTAAATCACCAGTTTGAATATTCATCATATTGATGGCACTAACTGCAGAATTGTGGGCTTTGAAGAAACTCACCAAGGCTGAGCTGGAGTAATTCCAGACTCTCACTATACCATCAGAACAACCGATTGCGGCATAGTCAACTGGAATTGCTCTGACACACAGACTCTTGACATTTTCTTCAAACTTGATTGCGCTCTCCAAATTAATCTTGGTATTGAGCAGCTTTTCAGAGTCACCAATAATGTTGAGATTATCTTCGGAAATGCAACTCTCAATTTGAGGGAAAGCAAAAATGTTGCCAAAGATTTCAGGGGTTGTGATGAATGCCATACTGGGGGCAAAGTCTTCCAAGCACTCCTTGGTCTTGGCAATAATGTTTTCCTTGACTTCTGTAAACATCATTTGTAGAGATTCAGTGTGGTTATAGAGAGGCTTGTGCATCGTTTGTTTTGTGAGCTCATCAGTCAAAAATCCAATCAATCTTTTGCTCACCTCCCTGTTGATTGAAGATGCGTTGGCTTGAACATTGCAAGTTTCTTCCTTAAATTTGTTGAAAGTGTTGTTTGGTGTTGTGGGGTCGACTCTGTAGAATTGCACTTTCTTCATAACAGGATTGAACGCTTGTTGTTGTTGCTGTTGAGCGATAAAGTTCTTTCTAGTGTCTTGAGAGTTGAAAAACTCCTTTGCTTTATCCTTATACTGAGTCACCTTTTCTCGGAGAATACGGTAGTTTTGCTTGTACTGTTCGAGGTAAATATCAAGGTTACTATGGATCAAGTTCTTTTGCTCGGTCAGAATCTCTGCTACTTCTTGCAAAATCTGATCCATATCAATATTAACTTTATATTTCTCTTTTGTGATGTGGTGTTCCATTGTTCTAATATTTTCCTCTTCTTCTTCGAGCGATTTGCCGACTCCTCTTGGTAAAATAAACTCTTCAAAAATATTTGGCTCGTCTTTCTTTGGCTCTTTCTTTTTGTAAGTTTGGGCAGTTGACCAGAACATTGGGTTCTCTCTCTTTTCTTTTTCCTTTCTCAAAGGAGCCGACGAATCATCAGCAGTTTCTCCTTTTCCTCCTGTGTTGTCTTGGAACAACAACTTGGCGATTTCTCTTCTCATATCCTCTCTTCTAACGAATTTTTCGTCTTCTCTTTCAAAATAGCTCTTGCCAGTGGAGGCATCCATATTTGATAAGAATTCTGGAGTACTATATCTTCTTTCGTTTCCGCTCACTGTAGACCAAAACATTGGGTTGTTCTCTCTTCTTCTTAAAGGAACATTCATGCTTATTTTCTGAGCTGGCTCATTTAAAACATTCAATGAAGACGTCTCGCTTCCTTGATAGTTTGTATAATCCCCGCTCTCTCTCATATTCGTCAAATTTGTCAAAGATCCTGGTCCTCCTGGATTCTGCTTAATCTTGATCTTTATTCCTGACTTTTTCAATGATTCTAAACGTGAAGCCATGTCGATCCTCGTAGAATCATCATTCTGTGAAATGTTTGTGTTTTGTGAAAGGTCCATGATATTTGAAATATTTAAATTGATATTTGCTGTTTTTCCAAGTTTAATAAATAATCTTTCAAATTTTATCGCATTCCATCTCGAGTAAATCATTCTCAGAGAAAACTGTATACAGATTTTATTTTTCAAAAATGGGTTATTTTAAGCTCATTTCAGAGTTAATCTTCCATTGATCACCTTAGAGATAGCCAAATGAAGAAAAAGATAGAGTGGAGAATGAGCCAATCAGATTTCAGTATTTTCTTGCAAATTCTTGGCCTTGGCAGTTTTTCCAGTGAAATGATCTCAAGGGGCTATAGCTTAACTGGTAAAGCAAGTGGTGTCCAAAACCACTGAGTGAAGGTTCGACTCCTCCTAGCCCCAAATCTTTTTTGAGAATTTGATCTTTTTTTAGATTTTAATTTTCGAAATTTTTTTATTTCATCAGATTTCAAGAGAATAATTTTATTTTTTAAAAAAGAAAACAAACAAACATCTCACATATAACACAAATCTCTTTTTACAAATTACAATCACGAATAGTATGGTTCCAAAACATTTTTCCAAGTCGTTTGATGAATTTTATTCTTTGAGCAGGGATATCAGCTTTTTGGGAGAACTCAGAAAAGGGAATTTCAAGGGTACCTAAAAACCTGTCTTCATAACCAATAACGAATTCCTTGTGATCTAATTTAGAATTCCATAAAATCTTTTTGTAGATATATTCAGCTCCTTTAAGCTGCGAAAATGAGGTTTTGTTTTGAGTTTCTTGGTTTGCAACAACTTTTTTATATCCCATATTGGCTCCTAATGCAGCAAGAGTATCTTTATTTAAAGAAATTTTAATAATCTTGTATCTCATGCCACCCCTGATTTTTGTGCATTGGTCAGTCAAGTTAAACCATTTTAGGAGGGATTTTGGAGGAGCATCTTTTATTATTTCAACTGATTCCTTCTTTCCTTTTTTTCGGAGACCATCATTATTCTTTGCTACTGCTTCCTTTTCCTCTTTAGTTTTATTGTTCTTTACCAATGGCTCTGTAATCCAAACATTTCCTTGCTCTGTTAAAATTGCAGAAGCCTTCATTCCACATTCAACATGTCTTATTCTGTCATTTTCAGCCAATTCAGGCAGCATCACCTCTGTCGGATGCATTACAGTCGCGTTACCTGTATTCACTCCTAATTGGCCATATGCATTATTTCCCCATCCATAAAGCTTCACTTTCTTGTAACTCTGTTTTGACACCTTTTCAATCTCTTGTAAAAACTTTTGTTGAACCTGAGGACTAACAATAAAAATAAATGCTCTGATATTCCCATCATCTTACCTTCGCATACCAAGTCGATTGACTAAAAATTCTGTATCGGCATTCATTAATTGTTCACCAGTTATATTCTCATATTTAATGATTTTACGATAAGCATTAAGCTGCTTTTCAAAAAGCCACTCCAAAATTTCCTGTTGATTCCATTTATCAATACTTTCGACCTCTCCTTGTTCAAGAGCGAAATAAAAATTGTATCCACACCAAAGTTTTGCTATTGGCCTTCCTTTCAAGTCTTCATAAGGGTTCACCATGAATTTTTCATTGTTGATCACAGAAAAATCGCATTCATATACAACGTTGTTCTTGATTAGGAAATATGCGACAGAATTGCCCACACAAAATGACTGAATATTCTCGTAATCCAAGCCATCAATTTTCCTCATTCTCTCTGGAGCATTCAAGTCCTCTGGAAGCAAATTTAGCAAGCTCAAATACTGAGCATCCTGCTGAAGCTGCTTTTTACCATCCTCTTTACACTCCTCTTTTTTTATCTGATTTTTTGGCTCTTCTGGAACTTCCAACATCAGTATAGCATGATAATACGAAACTGCAAAATCTTTTAAGGGTTTGCTGATTGTAAACTCAAGTAGAGATTCTTTCATTTCATCACTTTTCGCTCCGGGATTGTAGAAAATCACGTAGAGCTGTCCTGTCAACGTCATATAATAAAAATCTTTTGACTTTGTAAAGAATTTCGCAACATTATGTCGAACATTTTTTCGGTTAATACTCTTCATGTTAAAAGAAGAGTCCTTGTATTCTTCTGTCTTGAGAAATATCAGGTCGTTGTTGTAGAGATGAAAAACAACAAATTTTGTCCCCAATATAAAATCCTTCACCCCATAGGTTGAGCATCTTGGGTACCGAGTAAAATAAATTGTGCTATAAGAGTTGTTTCCAGTTGGTAATTCTGTAAGTAGCACTTCCCTCGAATAAAAAGCTCTAAATAGTCGAAGGTAGTGATCACCACTCACTTGCATATCCCAAGGGTCGATCAAATTGTTCATCACCAGAAAACTCTTGAAATATCTGTTCAGTAAATTGTAAAACTCAGTCGAAACGGCTAAAGAATTGATCAAGGAAGAAAAGTCGAGGTATGAAAAGATCTTTTCATGCAACTCATAGAGGACTTGCTCAATTTTTCTCGAAAGCAGACTGCTATATTTCTCCATAGATGATAAGGTTGGGAATAAATTTCAATTCAATAAAAATTTCTGATATTACTTATTATAATGGATTCAAGTCAAGATATCTTATAAAAGCTTGCGCAATTATGTTGCATAATAAGCGCCGCTTCTTTTCACAACACAAAATACATACGAAACTACACACACAAGCCTATGTTCCCTAACAAAAAGTAAAAAGTCTAAATGTCTACAGAAAAACTCAAAGCAAGTCTAATTTAGAACTTGTCATTGTAATCCATCTTGCGCAATTTTTTGATGAGCTCAAAATCTTTTTGCATTAAAGTCCGTCGGCCCGCATGCCTCATTGCTGCAGCTGCATCCTCCATAAATCCAACCATATAATCCTCGACGGCCATTTGTAATGCTCCCAAGGCTTGTTTAGTAAATCTGCAATCTGGGATAAATCTGTAAGAAATGTCCTTGCACAAGTTCTGGAACACTCTTCTGGGAATGCTGTTCACAATAAATCTTTTGGTTTCGATTGGTTTTCGCAGAGTCCGTCTCACTCCTTTCGGAGTCCCAATTAATGACACTCTCTTTTTCGGAACTATCTGACTGGTCTCAGCATTATTCTGAGTCAACCGTTCGAAGCTGCTTGGAATTTCAGTCGGAGCACTTTTTCTGGCAGGCTTTATACTTGGAGCAAATCTTGATCCGAGTATAGGTCTTTTACTCGCTTGCTTCGTTCTCACCATACCGCTTTGGAAAAAGGGATGATAATTTTACTAATCAAAATTAATTATACGTCCAACTTAATTCTTGAAATAAACCTCTTGGTTAATATGGGGAAATTCCAAAAAAAATAGAAACTATGCCCTCTTATTTCTCCTCAAAAATTTTTTTGAGAATATCCTTCTCCTTCTGTTCCTCTTGGGTTGAATTCTAAATTTCCAAGACATTTTTTTTTGAATTTTTCATTTTGAGATCAGAAACTAACAAATTAATCTAAAACCAAGTTGATTGAAATTGATTAATATGAATGAAAAAAAAGAGAAAATCATTTTTTCCAGAATTTCGCCAATCAAACAAAAAGATAAACTCGAGATTCTTATGCAAATACTTCCTCCCTTACCTTGACATACATACTCAATAAAAATTCATCCATATTCTTAAAATTAAAAAAGGGCTCAGAACCTTCTGAACCCACTGGAACCTCATTCATTATCCCTCAATGGGAGGCTTTCCCCATTTCTGCTTGTTTTTTAAGTAAGCCTTCACAGATGTTTTTAAATAAGGCACTATCATCATTTTTAATTAATTTAACCTTAAAAGTTTACATTTTTTTCGAAAGAATTTCCACAGATTGCAAAGTGTCTTCGATTTTCTCACATTCGTTCACAATATTCACAAAAGATCCCATTGTATGTTCAATACTATCACACCATTGGTTAATGCCTTCTTGATAAATCTCAGACAGCACTTTATTATTATGAGTGAGCTAATTATTTGAGAAAACCACCGAAACTCAAATTTACCTTGCTCAAAGTGGCTTGAATTCTAAAGATCATCAAGTTATAGTCCTTCTCCAGAATGTTCAAATTCTTTTCCAGTTGCAAAGCTAATGCTTTGTTAACTGATCCTTCGTTTTGTTCAGCCATACTAAAATAAAAATTTTAATTTTTTCAGTCTTCGGAAAATATTATGTAAACAAATTTTTTGTTCTGAGTCTTCTGAGGATTTTAGAATTCAATCGTGTATCATTATTATATATTGAAACAACGGCAACAACAAATATGTATTTACTCTTCATGAATCTTAATGAGTATTTTTAAAGATAGAACAGAATTTTTCACGAAGCTTATTAGTTTCCATAAATCCAAATTCAGAATATTCAATTTCAGAATAATTTTTCAAGATAAGAATATAGAATTGACTCAGCATGTCCATCAGGTTATTGATGATAATCTCGACTAAGCGATAGACTTTTTCGTAATCAGCCTGACTCAAATAATTTTGCATCTTGTTTGATAAATCTTGAAGAATATATTCAGCATTATGAGTAAACATAAGGTAGCATTTATTAATCATATCTTTGCTCAACATCGACTCCATCTCCTTCTTTACTGCTTCAGCTTCAACTCTTCTCCTTCCTTCGAGTGTCTTTTTGCTCGGCAAAGAATTTGAACTGGTCTCTTTTTCCGCACCTCCACTCACGTCATTTAAACTTGGAATCTTGTCGAGTGAGGTCTTTGAGTTTGAAGCTTTGGTTTGATCAACAGCATTCCTGGAGTAGCCTCCTTCCTCAGTTGGGATGTAAGCTTCTAAACTGCGATATCTATCCAGATATTCAATCAGCTTGATTGAAATGATAAAATCGATATCTTGGATGAAATAATCTGATATTTTATTCAAGTGTTGAATTGGCTCCATTTTCAAGTCGCAGTCAAACTCGAGCATTTTGGGAGAAATCTTTTTACCTCCAAAGATTGAGACGTTTGTTACAATCTTATCTAAAAGACCTCCTTCATTTCTATTCAATCCAACATCATCATCCAAGTTCAAGCTGATTGAAAACTCATTGAGCCTATCAACCAAGTACATAAAGTTCTTCAAAAGGAACAGGAAAGAATCAATCTTTTCAACAAACAGATCACTAGCAAGATACGTGTTGTTGACTGTGATTGATATGATCTGATTGTAAATTGACTGAAATGATTTCTTGTCAGCACGATTTTTCAAATTAAACAGTAACTCGCAAGCAGTCTTTATCAGAGGGAAAATCTCATTTTTCATATCTGCCCTGAAATAAGGACTCTTGTACATTTCAGACTTTTTAAGGTCCACTGGGTTCGAGTTGTATTTCTGATTAAATTCCTTCCAGTATTGGTTCATATTAAAGTTGTTGATATGATTGTTAACATAGTACTGAATCTTATCATACAACTTGGAGTTTATGTCTGACCGAATGTTCTTCAAAAAGCCCACAAAATTCTCGATAAACTTCTCAAAGTTGGTTCCATTCTCATCCTTTAATTTCTTTTGAATATTCACCATAAAATGTAAGCTTCCAGAGTCATTCAAATTTTGGAAAATTCCCTCAATGAAATTTTTCTCTCTTTCTCGTTTCTCGTCCAAATCTATTGAAGCAGTAGAACTTTGAGGAGATTCAGTTTCTGAAATTTCAGTGCTCACTTCTTTAGATCTTAGGTTACATTCAATGGGAGAAATGTAGAAATTCAAAACATCGATAGCTTCGAAAAAGTTTTTCAACTCATGTTCAATCTGAATAAACCCAAAAATATACTCGTAATACTTGGAAAGCAGCTCCTTAACAATATTTCCAACCACATTTGACTCACTAAAATGGATGGTGTTGTTGAAAAAGTGATTATGGTAAATCAACTCAAAGAACGAAGCTTGCAAAACAAACGAGACTAATTTTGCCGTCACTGTTTGCAAATCCTTTTGTGGAATTTTATGAAGCTGATTGGCTGTGTTTTCAAGAACTTTGTTTTGCAATGCTTTCCTGAAAGTTCCATAGTAAGAACCAAACAGGTCCATCAAAGTCTCAACACAATCAAAATCAAATCTATTCAGCAAGTGGAGATAACTCAGCAAGTTTCGCAGATTCTTGTTGATGTATTTTCCTTCAATTCCCTGGTTCTGGTCAACATGACTTGCAGAAAACAATTGGTTAAATTCTGGATATAAGATAACCAAAAGATCTCGATTCTTATCATGGTTCACTATCACATTCTTGTTTGTAATTTCAAGCTTATCATATGAGAACTTATCCATTTCCTTCACAATGTCGTTGTGACTTCTTGTAAAAATCTTGATAAACATCGACTTTATCACAGAGAGCAGCTTCTTCTTTACTTTGTCGTATTTCTCCAGGAACGCTTGACTGTTTTTGTAATTAGGCTTCGATTGGAAGAATTCTAAAGCGTCCATAATTTCACTCAAGAATCGCTGCAAGTTGGGCTCATAGATATGAATATTGGAAATATTCAATGCAAGATTATCGACGTCCTTTTCCAATTTCTCACAGTCTGTAAAGTAGCTCAGTATACTCTGCACATGGACACCTGTATCAACCAACACTTTTTGCTGTTCAAGCATAACTGATGACTCCTCATAGAAAGTGTTTATTTTTTCAATCACAGAGTTTTTAATTTCATCAATCTGATTGATATTTGCTTCGTAGTCTTTGGCATTTTCAATAACTCCATTCAGAGCCTTTTGGATCCATTCCTCAAAGCGAATTGCATCCTTCAGCAAGTAATAGCTTGCATCGAAATTCTCTTTTTGAGTTAGGCTCTCAATTTCAATCGTATCATTTGTTTCCGCGCCACTCTCAAATTTCTTTTCAGTTCTCACTTGAGGTTTTACTCCTGAAAACTGACCATCATAAGTCCCTAATAGATCGCCAAGATCCTTTGGTAGCTTGTATTTGGCATCCCACTCCGTAATCGTCGGAATTTTTTGAGATTGACTTGTCATTTTTTCGCTGTATTATTTAATAATTTTCTCTCTAAACCAAAATCCGAAAGAATAATTATAAAGTTTTAGATTTTTATGCCTTTCTCTGACTAATAATTTGCGGGAATTCTTCAACTTCGAAAAGAACAAATTCTTGTGAAAATGGGCTCATATGGTCTTGTTTGTAAAATTTTACGCATATCTGTTCCCTCTCCATCAACTCTAGATCCGAAATTTCTATCCCTACTTCTTCTTCAACACTCAAGAAACTCAAAAAGATATCGATGAATGAATTTATTTATCTTTCCAAGAATGAGATGACAAATATAATCTGGATTTTTTTCCCAGAAGTTTTCAACTTTCAGGGATTAAAAAAATACAAAGAAATGATAACGATGAATCCTATGATAATCAACTGAGATATCTTGTTAAGTACTTTCAATCCCAAACAGAAATCCTTATTATTAAAATTGAGTCCAATAAAAGAAAACATGGCTTAAGCTGACTTTTTCTCTCAACGAGGGGAAAATTTTAGATCATCACTTAGAAAAGAAAACAATGATTATTGGAGGACAAAATGAATTTCTTGAAAATAACATTTTGGGAAGTTTAAATTCCAAGTGAAGATTTTTGAATGATATTTTTCCAAAACATCGAAAAAGAATGGGAAAAATGAAAGAGTCAATGGATTTTCATTCTCAAATTTTTATCACTTTGACGATTTGCGAGGAGAGAATTCTTTTCTTACATTTTAAATTTCTTTTCAAAACAATGAATTTGTTAAACTGAATGAGAAAATGAAGGAATTTTTTTGCAAGAAAAAAGGAAAAGGATTTTTATCTCCAGAAGAACGACTGAAAAGAGATAAACTTTTTTTTTAATATTTTTTTCCTCAAACATTCGAAAATTTTCTATGATCTTTTTTCTTCATTCGAGCTTTCTGAGTGATGAAGGGATATGAAAAATCTCTTTCGAGGGAAGAATCCTTGAAAGAAAATTTCCTAGAGTTTTTTTGTCGAAATTATTTCTGGAGTTTTTTTAATTTTTAGAGAATATAGGTAAAACATTCTATCCAGAGTATTTTAGGAAAAGTCATTAAAATCTCGGAGATTCTGAACCTTGAAAAGGTAATTTGATCAGAAAGGAAATCTTAAAAAATTTTCTTCCTTTTCTCATCTAAGGATCATTCTTTTGCCCTGTTTTTCAGAATAAAAAATTCAAACTCCTTTTCAACGCTCTCAAAAACCTTCATTGAGACTTTGGACTCTGGCTCAGGAGGCCCTTGAAGAATACGACTCGAAATTTCGAAAATTCAAAAAAGATCTTCAGTTTTTTTTACTTCGAATATTTTTTTTTCTTCTTGGCAAAGAGCAAAGTTTGAGCAACAATACTGAATTAAGGAAAATTCAAGTTCAGTTTCAAAAATTAAAAAAAAAAAATTTTTTTTTTTTGTTTTGAAAAAATTTTGGGCACGGTGTTATCAAAAATTTTCAGTCGTCAATTTTTTCAAAAAAGAAACAAATGAGCTCTTGAAAAAATTTTTTCAAAGGATTTGACAAGTTTTGAGACCTCGGTGAGTTCGGAGATTTTATTTGTAATTGAACAGAAGAAAAAGGTCTTGAATTTTTAATTATTGACAAACTAGACGAGACAAAAAATTTTTGAAGGCGAGAGGCGAGATAATTTAGATAAGCAAATCTAGAAAATCCGCCTAACCTCAAAGCAAAATCATTCACCAACTTAAATAAAAAAAAAATCTCCAGCATTTTCCCAATATTTTTAATCATAAGAGTTTTGAATGAAAATTGGCCCTTCAAGTTAGAATCAAAACAAAAAGTGAGATTTTTCTCCTGAAACATTCCATTTTCATGAAGGAGTTTTGCTATGAATTCACAAAATGTTATTTCACTCACATTGTTAAAAAAAATATTATTCCAAGCAGGATCCCAGAAGAAGTTCAACTGATCTAAAATTGCATCATGATGGCTTCCTCAATATCAAGTAAATCACTTTGCTTGCTTGAGAAATCCTTTTTTTGAGATATAGAAAAGTGAAAATTGAGTAATGAAATCTCCTCTATCAACTATCTAAATTTGAAAAGTATAGTGTTTTGTTTGCCCTCACCAAAATAGACCACAATTTTTAAAGCCAAGAGCCAGCGTCATTCAAGGTTTTTTGCCTTTTTGGAGGTAAGGCTCAACATATCCTCCTTCTTCTTGAGATTTTGATGGTGACTCTCGCCATGAATTTTATTCGATCAACTGAAGGATTTTTAACCGATTTCTATTCTTAATTTACCCAGAGAAAGGTTAATCAGAGGATTTTCGTGAAGAGCCGAATTAAAGCTATTAAAGATGACTATGCCTCCAAAATACTGAAATAACTGAGAGGCAAGATCTCATTTGAAATGAAACCGCGGAGAGGGCCTTGTGTCTCAAAAATAATTTAATTGCCTTTGAGAGAATTTAAACTGATTGGATTTTACCACAACTGTATTACAAATTAGTTCTCTATTATATGACGAAGTTTGCATCTCAATTTTGCTTTCACATTGTGGGAAAATTAAAAGGACTAAAAATAATAGCAAGTGTATTAAATATGAGAAAATTACGTCTTTTGATCTTAATTTTAGTATAGATTTGAGCAAAAAACGTCAGCAACGTAATATACAGCTCAGAAGAAATTAATTAAAATTTTTATTTGCACAAATTAGTGACTTTCCAGATTTTCCTCTGGATTCACAGGTGTTTAGAATTTAAATTTTTTTTGCTCCACTTTTTCAAACTTTGTTTTTCCTCCTCTTTTCTTGATTTTTGAAATACTTTTGTCAATATCACGAGATATAAGACCTTTAATTCCCGCACTCTTCTTGTTGAATTCCACTTTCCCGTTCTCTTTCCATCACATTGTGTGGATCCAACATTCAAGTGTCCAATAAACTCGGAAAGGGACTCTGAGTCTTCTATCAACTCTCTGTCTCCTCTTTCTCTCTTAAATAATAGAATTATACAGATTTTGTTAAAACTTCACTCCTCAAATTATCTCAAGTCACGTCACATTCAATCATCATCCCTTTTCTTTCCCTTCTCCTCATTCATCATTTCTATCCTTGAAATATGAATATCAAACAATTCCAAGCAATTCTTCTAGTGAAGATAGCAAAAAAAAAAACTAATCTTATTGAATTTGTTTTTCTACTTTTGAAAGAGAATAATTTGGAATCAGATTCAGTCAAACTCAGAGACTATCTCGAATCCTTGAAAGTTAGTTTTCTCATCTGTTCATCTTGCACAAATGAGCGGAAAATAATTCTATTGTTGTTATTTCATGATCATTCAAACTTCAATTTTTCCTTGAGAAATATATGGATCTTTCTGAAATAACCATCTGAGATAATGGAGAGATCCTCAAGCCTCAAGTTATCCCTTGGTATTTTTTATTATTTTTCTACAAGACCAGACCATAATTATTAGAACCTTGACTCTTAGATGTTATTTTTATGCACGTGAACTCTGAGTTGAGTCAAGTTTCCTTTCTTTTCCCCTCCAATTTGACCTTGAAACTCCACAAAAAAGCTGAAAGGAGAAAAACAAGCTTGATCTTTCTCGAGCGATATTTCTTTCCTCTCAAGAGAACCAGCCCCTTTCTCCTTAAGAATGTGAAACTTCTTTCAATTATTTTATGAGTCCAGCGCTAAATTTAAAAATTGAATATTCTGTATATGACGACTTTACAAAGATATCTAGACTTTCAAAGTTAAATAATAGAATCTTTTAATGACGTGAATTTTTACATCTTATTTCGCAAATGGACTTCTAAATTAAGATTTCAACTTATGAGTGTATTCTGTCCTACTTTCTTTGTAAGGACGTTATTTGATCACTCTTAACGATTAATCCCTAGTCTCGGACAAGAAAACTCAAGTTTACCGACTTTTCTGGAAGAAACAGCACACATCCTCTTTTGATGCGCATTATTCGTTTGAATTGATCTAAAATTATAGATATGATTTCAAATCTTTGAGCAAAATGGAAGCTTTAAAGGCCCTTTTAGAGTTATTTTTACCTCTCTTCATCTAGCACCCTATCTGGAATAATCTGGCGGTTCAAAGACCTCGTAAGGATGGGATCCTAATCGGAAATTGTATCCCGCATTCAATAGCTAATTCTGATGTCATCTAACAGAAATTTAAATTTTAAACTGTCTCACAGAAAGAACTAGAACAACCCTTTCAGATTAGAAAATCCAAGACATACTACAAAATTAGAAATGTATTACAACTTAAAGACCTCTATATGACTTTGAAATTCAAACTTTCGACTTTAATTCGAGTTAAATTTGATTATTGACATCAGTAATGTCTTTAGATTAGACAGCCACAGCATTTTTATTAATAAATCCAATTAACTTTGATACATACTAAGTTACGAACGAGCGAAATCATGATGATTTAAATAGAACTGGTATTTTATTAAAACATTCTTAAAATTTTTTTTATTCATTGAACACTGAAATGCAGCAAGCAAGAAACGTTGGCATTCATGCTGTTGAAATTTATTTCCCCAAGACTTACGTCTGTCAAGCCGAGCTTGGTAAGTCTCTCTTCCACATTTTTCAACTCTCTCTTTCTTCCCTTTCCGAAGTCGGAATACTAACTTTGTCTTAGAACAATTTGCAGGCGTATCCAAGGGTAAATACACTATCGGTCTTGGTCAAACCAATATGGCTTTTGTCCAAGATAGTGAAGACGTAAATTCTATGGCATTGACTGTTGTCCAGAATCTCCTGGAAAAGTTTAAAATCGACCCTCGCAGCATCGGACGCCTCGAAGTCGGTACTGAGACCTTACTTGATAAGTCCAAGTCCACCAAGACTGTCCTCATGCAACTCTTCGCAAAATACGGAAATCATGATATAGAAGGTATTACCAACATCAATGCTTGTTACGGAGGCACAAGCGCCCTCTTGAACACCATCAGTTGGATCCAAAGTGAGTCTTGGGATGGTAGACTCGGTATCGTTGTCGCCTCAGACGTTGCTGTCTACGCTAAAGGTCCTGCTAGACCTACTGGAGGCGCTGGAGCTGTCGCCATGCTCGTCGGTCCTGATGCTCCCATCATCATGGAAAATCTTAGATGCTCTTACCTCGATCACACATACGATTTCTATAAGCCAGATATGAACAGTGAATTCCCCACAGTCGAAGGTCAAGTTAGTATTGCCAGCTATAGTAAAGCAATCTCGAATTGTTACCTTGGCTTGAAACAAAAACTTAAAAACCAAAGAGGCGAAGATTTTAATCTTGACAGCGTTGATTACTGCTGCTTCCACACACCATTCTGCAAACAAGTCACTAAAGGCTTCAACATGTTGTTTGATCTCGATATGAAGTACCTTGATTTTCCAGAGCTTTCTCTAAATATTCTAGGGCAAACGCCATCTCTGGCAAAAACATGAACTCTGAAATTCAAACCCTCCTTAGTGAGCATAAAAAGCAACCTCTTGACCCCAAAGTTGCTCAAAAAGCCTTCAAAGCTTACTGGGATACCAAAGTTCAACCCTCTTTACATTTTGCCACTCATCTCGGCAACATCTACACTGGCTCCCTCTATGCCGGCCTCGTCTCCTTAATCTCCGACCCATCTATTAACCTTGAAGTACCTCTTACTTGGAAGTCACAAACCTTACTCTCAATTAGAATAAAAGAATTATGATGTTCTCTTATGGCTCAGGACTTGCCTCTACCATGTTTGTCCTTAAATTCGACTCTGATGTTCGCGTCATCAGAGAAAAGATGCAAGCTAGAGAACGCCTTCAAAGCAGAACCAAGATTCCTTGCGAAGTTTATGACAGAATCATGGAAGATAAGAAAAACAAATACAACAAAGTTCCTTTCAAGCCTGAAGTAGAAAACTTTTTCCCTCCAAAAAGCCTAAACTCATCTCTCTAGGTTCAACTCGACTTGTTGTTCGATGGCACTTACTACCTTGAAAGTGCTGATGAAAAATACAAGAGAAATTATCTTCGCAAAACTGCTCATCAACCTGTCTTGAAAACTAATCCCGTTTCTTCCATTGAGGTAATTTTTGAAAATATCTTCAAACTAAACTCTTCTCTCTCTAGTTAAAGGAAGACCCTACTGGTCTTAGAAGAATAAAAACCCTTAGAGGCCACCTCACTCAAGCTAGTGAAACTGAAGAAGTTGGCAACAAGTTACTTTGGACTGGATTTCATAAGAAAACCTTCAAAGAAAGACTCGATCACGTAAGTGAATAATTGCCGCTTTCGCTTCTTGTTCTTTGTATTGTCTAAGTGTATAGTGTTCGGGGGTAATTGCATAATTAATAGACTTATTCTATTCATTGTCATCGTTGTAACCTGTTATAGTTGAAAAAACTGGATCATTCATTAAACACTGACGCTTACGAAACTGGTGGTTTGAGCCTCCCAATCGCCGATATCATGGTTGAAAATTGTGTTGGCAAACTCTCCTTACCAATGGGTCTCGGGTACTCAATCTCAGTTTTCCTTCTGAAAATCTAATATTCTCATAGACTTAATTTCCAAATCAATAGTAAATTCTACACTGTCCCCATGGTTGTTGAAGAACCTTCTGTCATCGCAGCTTGCTCTGCTGCCGCCAAATTCATCTCCGAAAATGGTGAAGGTTTCACTGCTCATGCGACTGATTCCATTATGAGAGGACAAATCCAAATCTTGGATTGTGATTGCCAAACTGCTGTTTTTGTCATTGAACAGAGCCAAAAAGAAATTATTGACTATGCCAACCAAGCTTGTCAAAGTATGGTTTCCAGAGGAGGTGGTGTTGTCAGAATCATCCCTAAAATCGTTCCTTGTGGCGATGACCTCAAAATGATCGACTCCAATGCCTCTGATATGTTGATTGTCGAAGTCTTAATCAATGTCTGCGAATCAATGGGAGCCAACATTATCAATACTGTTGTTGAACATACCAGTCCTTTTGTTGCTGATCTTGTTGGTGGAAGACCAGGAATCAAGATTCTCACAAACCTTTGCACTGAAAGAAGAGCTTTTGCTAAATTCGAAATTCCCATCGAAAAAATGAAGTGGAAAAATGCTAGCGGAGAAGAAGTCGCCAAAAGAATGATTGAAGCTTACCTCTTTGCTAAACACGATATCTATAGAGCAGTCACCCACAATAAAGGAATTATGAATGGTATCGATGCTGTTGCTATTGCCACCGGTCAAGATTGGAGAGCAATCGAAGCTGCTGCCCACACTTATTCCGAACTCAGTATCCAATGTGATTTAATTTTCTATTAACCTCTCAATTTAGAGCACGGAAAATACCAACCTTTGACTCAATATCATATCAAGAAGAATAAGGATGGTCAAGTTTGCTTTACAGGTTCCATCGAATTCCCAATTTCCCTTGGAACAGTTGGTATGAAAAAAATTAGAAATAATTCAAGTCTAACTCCCCTAGGTGGTGTCGTTCAAAATAATCAAGTTTATAGTAATAATATGAAAATGCTTGGATATCCTAATTCCAAAGAACTCTCACAAATCTTTGTTTGTGTTGGGCTTGCCAACAACTTTGCTGCCCTTAGAGCTCTTGCTATTGAAGGAATCCAAAAGGGTCATATGAGCTTACATGCCAAAAATATTGCTCTCTCTGCTGGTGTCCCTCATTATCTTGCTATGGACGCCGTTGAATTCATGAAGAGCATTGGAAGAATCTCCAAAGACTCTGCTAAAGCCTATATGGGAGCCATTGATCTTTATGCAGAATTAAGAACTGAAATTCCTAGAGAACAAGAAAAACAACCAGTCAGACCTTTGAGCACATTCTTCTTGGAAATCCTCGTCGATTCCCTTTCTGAACCCATCATTCTGAATATTGCTCTCGACTGTTACACCAAGAAGGCTATCCATTTGGCCATTGAGAAAAACCCCAAGACTAAGAGAACACCTGAAGATATCAGCATCCAAAATAAACTCTTTGGTGACAAGGGATACCAATGGCTCTCAAGCTTCTTTGTCGAACTTGATCTCATCAAATTCTCCTCCGTCATGGACCATGTTCCCGGTTCCAACACCAGCAAATCCCAAGAACTTTGCTATAAACTCAAGACTTTGGCTATCTTGATCAACATTCTCTCTTTGAATTTAATCAAGATGGATTACGCTAAAGTCAGAAAGGCCTATGAAATCATCAAGGTCAACCCCAACAGTGAAGACCTTGAAAAGCTCCTCAATGGCGGAGATGTCACTCTCAAGTACGGCTGCTTCTTATTGGCCGAAATGATCAAGATTGTCCAATACAACCTTGAACTCATCATTCCCTTCCCTCAATTAAAATCTGTCCTCTTGAAGGAAATGTTTGCTATCATTGACAGCCATTTCGTTGTCTACGAAATGTGGAATGATGCCATCCGTCATAAAAAATTCGATTTCGAAAGATTCTTTACCAACAGAAGAAAGAGATTGTGTGCCACCATGATGTTGTACTGTGATGCTCTCATTCTTAAAAATGACTTGAGCGAAAACATCATCAATAAAATGAAGGTTCTTGGAGAAATCTACGAAATTGAAGGCACTATGGCAAGAGACCTCGCTAGATGGTCCGCCGGCGAAACTGAAACCAATGTCTATACCTACTGGCTCCTCTGGAAAAATATGCCTCAATATGGAGCTCAGGAAAAAATTAAACAACAATTCATTAAAATGATCATGCCCATCTCTAATAAAAAGAAGGAACAATTAGACTCAACCCTAATTGATCAATATGAAGTCACAAGATGTGTTATTCAGAGCCACTATGGTGTGAACGATAAAGTCCTTCCTCCCAGTGATATCGAACCCAAATTATAAAATTCTTTTACTTGTTCTACAAAGTTTTTTAATAAATATAATTCATATAAATCTGTATCAACAAACATGTAAATTTTTAGTATTCAATTTTGAAATTTAAAATTGGTTCTCTATCTCAACGATTTAAAAATAATATAACAAATAAATTAAAAAAAAAATGGTTTTTTATTTCCAGACTTTGCTTTGAAGCCCTTTCTTTTGAAGTTTCTTTCCTTGATCCTGTGCTTCATCATAAAGCAAATTAAAACCTCCAACTTTCTTGATATTTTCAGCTGCAATGCTATCTCTATTGATCTCATTACTACCAATTATTTTAGCTTTCAATTCAAATTTTAAATCCTTACTCAGTCCACTCAGCTGGTGTCACAATTGTGAAGACATCATTTATTAAGCATGTCTTTAATATTTTATCAGCTTTATTTGTTGTAGAGAGTGAAGGGGAAGCATTGATTTCAATTAACCAAGGTTTGCAATTATTATCAATCAAGATGTCAAATCCGTACATCTCAAAACAATGTTTATCGTTCATTATCACGTTCTTTCAGAAAATTAAGACTCAATCTAGTCAATCGCCCTTACCTGGACTGACTTCAATGAATGGATGATGATATTATTCATTTCATCAAATAATTGTTGAGCAGTCTTTCTTCCTCTTGTTGTTTCAATGTAAAATCTCAAACTTTGTAAACTCCATTTTCCTCCATGTTGATCATTATATTTATCTGATAATTTTTGGATGGCAACATTGGTTAAATGAACAAAGACATTGGCTAATTCTGTAATATCCGTTGTGAAATTCTCATTACAAAATCTTGCAAATCCTTCTTCATATAGCCAAACTTTCAGAGGTCGATAATTGGTCACAAGAACATAAATTCTCAGATCAAATTTTTTTCCTCCGACCAAAAATGGATTATTAACATATCTTGAAATAATATGTGGCTCTTTCATTGCAACATTATGGAAAGATTTGCTTTTTCAAATTAATTAAATATCCAACAGAATAAAGCTTACCCAAGAGGACTTGAAGTGATCTTTTGCAACTGCTTGATCTTACTTAATAAGAATATGCCCTTGCCTTGAGATCTCATTGCTGGTTTGACAATCCAAGTATTATTTGGATTTTTATGAAAATCTTCAACAAAAAGAGAGTAGTCTGCAGGCAAAATATATGTTTGTGGAATAAAATCTTGAAAGTTAATGATTATATTCAAAATCTCTTTCGCATACCAAGGTAAATATATGTTCCGTCTTTATCTCTTGTTGCTAAAGGGTTAAATTCCTTTTCGAGCTCTTTACGATATCTTTTTTGAAAGTTAAAAAACATCATAAATAATTTGCCTATTACCTCTTGATATTTTTGACCATTAGATCTTTTCTTGTGAGTTCATAATGGTTTGGGAAATGATTGATAATTCTAAAACAATTTGAATAATTTGCTTATTTTCAAATTTTATACTGATAGTCATTCAATCTCACTCCTGAGCCAGCTTTGAAAAATCCTCTGACAGTTCCTACAGTGGCCCAATAGATGTTCCAGTCTTCTAAGCAAAAGTTTAATTTGATTTATTCTCAAATATTATCAATCAAACCTTCATCTTCGTCAATTTCAGTCCATTTTCTGACAATAAAGTTGTCAATAATCACGGGCTTATCAAAATCTGTTTTCCATTTAATCTTGTTCAATTCTTTTTCTCTCTCTTTAGCATTCATATATTCATATTCTCGGTTTGCCATTTCTTCAGTTTTTGAAAATTAATTTGAATAATAAATTCGGTAATATTGAAATTCTTCTTCTTAAGATCAGGATCAGAAAAACTATTTTTCATCCCTTCAGAAATTAAAAAAAAAAAGTGTTGCCCATAGGAAATTTTACTATTCTACAAACTAGTGGAAAGTATTTTCAGATCTTGCGACGTTTTGAAAAATTTTTCCGACTTTCGAAGAAAAGATTTTTGAGAATTTTTTTTGAGTGAGAGGATTTCCTGGATTTCCAACGACTCGCTCTAAATCTCTGCTATATCGGAAGGTTTTCTGGGCAATCAGCAACACTGATTGAAAAGAATCTATTTCTTCAAAAAGAAGAACGAAAATCAAGCTTCTTCTCTTTCATATTATTCAATACAGACATCTCTCATCTAGGGAGCGAAATTGTAAATTAGCTATTTCTAATATATTATAAAATCATTTTATCAAAATGCAAAGTGCGACACCAGTTTCTGACGATCCCAGATTGGCCACTTTACTCAAAGAAGGACTTGATGGAAATATTAGTATTATCGGTTTTCCTCATGACATTGGTGCCAAAAGAGCTGGGAAACCTTTTGGACAAGAATATGGTCCAGGTTATTATTATTTTCCCACCACTAGAGAATAACAAACCGCGTTATAGACTGTTTAAGAAGATTTTTACCAAAGGCAGGACCAACCTATAATGCTGAATACGATATAGACATTACAAAATTGTACCTGACAGACTATGGCAATATCGAGTGCTCTGAAGATTCAACTTTAGAAATATTACAAGAAAAATTGAGAGCCAAAATTCAGAGAGCCCAAGAAAAACAACTTATTCCTTTTGTGATTGGAGGCTCGAAAGATCTTCTTTATGGATGCTTGTCAGGACTTAAAGATAGCACTACAGGGTATATACAGTAACTTTTCTGTCTAGGGAAATCTCATCCTCATTTTAGATCAAAAACAAAAATTGGGTTGATCTCTTTGCAAAGAGTGTGTGATAAGGATGCTCTCTTTGAAGGGGATAAACTTGATCAAGATACTGCACTAAAACTCTATTTATCTCAGGAAGGAGAGAGCGATGAAAAGTTGCAAGTCTTGTATTTTGGCACAGAAAAATATGATAATGATAATTCCACAAACAAATTCAAAAATACTTACAAAGATCAACTCTCATTCGTTCATCTGGATGATATTAGAAAGGGAGAACAACCTGATATAAATAAACCTCTTGGTGAACCAATTACTCAAGCTGGTCTCGCTTTCAAAAAGAGAACTGCAGATTTCCTGCAAAACTGCGATATTTGCCATTTGGCCATTTCCTTGGAAGTCATGAACGTATTTAATTCGGGATGATTTTTTTTTGAATAAGTTTTTAGAGTGCAGATTGCCCAGGAGTTCCTAAGCAACAAAAGAATGGTCTGAGTTCTGAAGAAATAGTTGAGATTATGTACCAAAGTGGAATGAATAAGAAATTGGTCTCAGTCAGCGTCAGCGATTACAATTCATGCGCTGAGGATTGGAGAACAGGAAGATTAATATCAGTCATGTTTTATTATTTTGTACTTGGTTACTGCAGTCGATAAATGTTTCTCGTTATTTAAATAGGCTTGGAGTGAATCCTTTGTGTACAAAGTAATTAGATAATTTCTCATTAAATAAAAACTGTGTGATTGAATTATCGAAACCATTTGAAATCATCAATCTCATGAAGTGATGCGCTTGAAATTGAACTTTGAACAAATTGAAAAGAGAATTCTCGATCCATCTCCCTTCCATCCAGAAATAATTATTCTTCATAAAATTTATGAGATCTGCTAAAAGTTCAAACTCTGTGATTTTTTTTTAATCCTTCTCAAAATGTTGGAGAAAAAAGTCACAAAAAAGTTTCTGCCAAGAGTTGAATTGTTTCAATTTTGTTTGAAGGGCATTTGAAAATTTAAAAGAAGCATGACAAAAATTATTTATCAAAAAAATATTCAAGCATCTTATTTAAATACTTATGAAAATATATCCATTTCAGAATTTAAGAAAAAGGTAGAGAGCAGTTTTTAGTCTCCAATAAATGATAAAAAAACTAAACCAGCTGCTTTTTTATGAAATGAGAAAAAAAAAATCTCCTTGAACTATTTTTTGCAGTACTTTGGTGATCCTTCTCTAGGTTTGGTCACTTAGCTGACAAGGAGTTTAAAACAGAAATTTTTTTTTGCCACATTTTTTTGTCTTGAGCGTCTTAAAATTAACTCAAGAAGAATTTTTCATTCTTCAACAATTAGAATCAAAAATTATTTTTTCTTGACAATTTTTTCTGAGCAAAAAAAAGTTTTTCAAGAGATTCCTCAAAATAAAATTTCTCATTTTTTTACGGCCATCTTCCAAAAAAGTTTTGTCAAATCCTGTTCCGACAGGTTATTTTGAGGGATCTCAAATACTCGGATTTCCTAATGAAAAACTGATTTTACACCGCAAAGATTTTGATCCTGAGAGCAACCATTGAAAATTTAATTCTTAAAAAGAAAAAGTAATGTATAAGGGGTTTTGGG
>Ga0182738_1001678_pt1 | contig 27195 bp, 27 predicted proteins | sample eDN5th30CBELigMG_FD_128876 | JGI IMG/M metagenome (GOLD analysis project Ga0182738, IMG submission 128876) | Enriched Miracle-Growth compost microbial communities from Emeryville, California, USA - eDNA 5th pass 30_C BE-Lig MG (version 2)... ...
AGCGCAGTTCGGCGACTTCGCCAACGGCGCGCAGGTGGTGTTCGACCAGTTCATCTCGTCGGGCGAGCGCAAGTGGCTGCGCATGTCGGGCCTCGTCTGCCTGTTGCCGCATGGCTACGAAGGGCAAGGCCCTGAGCATTCCTCGGCGCGTCTGGAACGCTTCCTGCAGCTCTGCGCCGAAGACAACATGCAGGTCGCCTACTGCACGACGCCGGCCAACTACTTCCACATCCTGCGCCGGCAGCTGAAGCGCGACTTCCGCAAGCCGCTCATCCTGATGACGCCGAAGTCGCTGCTGCGCCACAAGCGGGCGGTGTCGACGCTGTCGGAAATGGCGGGCGAATCGACCTTCCATCGCCTCTTGTGGGACGACGCGCAGTATCTCGGAGACCAGCCGATCAAGCTGGTGAAGGATTCCAAGATCCGCCGCGTCGTGCTGTGCTCGGGCAAGGTCTATTACGACCTCTACGAGGAGCGCGAGAAGCGTGGCATCGACGACATCTATCTCCTGCGCGTCGAACAGCTCTACCCGTTCCCGGCGAAGGCGCTGATCACCGAACTGTCGCGCTTCCGCAACGCGGAGATGGTGTGGTGCCAGGAAGAGCCCAAGAACATGGGCGCCTGGTCGTTCATCGACCCGTACCTGGAATGGGTGCTCGCCCATATCGACGCCAAGCATCAGCGGGTGCGCTATACCGGCCGCCCGGCGGCGGCCTCGCCGGCGACCGGCCTGATGTCAAAGCATCTCGCCCAGCTCGCCGCCCTGCTCGAAGACGCGCTCGGCGGCTGAACCGGTCCCAGTTATCTCGAACCAACGGAAGCGATCCATGGCCACCGAAATCAAAGTTCCGACCCTCGGCGAATCCGTGACGGAGGCGACCGTCGGCAAGTGGTTCAAGAAGGCCGGCGACGCGGTCGCTGCCGACGAGCCGCTGGTCGAGCTGGAGACCGACAAGGTGACCATCGAAGTGCCGGCGCCTGCCGCCGGCACGCTGGACGAGATCGTCGTCAAGGAAGGCGAGACGGTCAATGTCGGCGCCCTGCTGGGTTCGATCTCGGCCGGCGGCGCTGCCGCCAAGCCCGCCGCCCAGCCGACGCCGAAGCAGGAGGCGGCCGTTGCGCAGGCGTCCGCGCCGACCGCCGCCGCGAGCACGAAGGAAGCAGCTGCCCAGCAGGCCGGAACCGCAGGCGAGGGGCCGATCGAGCAGCGCAGCATGCCGCCGGCGCCGTCGGCCGCGAAACTGCTGGCCGAGCAGAACCTTTCGGCCGATCAGGTGTCCGGTTCCGGCAAGCGCGGCCAGGTGCTGAAGGGCGACGTGCTGGACGCCATCGCCCGCGGCGCGCCCTCGCAGCCGGCCGAGCCGCCGCACGAGCCTGCCGCTCCCGCCGCCGCCCGTGCGCCGTCGTCTCCCGACGATGCTCCGCGCGAAGAGCGCGTGCGGATGACCAAGCTGCGCCAGACCATCGCGCGCCGGCTGAAGGAAGCGCAGTCGACTGCCGCCATGCTCACCACCTTCAACGAGGTGGACATGAAGGCGGTGATGGACCTGCGCTCGAAATACAAGGACGTGTTCGAGAAGAAGCACGGCGTCAAGCTCGGCTTCATGGGCTTCTTCACCAAGGCGGTGACCCATGCGCTGAAGGAAATCCCGGCGGTGAACGCCGAGATCGATGGCACCGACATCATCTACAAGAACTTCGCCCATATCGGCGTGGCGGTCGGTACCGACAAGGGCCTCGTCGTGCCGGTGGTGCGCAATGCCGACGCCATGGGAATAGCCGATATCGAAAAGGAGATCGGCCGCCTCGGCATCGCCGCGCGTGACGGCAAGCTGTCGGTGGCGGACATGCAGGGCGGTACCTTCACCATCTCCAACGGCGGCGTCTACGGCTCGCTGATGTCGACGCCGATCCTGAATGCGCCGCAGTCCGGCATTCTCGGCATGCACAAGATCCAGGAGCGGCCGGTGGTGATCGGCGGCCAGATCGTCGTCAGGCCCATGATGTACCTGGCGCTCAGCTACGACCACCGCATCGTCGACGGCAAGGAAGCCGTCACCTTCCTGGTGCGGGTCAAGGAAAGCCTGGAGGATCCGGAGCGGCTGGTTCTGGATCTGTAGCCGACCGGCACGGGCCGGGTTCGCCAAGGAGGCCGTCATGGAAGCCGCAGCCGCATCGACCGAGATCATCGTGCTCGGCTGGAGCGTCGTGCTCCTGCTGGTGCAGATCATCCTGCAGGCCGTGTCGACATACGATCTCGGCCCTTATCTGCTTGGCCCGCGCGACGACAATCGCCAGTCCGGCAACGTCTGGGCCGGCCGGCTGAAGCGGGCGCTGGAAAACCTGCTGGAAACCTACCCGGCCTTCGTCGCGCTGGCGCTGGCGCTCGCCGTCACCGGCAAGACCGGCGGCATCGCCGCGACCGGCGCCTGGGTCTGGCTAGCCGCCCGCGTCGTCTATGTGCCGCTCTACGCCTTCGGCGTGCCGGCGGTGCGCACGCTGGCCTGGTGCGTGTCGATCGTCGGTCTCCTCATGATGCTCGTAAGGCTGATGGCCTGACCATGCCGGACTCCCTGGTCCGACGATCGGCCGGCATGCTTGTGGGTTGCGCGGCCATCCTTGCCGCGGCGTCCGCTTTCGCGGCCTGTCCGGTCGAACTTGCCGTCTATGGTGACCGCGACGATGCGGCCGGCATCGACTTCCGCCCGGCCATCGATCTCGCCGCCGTGACCAACACCTTCCGCATGAACCTCGACAACGGCACCATGCTGGATGGCATGGTCATGTGGAGCGAAGGGACGGAGCGGCCCTACGGCACGCTCACCTACAGATGCCCGGAGGGGGACGTTACCGGCGCCGAACTGGAAGCCTGCACCGTCTGGCAAGGCGTCATCTATGCGGTGGACGATGCCGGCGCGATCGACCTGCTACCGAAGACGGGCGATGCGCCGAAGGCGTTGATCTTTCCGGACCTCGGCCCGTCGCTCTGGCTTTCGACAGCTTATGGCGGGAGCGGCTTCACGAAAGTGCCGTGGGACGTTTTCGCGTTGAAGGGCTGCCAGGAATGAGCTTAGGGAAAACACTTCTGGTCACCGGCGGCAGCCGCGGCATCGGCGCCGAGGTCGTGCGCATGGCGGCAGCGCGCGGCTGGCGCGTCGCCTTCAGCTACGTTTCCAACAAGGCCGCCGCCGACACCCTCGTGCGGGAGGTGGAGGAAGCCGCAGGCGAGGCATTCGCCTTGCAGGCGGATGTCGGCAGCGAGGCCGACATAGTCCGTTCCTTCGAGGCGGTGGACAGCCGCTTCGGCCGGCTCGACGGGCTGGTCAACAATGCCGGCGTCGTCGATGCGAAGGCCCGTGTCGAGGAGATCAGCCTGGCGCGGCTGGAACGGATGATGCGCATCAATGTCATCGGCTCCATGCTTTGCGCCCGCGAGGCGGTGAAGCGGATGTCGACGAAGAACGGCGGCAATGGCGGGGCCATCGTCAATCTCTCCTCGGTCGCGGCACGGCTGGGCAGCCCCGGCGAGTATGTCGACTACGCGGCTTCGAAGGGCGCGATCGACACCTTCACCGTGGGGCTGGCCCGCGAGGTCGTGGAAGAGGGCATACGGGTCAACGCAGTCCGGCCCGGTCTGATCGACACCGAAATCCACGCGTCGGGCGGCCAGCCGGACCGGCTGCAGCGCATACGCGGCCAGATTCCGATGAAAAGGGAAGGCAAGGCCGTCGAGATCGCGGCGGCCGTCGTTTGGCTTCTCAGCGAGGAAGCCTCATATTGCACGGGCGCGCTGCTCGACGTCAGCGGCGGCCGTTGAAAAGCGCCAGGAAGGGAAAACGAAATGGCATATGATGTTGTGGTGATCGGCTCCGGCCCCGGCGGCTATGTGTGCGCCATCAAGGCGGCGCAGCTCGGGCTCAAGGTGGCCGTGGTGGAGAAGCGCGAGACCTTCGGCGGCACCTGCCTCAACATCGGCTGCATCCCTTCCAAGGCGCTGCTGCACGCTTCCGAGATGTTCGCCGAGGCCGGACATTCGTTCGACACGCTGGGCGTCGAGGTGCAGCCGAAGCTCAACCTGACCAAGATGATGGCGCACAAGGACACGACGGTCTCGGCCAACGTCAATGGCGTCGCCTTCCTGTTCAAGAAGAACAAGATCGACGCCTTCCGCGGCACCGGCAAGGTGCTTGGCGCCGGCAAGGTTTCCGTCACCGGCGAGGATGGCAAGAGCCAGGAGATCGAGACGAAGAACATCGTCATCGCCACCGGCTCCGAGGTCGCCGGCATTCCCGGCGTCAAGGTCGATATAGACGAGAAGGTGATCGTTTCCTCGACCGGCGCGCTGTCGCTGGCCAAGGTGCCGGGAAAGCTGATCGTTGTCGGCGGCGGCGTCATCGGGCTGGAGCTTGGCTCGGTCTGGGCGCGGCTCGGCGCCAAGGTCACGGTGGTGGAATTCCTCGACTCGATCCTCGGCGGCATGGACGGCGAGGTGGCGAAGCAGTTCCAGCGCCTGCTTTCCAAGCAGGGTTTCGAGTTCAAGCTGGGATCGAAGGTGACGGCCGTCGCCAAGGGCAAGAAGGGCGCCTCCGTCACCTTCGAACCGGTGAAGGGCGGTGCGGCCGAAACCATCGAGGCCGATGTCGTACTGCTCGCCACCGGCCGGCGCGCCTATGCCGACAATCTCGGCCTCAAGGAGGCAGGCGTCGAGGTGGACGAGCGTGGCCGCGTAAAGACGGACGGACACTTGCAGACCAACGTACCGGGTATCTGGGCGATCGGTGACGTGATCGCCGGGCCGATGCTGGCGCACAAGGCCGAAGACGAAGGCGTGGCGGTGGCAGAGCGCATCGCCGGCCAGGCCGGCCACGTCAACTACGACGTCATTCCGAGTGTCGTCTACACCAGCCCGGAGGTCGCTTCCGTCGGCAAGACCGAGGAGGAATTGAAGAAGGCCGGCGTCGACTACAAGGTCGGCAAGTTCCCCTTCACCGCCAACGGCCGCGCACGCGCCATGCTGCACACAGATGGCTTTGTGAAGATCCTGGCCGACAAGAAGACCGACAAGGTGCTCGGCGCCCACATCCTCGGCTTCGGCGCCGGCGAGATGATCCACGAGGCGGCGGTGCTGATGGAGTTCGGCGGCTCGTCGGAAGACCTCGCCCGCACCTGCCACGCGCATCCGACCATGTCGGAAGCGGTGAAGGAAGCCGCACTCGCCACCTTCTTCAAGCCGATCCACATCTGAGCCGCATCTTGCTGTGAACCAAAGAAAACGGCCCGCCAATGGCGGGCCGCTTCGCTTGTAGGCTCTGTACCGGCTTACTGCGCCGGGGCCGGTGTCGTCGAATTGTTGGCGGGCGGTGTCGCCGGTGCCGGTTCGGTCGTGCCGCCGTTTGCCGGCGGATTGGCCGGAGCCGTCGAATTGTCTGCCGGCGGTGTTGCGGGAGCCGGTGCCGGTTCGGCCGGCTTCATGGCGCCGCCATCCGCGGGCGCGGGCTGGGCCGGCGCGGTCTCGCTCGCGGCCGGCGGTTCTCCAGGGGTCGGCGCTTCGGCACTGCGGCCGAACAGGAAATAGGCGACGACGGCGAGGATGACGACCACCAGGACGATCAGCCAAGTACCGCCGCTGCCGCTCGGCTGGTTGACGACCCTGTTGTCGATGACTGGGTCAGTGTCGCGTGGTGGGGTCGGGTTGAGCGGGTCGGTCAGGCGCGGATCGTTGGGATCCAGATTGCCGGGATTGGCCATGTCGTCCTCCGTGAAACCTGGTTCGGCAGCAACCAAACGCGCGAAAGACGATTGGGTTTCACAAGAGCGTGAAAGAGGAGCGGACGATGCGGCGGGATCGGCTGCGCTAAATCCTGCCCAGGGCGACGAAGAGGCCGGCCAGAAATGCCAGGAATGCCAGCCCATTGAGCGCGACCAGCAGCTTGAGCGTCGGGAGCGAGGCGCGGTCGGCGAGAGCGGCAAGCGGTTTCATGCCGCCCTGTCTAGGGACAAAAGACAGCGAAACGGTTAACGCTATCCGGCAACTTGTCGGTCAGGCGCGGCGGCATTCAGGCACGCGGATGCGCCGCCTCGTAGATGTCGAGCAGGCGGGCGGTGTCGACGCCGGTGTAGATCTGCGTCGTCGACAGGCTGGCGTGGCCGAGCAGCTCCTGGATGGTGCGCAGATCGCCGCCACGGCCGAGCAGGTGCGTGGCGAAGGAATGGCGCAGCGCATGCGGAGTGGCGGTGTCCGGCAGGTTCAGCGCCGAGCGCAGCCTGGCCATTTCGCGCTGGACGATGGCCGGATTGAGCGGTCCGCCGCGCGCACCGCGAAACAGCGGATCGTCCGCGTCGAGATGATAAGGGCAAAGCCTGCGATACTCCGCCACCGCCGCGAAGGCGACGGGCAGCACCGGCACCAGCCGCGTCTTGCCGCCCTTGCCGGTGATGCGCAGCACCGTCTCGCGCGACGAGGCGAGATCGGCGCCGGTGAGGCCGAGCGCCTCGGAAATGCGCAAGCCGCAGCCGTAGAGCAGCGTCAGCACGGCGGCGTTACGGGCGGCGATCCACGGTTCCTCCGCCAGTTGCTCGCTGGGCGAGACGACGCGACGCGCATCGCCCGCCGTCAGCGGCTTGGGCAGCGATTTCGGCTGTTTCGGCGCGCGTAGCGCCGCAGCCCCTGCCGCATTGGCAAGGCCGCGGCGTTCGAGGAAGCGCAGGAACGAGCGCACGCCGGCCAGCCCGCGCCCCAGCGTGCGGGCGCCGGCGCCGGTGTTGCGACGCATGGCGAGGAAGCCGCGCAGGTCGGCCGGCTTGAGATCCGCTATGTCCTTGAGGCCCGGTGCGCCGCCGCAATGGCCGGTGAGGAATTGCAGGAACTGGCGGCTGTCGCGCTCATAGGCCTCGACGGTGAGTGCCGACAGGCGCCGCTCGCCAGCCAGCGCCTTCAGCCAGCTTTCGCGCGCGGCCTGAAGGTCGGGCTTGGCCGGGATGAGGAATTCCTGCATTGGCAGCGGAGGTCCGATTGACTAAGGCAATACTGATCGAGTGACGTTAGCAAGCGGTGAAGCCCTGATGCCCAAGCCGACAAATCCCGTACAGATGGCCGTGGTTGGCGCCGCGCACGGCATCAAGGGCGAGGTGCGGGTGAAGACCTTCACCGGCGATCCGCTGGCGCTCGGCGACTATGGGCCGCTCTATGCGAATGGTGGCCGTACCCTTGAGGTGCTGGATATCCGCCCGGCCGGCACCGTCGTCGTGGTGCGCTTCAAGGGCGTCGCCGACCGCAGCGCCGCCGAAGGGCTGACCGGTACGGAACTGTTCGTCGATCGCTCGGCGCTGCCGGATGACGGCGATGAAGACGATTTTTACCAGGCTGACCTGATCGGCCTCGACGTGCGCGACGACACGGGTTCTGCCATCGGCAAGGTCGTCGCCGTGCAGAACTTCGGCGGCGGCGATATCCTCGACCTGACGCTTGGCCACGCCAAAGGCGTGCTGATTCCGTTCTCGAAAGCCGCCGTGCCGGAAGTCTCGATCGCCGGCGGCTATATCCGCATCGATCCGGTGGCGGCGGGGCTTGTCGAGGACGAGGACGGCGACGGCGAACCGGATATGGAAACGGCGCCCGGTCGAACAGGTTTCGATGCCAAGCGGCGCCCGCGCGGGCCGAAGGGGGCGGGAGGCAACCGGTGATGTTCCGCGCCACTGTGCTCACCCTTTATCCGGAGATGTTTCCCGGCGCGCTTGGCCTGTCGCTGGCCGGCCGGGCGCTGGAGGCGGGTACCTGGATGCTGGAGGCGGTGCAGATCCGCGACTTCGCCACCGACCGCCACCGCACCGTCGACGATACGCCGGCCGGCGGCGGCGCCGGCATGGTGATGCGCGCCGACGTGCTGGCGCGGGCCATCGACCATGCCTCGCCGGAGGGCGATCCGCGGCCGCGGCTGCTGATGAGCCCGCGCGGAAAACCGCTGACGCAGGAACGGGTGCGCGAACTTGCCGCCGGGCCGGGCGCGGTCGTCCTGTGCGGCCGCTTCGAGGGCGTCGACCAGCGCGTCATCGAGGCTCGCGGGCTCGAAGAAGTGTCGATCGGCGACTTCATCCTGTCGGGCGGCGAGCCGGCGGCGCTGGTGCTGCTCGACGCGGTGGTGCGGCTTTTGCCCGGCGTCATGGGCAACGAGGCGTCGGGGGAGGAGGAGAGTTTCGAGAACGGCCTGCTCGAACATCCGCACTATACGCGGCCGCAGGAATGGGAAGGTCGCCCGATCCCCGAGGTGCTGACCTCGGGTAATCACAAGAAGATCGCCGCATGGCGGCGCGCCGAGGCGGAGAGATTGACCGCCGAGCGGCGGCCGGACCTGCTCGCCCAGCCGCCGAAACGGACTACTTGACGAAGTAATAGACCGCCAGCAGGAGGCCGACAGCGATCACCACCCAGCGCATGATGCTCTGCGGCACGCGCTTGGCGACCCAAACGCCGCTCCAGCCGCCCAGGGCCACGCCGGGGATCATGACGATGGCCTGCGGCCAGGCGACCACGCCGCCCGAGACGAAGACGACGATGGCGACTGCGGCGATCACCACGGCCAGCATGTTCTTCAGGGCATTGAGGCGGTGATAGTCGCCGGCCTGCGACAGGCCGAGCGAGGCCAGCATCATCACGCCCATGCCGGCACCGAAGAAGCCGCCGTAGATGGCGGTGACGAACTGCATGGCCGTGCCGAAGAACGAGCCGACCGAGGCTTGCTGCCCAGGCTTCGGCTTCGGCTTGAGATAGGGGCCCGCGGCGAACAGCGCGGTGGCAGCCAGCAGGAGCCACGGCACCAGCGTGCGGAACTGCGGATTGTCGAGCTGGAGCAGGATCCATGAGCCCAGCAGCGCGCCAGCGATGGAGGCAAGCGACAGCGCGATGGCGCCGCGCCAGAAGGTCTTGAAATCTTCCCAGTAGGCGAGCGTCGAAGTGATGTAGCCGGGAAACTGCGTGATCGACGACGTCGCGTTGGCCACGACCGGCGGGACGCCGATCAGCGTCAGCGCGCCGAAGGATAGGAACGTGCCGCCGCCGGCGACTGCGTTGATCATGCCGGTGAAGACCCCGGCGGCGAACAGGAGAATGATGGTGAGAATATCCACGGCGCGTCGATCCCCGATTGAGGCCAAGGCATTAGGAAGGAGCGCCCGACCGCACAAGCCACATTGCGGCCTACTTACCGGTCCAGTGACAGGCCGTGCAACCCGGCGGCTGCGGTCCGCGCCGCAAATCGCAGGCCGAAATTCGCTTTGGTGCGTGACAAGCGCGAAAATTCCCTGTATGTGCCCGCCCGAACCGGTGAAGCTGCCGGGCCCGTCAACAAGGACGGTGCAATCGCCCCTGCCGAGATCGATCCGATCAAGGCATAGCCGAGCGGTCTTATGAACTGCAAGGCGAGCGCGGGCGCTCTGACTGTCGGAAGAACAAGAAGTGGATTTTTGAGATGGATCTCATCCGTCAGCTCGAGGCCGAGCAGGCCGCCAAGATCGAAGCCAAGCGCAAGCTGCCCGAATTCCAGCCCGGCGATACCGTCCGCGTCAGCGTGCGCGTCACGGAAGGTTCGCGCACCCGCGTGCAGGCCTATGAGGGCGTCGTCATCGCCCGTTCCGGCGCCGGCCTCAACGAGAACTTCACGGTGCGCAAGATTTCCTACGGCGAAGGCGTGGAGCGCGTCTTCCCGGTCTATTCGCCGATGGTCGAGGGCGTCGAGGTCGTGCGCCGCGGCAAGGTGCGCCGCGCCAAGCTCTATTACCTGCGCGACCGCCGCGGCAAGTCGGCCCGCATCTCCGAGAACACCGGCGTGCGCGCCCGCAAGCTGAACGACGAGGAGCGCGAGGCGCTGGCGGCCGAGAAGGCCCGCATCGAGGCCGAGAAAGTCGCCGCCGCGCAGGCCCTGGCTGCCGAGAAGGCTGCTCAGGACGCCGCCGAGGCCAAGGCCGCGGAAGAAGCCGCGAAGGCTGCCGAGTAAGCTTCACGCTGTATCTGTTGCGAAAGGCGGCTTCGGCCGCCTTTTTCATTGCCGTTTCCGAGATTTGCCTGGAAACGCATTTCATCGTGGCTGCGCGGTGCGCATCGTAGCCGCTTGCAAGGTTGCGGCGGACGGTTAAAGTCTCGGCGATTTCGCGGTTCCGCATTTGCGGGCGCACCAAGCTCGGGGAAGGCACATGACAAAATCGAAGCTCTATCTGGCGGCGCTGTTCGCCTGCCTTGTCGCGCCGATGGCGGCGCTCGCCGCCGATGCGTTGCCCGACCTGCAGGGCCGCAAGGTCGTGGTGGTGACGGAGAACGCCTATCCGCCACTGCAATTCGTCGATCCCAAGAGCGGCAAGCAGATCGGCTGGGAATACGACGCGATGAACGAGATCGCCAAGCGGCTCAATTTCGCCGTCGAATACCAGAACACCTCCTGGGATGCGATGATCCAGGCCGTGTCGGACAAGCAGTACGACATCGGCATGACAGGCATCACCATCAACGACGAGCGCAAGGCCAAGGTCGATTTCTCCGACCCCTACATGCGCAACGAACAATACATGCTGGTGCGCGGCGACGAGACCCGCTTCACCGACGCCAAGAGTTTCGCCGAATTCAAGGACGGGCTGATCGGCGCCCAGCCCGGCACCTCGCCCTTCTATACCGCCGTCTACTCGGTCCTCGACGGCAACGAGCAGAACCCGCGCATCAAGCTGTTCGAGACGTTCGGTGCCACCGTGCAGGCGCTCAAGGTGGGCGACGTCGACGTGGTGCTGACCGACTCCACCGCCGGCAAGGGCTATGTCGCGGCCTCCGACGGCAAGCTTAAGCTGATCGGCGGCCCGCTCGGCACCGAGGATTTCGGCTTCATCTTCGCCAAGGGATCCGATCTCGTGGCGCCGGTCAACGCGGCGATCGCCGCGCTCAAGGCGGACGGCACCATCGAGGCGCTGAACAAGAAGTGGTTCCTCGACTACAAGATGGGTGAGTAGACGTTCATCTTGACGTGCGACCCGCACCATAGGCCCGACGGCGCGGCCATCCGCTGACGATGGGACCCGCCTCGAAACCCGACTTCCCCTGGTGGCTTGCCGCCGCCGTCGCCATCGCCGCGGCGGCGGCGCTGGCGATCGCCGCCAGCGACCTCTACCGGCAGGTGTTTTCCACCGTCGTCGCTGGCATCGGCGTGACCGTCTTCGTCACGCTGGTCGCCTTCGCCATGGCCTCCCTGCTCGGCCTTGCCGTGGCGCTGATGGGCCTGTCGCAGTCGATATGGCTGAGGCAGGCGGCGCGCTTCTATGTGGAGATGGTGCGCAGCGTGCCGATCCTGGTGCTTTTGTTCTGGATCGCCTTCGTCGGCGTGCCGCTGTTCGTGACGGCGTGGAATTTCGTCACCGCGCCGTTGCAGGATGCGGGCCTGATGGATGCGCTGGTCGTGCGCGACGTCTCGCTTCTGTGGCGCGCCGTCATCGCGCTGACCATCGCCTATTCCTCCTTCATCGCCGAGATCTTCCGGGCGGGTATCCAGTCCGTCGCCCTCGGCCAGATCGAGGCGGCGAAGGCGCTCGGGCTTGGCCGCTACCGGCGCTTCCGCCACATTGTCTGGCCGCAGGCCTTTCGCACCATCCTGCCGCCCTACGGCAACGACTTCATCGCCATGGTGAAGGATTCCTCGCTGGTCTCCGTACTCGGCGTGGCCGACATCACGCAGATGGCGAAGGTCTATGCGGCCGGCTCATTCCGATTCTTCGAGACCTATTCCATCGTCGCCTATATCTATCTGTTCCTGACGGTCGGCCTGTCATTGGCGCTGAGAGGGCTGGAGAAGCGCCTGCGCAGCCCGGAGAGCCAATACGGGGGCGCCGGCCGCTGACTGGCATGGGAGAAAGCCGATGACCGTCGAAAAGGCCAATGCGGCACTGGATGCCGTCTACTCCGCCCGCGATCCGCGGGAAGTCTCTGCCGCCTATGCCGCGTGGGCGGCGACCTATGACAGGGAAACGGCGGAGCTCGGCTACCTGCTGCCGTTCCTCATTCCGGCCTGGGTGGCGCGCTATGTTCAACCCGGCGACGGACCGCTGCTTGACGCCGGCTGCGGCACCGGGCTTTCCGGCCCGCAGCTCAAGGCGCTGGGCTACGACGACCTTGCGGGGCTCGATCTCTCCGAAGAGATGCTGGGAATAGCCGCGGGGCGCGCCAGCTACGCCGAACTGAAACAAGCGACGCTGGGCGAGCGGCTGCCGTGGCCGGACGGGCACTTCCGCGCCTTCTTCTCCACCGGCGTGTTCACCATGGGCCATGCGCCGGCCGCGGGCCTGCGTGACCTCGTGCGCATCACGAAGAAAGGCGGCCACGCCATCTTCACGGTGCGCGACCAGGTTTTCGATAGCGGTGGCTTCCAGGCCGTGTTCGACGGGCTGGAAGCCGCTGGCAAATGGCGGCCGGTCGAGCAAAGCCCATGGTTCCGCTGCTATGCGGTGGCCGAACCGGAAGCGCGGGTGAGGACCTTCGTGTTCGAGGTGCTGTAGCGGAACCGGACATTGCGCATGGCGTTATCGCCAACCCGCATTTTAGGTCACGCATGGACTCGCTTGTCGAGGAATTCGGCCACCCGACCTACACCTCCTTCCCGGTGATCGCCGCGCGCCTCTCCTGGCTGCCGCCCGAACGACAGGCAGCCTTGCGTGAAGGGTTGGCGGCGCTGATGCAGGCCGCCCTTGCCGCGCGGGGTGGACGCGCCTTCGGCATATGCGCGATTGCCGCCATTTCGCACGGGATGCGCGCGGGCCCGGCGCGCATTTCTGCCGGCTGCTGGAACAGCCGCTGGAAGATGCCGAGGCCTGGCAGATCTGCCAGGAGCAACAGGCTGCCTGAAAAGCGTCTCGATTGCCGTTCCGGCAAAAGATTGCTATGGACGCGGCCATGGAAGAGCTTTTCGGCGATCCCGCCTACAAGAAGTTCGTGCTGCAGGACCGCAAGCGCCTGCCGGCACGCTTCTTCGCGCAGGTTTGCGGCGCCCTGACCTGCCTGCTCGGCTGATTTTCCGGCCTTCCGGCGGCGCTTGCCGGGCTCTCTCCATTCTCAAATCGACGGATTTACACACATGAGCGCACCGCGCACCCTCTACGACAAGATTTTCGACGACCATCTGGTCGACCGCCAGGACGACGGCACCTGCCTCCTCTGGATCGACCGCCACCTCGTCCACGAGGTCACCAGCCCGCAGGCCTTCGAGGGCCTGCGCATGGCCGGCCGCAAGGTGCGGCACCCGGAAAAGACGCTGGCCGTGGTCGACCACAACGTGCCGACCACGCCGGACCGGGTGAACGGCATCAAGAACGAGGAAAGCCGCATCCAGGTCGAGGCGCTGGCGAAGAACGCCGCCGATTTCGGCGTCGAATACTATTCCGAGAAGGACCGCCGCCAGGGCATCGTCCACATCATCGGGCCGGAACAGGGTTTTACCTTGCCGGGCATGACGATCGTGTGCGGTGACAGCCACACGTCCACGCATGGCGCCTTTGGCGCGCTGGCACACGGCATCGGCACCTCGGAAGTCGAGCATGTGCTGGCGACGCAAACGCTGATCCAGCGCAAGGCCAAGAACATGCTGGTGCGCGTCGACGGCCAGCTGCCGGCCGGTGTCACCGCCAAGGACATCATCCTCGCCATCATCGGCGAGATCGGCACCGCCGGCGGCACCGGCTACGTCATCGAATATGCCGGCGAGGCGATCCGCTCGCTCTCCATGGAAGGGCGCATGACGATCTGCAACATGTCGATCGAAGGTGGCGCCCGCGCCGGCCTGATCGCGCCGGACGAGACGACCTTCGCCTATGTCAAGGACAAGCCGCGCGCGCCGAGGGGCGAGGCGTGGGACGCGGCGGTCGAATACTGGAAGACGCTGAAGTCCGACGAGGGCGCGCATTTCGACAAGGTCGTGGTGCTAGATGCCGCCAAGCTGCCGCCCATCGTCACCTGGGGCTCCTCGCCCGAGGACGTCGCTTCCGTGCTCGGCGTGGTTCCCGATCCCGAAGAGATCGAAGACGAGAACAAGCGCAACTCCAAGAAGCGCGCGCTCGACTACATGGGCCTGACCGCCGGCACGAAGATCACCGACATCAAGCTCGACCGCGTCTTCATCGGTTCCTGCACCAACGGCCGCATCGAAGACCTCAGGGCAGTGGCTGCCGTCGCCCGGGGCAAGAAGGTCGCCCCGACGGTCAATGCCATGATCGTGCCGGGTTCCGGCCTGGTGAAGGCGCAGGCCGAAGCCGAGGGGCTGGACAAGATCTTCATCGAGGCCGGCTTCGACTGGCGCGAGCCGGGCTGCTCCATGTGCCTTGCCATGAACGACGACCGGCTGGCCCCGCACGAACGCTGCGCCTCGACCTCGAACCGCAATTTCGAGGGCCGCCAGGGTTTTAAAGGCCGCACGCATCTCGTCTCGCCGGCGATGGCGGCGGCGGCGGCGATCGCCGGCCACTTCGTCGATATCCGGGACTGGAAATAGTCTCGCCAGCATTGACCCGGACGGGCCGGCTTTCAGCCGGCCCGTTTCGTTTGCATCCGCCTTCTTGACGGTTTTCGGCCAAAATCGTTGCGAAACGGGACAGGAGCGGTTATACACGCCGCGATTTCCCTTACTGGTGGCCTTGTACCACCGCCCGCGCCGGGACGCGGGCGAACGAGAAGGATTTATCTGATGGCCAACACCCTGCTCATGCCCAAGGCGACCGCCGTCTGGCTGGTCGACAACACCGCGCTCTCCTTCGACCAGATCGCGCAATTCTGCTCGCTGCATCCGCTCGAGGTGAAGGCCATCGCCGATGGCGAATCGGCTCAAGGGATCAAGGGCATGGACCCGGTCATCACCGGCCAGCTCACCCGCGAGGAGATCGCGCGCGGCGAAAAGGACGGGGACTATCGCCTGAAACTTTCGGAGCCGAAGGTGCGCGTGCCCGAATCCAAGCGCAAGGGACCGCGCTACACGCCGCTGTCGAAGCGCCAGGACCGGCCGAACGCTATCCTGTGGCTGGTGCGCAACCATCCCGAGCTGAAGGACGCGCAGATCTCGCGCCTCGTCGGCACCACAAAGTCGACCATCGAGCAGATTCGCGAGCGCAAGCACTGGAACGCCGCCAACCTTGTGCCGATGGACCCGGTGACGCTCGGCCTGTGTTCGCAGATCGATCTCGACCTCGAAGTACAGCGCGCCTCGCGCGGCCGCGAGGCGCCGCAGCCGACCGGCGACACGCTGCTGCCGGCGGCACTCACCGAGCGCCTGACGCCCGAGCAGCCGAAGCCACGTGACGAGGACGAGGAACTCGACGCCAACGCCGTCTTCGCCAAGCTGTCGGCGCTGAAGTCGAAGGACGAGGACACCGACGAGGAGTAAGCCGCCGGGCCGCTTACGCGCCCCTGGCGGTCGGGCTCATGCCGTAAGCTTCGCTGCGCTCGACCGCGCGGTAGAAGTCGGCGAGTTGCTTGCCGCGCTCCGGCTTGAAGATGCGACCGGCGATGACGACCGCGCCGATGCGGTCGATGCGGAAGGCGCGGAAATCGCCGCGCATCTCGCACCAGGCGACGAGCGTCCACACCTTGCCCCAGAACCACAGGCCGAGCGGCCTTATATCGCGTTCCGAGCCGCGGCCGGCTTCATCGCGATAGTCGATGGTCAGCACCTGACGCTTTTCCACGGCGCGTTCGATCAGGTCGATATTGGCGCGGTCGGTATCGCTGACCACCCACATCGGTGTGTGGATCTCCGTGCGGGCGATGCGGTCCTTCTCGGCATCCGGCAGAACGGCGCCGATCTTGACCAGCGCCTCGTCGGCCGCGCGGGCCATCGCCGCGCCGCCGAAGGCCCGCACCATGCGCGCGCCGGCCACGAGCGCCACGATCTCGTCACGCGTGAACATCAGTGGCGGAAGGTCGAACCCTTCCCTCATCATGTAGCCGACGCCCGCCTCGCCGTCGATCGGCACGCCGGTCGACTGCAGGTCGGCTATATCGCGGTAGATGGTGCGTTCTGATACTTCCAGCCATGTCCCGAGCTTCTGCGCGGTGACCAGCCGGCCGCCGCGCAAATGCTGGACGATCTGGAAAAGCCTGTCGGCACGTCGCATCGTTCGTATCCCCGGTCCTTATGGTTCCAGCCATCGGCACCGGCATCGCCGGGCGGGCTTGATACCGCCGAAGCCGGCCGTGTTCAACCGAACCGCCCGGCCAATCGTGACAAACGTCCTTCCGGCCCCCTGCCCAAGGCGCGCTGTTATGGCATGGCGCTCCTGACAACATCGTGTCAGGAGGCTTGGCCGTACTCCTTGCCGAACAGCGCCCGCATTTCGGCAAGTTGGGCCTGTTGTGCGGGCAGCAGCGCGGCCACGAATTCCAGTGCGAATGTTCCGGGCGCGGAGCCCGGCGCCGAGACGATGCGGCCGTCGGCAACCGCATGCGGTACGTCGCGGTAGCGATTCCGCCCGGCATAGTCCGGCAGATGCTTGAGAATCCAGTCGCGTCCGTTGCTGGTGTGTTCGACGCCATCGAACAGGCCGGCGCGCGCCAACGCCAGCGTGCCGCCGCAGATGCCGCCGACAAGTCCGCCGCGTTGCGCGACGGCGTGCAGCAGCGGGGAAATGTCGGGTGCATCCGCGCTCGGCCATGTGTCGGAGCCGATGACTGCCACGGCGTCGAGATCGGTATTCGCAGCGGGATTCAGGGAACGCTCGCCGCTCAGGCGGAACCCGCCGATCGATGTCACCGGCTCGCCGTCGGGCGTCAGCGCGACGGTCTTCAGGCCGAACCAGTCCGTGGCGGGACCCGACAGCAGCCCAAATTCCCAATCCGCGAAAGCGGGGATGAAAACGAAACCGATCTTCTTCGGTTCTGACAAGCTGTCCTCCTGTTCGCTCGCCGGGGACTTTATCTGGGTTGCGGCGAGCGGTTTGCCAAGGTTTGCCTAGCGGAAATTGCGGCGGAAGCGATCGTCATCGCGATCGGGCCAGCCGATGTCCTTCTGGACGCTGAGTGGCAGGTTGCCGAGCAGGCGGCGCGTGCGGCTCTCGTTGCGCAGCGTGCGGACCTTGCCGAGATAGGTCCTCATACCGGAAAACAGCGTGCTCTCTTTCATGACAACCTCCTGTCGATTCGATGGAGGCAGTATCGCACAGGGCTCCTGACAGCAGTCTGTCAGGACGGCGCCAAGGCGAATGGAATTCTTCTGTGCGGCGTCAGCCGAAGCGCCGCGCCGCGTCGATGGCCAAGCCAAGGCCAACCGAGCCGAATCGGTCGGAACGGGATATGCGCGCCCGCTGGAAACGCGCCGTGGCGGTCTTTTCCACGGCGGGCACCTGCACGCCGCCACCGGTCAGGATCACGGTTTCGATCGCATCGGCCTTGGTACCGGCCTGGATCAGGGCATCGTCGATGGAAGCGCCGATCCGATCGACGAGATCATGGCTCGCCGCTTCGAATTCGGCCCTGGCCACCGGCACTTCGAGCGCCAGGCCGGGTTCACGCAGGGCAATGATCCCGGTGTCCGCGTCGGTGAGCGCGATCTTGGTCTTCTCCACTTCCGCGGCCAGCCGGTGGCCGGAGCGGTGCCTGAGCAGGTGGGCGTAGCGCTCCAGTTTTTCCGGCTCGGCCGCTTCCCGGATCAGCATGCGGATGTCGTCGGCATTCCTGCGCGTATAGAGCGTGTTGATGCGATGCCACGTCGCCATGTCGTTGAAGTACCAGACCGGCAGCCTGCGCTTGCCGTCGGCGGTGGAGGAGCCGAGGCCGAAATGCGGCATCGCCTTGGCGATGTTGAGCTGCCGGTCGAAATCGGTGCCGCCGATATGGACGCCGGTGGTGGAGAGGATGTCGTCGCGGCGGTCGGCGCGCTTGGCGCGTTCGGGCGACAGCCTGAGCACGGAGAAGTCCGAAGTGCCGCCGCCGATATCCACCACCAGGGCAAGCTGTTCCGCCTCGATCGCATTTTCGTGGCTCAGGGCTGCGGCGACAGGCTCGAACTGGAATTCGATGTGGCGAAAGCCTTCCATGCGTGCCGCCGCTTCGAGCTGCGCCTCGGCCTGCCGGTCGGCCTCGTCATCCTCGTCGACGAAGCGCACGGGCCGGCCCAGAACGACCTTTTCGGGTGCCGTGCCTCTTTCGGCCTCGAGCCGGCCGCGCAGATGGCGCAGGAAGCGGCCGATGATCGCCTCGAAGCGCAGGCGCTCGCGCCCGACCTGCGTCGTATCCTTCATGAGGCTGGTGCCGAGGATGGACTTCAGCGCGCGCATGAAGCGCCCTTCGGCGCCATCCATATATTCGAAGACGGCGGCGCGGCCGAAATAGGTCCTGCCGTCCTCGAGGCTGTAGAACAGCGCCGAGGGGATGGTCAGGTTCTCTCCCTCGAGCGGTACGAGAACGGGCGCGCCGCCCGGTTCGCACAGGCCGACGGTGGAGTTGGTGGTGCCGAAATCGACACCACAGAAGGCTTCTGCCATGGTCGGAAGCTCGCAATGGACGGCGCATGACCCTGCCGGTGCTGGGATGCGCTTTCTTGGGAAGCGGACGCTCTAGCCGACCGTTGCCGGAAAGGAAAGACCGTTGCGGGTCAGACCCCGATGCCTCTGGCGTGCAGGACGGCGCCGATCTCATCGAGGATCGCCGGATCGTCGATGGTCGCCGGCATCTTCCATTCCTCCTTGTCGGCGATCTTCTGCATCGTGCCGCGCAGCACCTTGCCGGAGCGTGTCTTGGGCAGGCGCTTGATCGTCACCACCGTCTTGAAGGCGGCGACCGGGCCGATGCGCTCGCGCACCAGCGCGATCGCTTCCTTCTCGACCGCGGCGGTGTCGCGCGAAACACCGGCGTTGAGCACGACGAAGCCGAGCGGCACCTGGCCCTTCAGCTCGTCGGCGACGCCGACCACGGCGCATTCGGCGACATCGGGATGTTCGGCCAGCACCTCCTCCATGGCGCCGGTGGAGAGGCGATGGCCGGCGACGTTGATGATGTCGTCGGTGCGGGCCATGACGAACAGGTAGCCGTCCTCGTCGAGGATGCCTGCGTCGGCGGTCTTGTAGTAGCCGGGGAACTCATCGAGATAGGCTTGGCGGAAACGCTTGTCGGCGTTCCACAGCGTCGGCAGGCAGGCCGGCGGCAGCGGCAGCTTAACCACCACGTTGCCCAGCGTGCCGTTCGGCACCTCATGGCCTGCGTCGTTGAGGATGCGGATGTCGTAGCCCGGCATCGGCACACCGGGCGAGCCGTGTTTGACCGGCAGCAGCCCGAGCCCCACCGGATTATGGGTGATCGGCGCACCGGTTTCGGTCTGCCACCAGTGGTCGATGACCGGCACCCCCAGGTGCCGCTCCGCCCATTTGATCGTTTCGGGGTCGGCGCGCTCGCCGGCGAGGAACAGGGTGCGGAATTTCGAAAGGTCGTATTTCGGCAGGAAGGACGCCTGCGGGTCCTGGCCCTTGATGGCGCGGAAGGCGGTCGGCGCGGTAAATAGGGCGGCGACGCCGTGCTCGGCGATGACCCGCCAGAAGGCGCCGGCATCCGGCGTGCCGATGGGCTTGCCCTCGTACATGACGGTGGTGCAGCCGGCCAGAAGCGGCGCATAGACGATGTAGGAATGGCCGACCACCCAGCCGACGTCGGAGGCCGCCCAGAACACCTCGCCCGGCTTCATGCCGAATTCGTTTTCCATCGACCAGTGGAGCATGACCATGTGGCCGCCATTGTCGCGCACGACGCCTTTCGGCTGGCCGGTGGTGCCGGAGGTGTAGAGCACGTAGAGCGGATCGGTCGCCTCGACATGCACGCAGTCAACCCAGGCGCCGGCCGCCTTCTCGCGCGCCATGGCGTCGCCGAGGTCGACGTCGCGGCCGGGGATGAGATCGCAGGGGAGCTGCTCTCGCTGCAGGACGAGGCAATGATTCGGCTTGTGGCGGGCAAGCTCGATGGCGCCGTCGAGCAGCGGCTTGTAGGGCACGGTGCGGCCGGGCTCCAGCCCGCAGGAGGCTGAAACGATGACGCTGGGCTGGGCGTCGTCGATGCGGGTCGCCAGTTCGCGCGCGGCAAAACCGCCGAAGACCACGGAATGGATGGCGCCGAGCCGCGCGCAGGCGAGCATGGCGATGGCCGCTTCAGCCACCATCGGCATGTAGATGATGACGCGGTCGCCCTTGCGCACGCCGTGGTGCCACAGCACCTGCGCCAGCGCTACCACCTCACGCTGAAGCTCCAGGAAGGTGTAGGTGCGCACCTTGTCGGTCATGGCGCTGTCGTGGATCAGCGCGAGCTGGTCCGCACGGCCGCCCGCGACGTGCCGGTCTACGGCGTTGAAGCAGGTGTTGCAGACGCCGCCGGCGAACCAGCGGCCATAGATGCCATCGGCCGCGTCGAACACCGTATCGAACGGCTGGTACCAGTCGATCCCCTTCGCCGCCTCGCGCCAGAAACCCTCCGGGTCGCGCTTCCAACTGTCGTAAACCTCATGATAGCGCGACGGCATCTCTTTCCTCCCGAATGCTGCTTTCGCCCCAGCTTAGCGCCGCGAGGGCGAAGGCGTCCATCTGACTATGGGCTGATGTGCCGGGTCTGGATGCCCGTCGACGGGGGCCGCGTTCGTCCTTTGCCTGCCGCTGCCCCTCGACAAGCGTCCGGCTCCGTGACATGGGCGGCCTATGAACAAGTCAAAGGCGGCCCGTCCCTCTCGCCCCTCGTCCGCTCCGGGCCTTGCCGCGCGCAAGGCGGCGGCGCGGTTGCTGGCGGCGGTCATCGACGCCCATACCCCGCTCGACGGCATGACAGACGCCGAGCATGGCCATCCGCAATACCGGGTGCTGGACGGCCGCGACCGCGCGCTGGTGCGCGCCATCCTCGTCACGGCGCTGCGTCATCGGCGCACCATCGCGGCGCTGCTGGCGCGGCGGCTGGAAAAGCCGCTGCCGGCCAACGCCACCGCCCTGTCCCACATCCTGCATGTCGCGGCGGCGCAGATCCTGTTCCTCGACGTGCCCGACAGCGCTGCCGTCGATCTCGCCGTCACCCATGCCAAGGAGGACCCGCGCACGGCGCGCTTTTCCGGGCTGGTCAACGGCGTGCTGCGAGCGCTGGCGAGGGCAAAGGACGCGGAGCTGCCCGAGACGCCTGCCACGACAGCCGACGCGCCGGACTGGTTCGCCGAGCGGCTGGCGGCGGCCTACGGGGACGAGACGGCCGGAAAGATCCTCGAAGCGCACCGGCACGAGGCGCCTGTCGATTTCACGGTCAAGGGCGATCCCGCGCCATGGGCCGAGCGGCTCGGCGGCATCGTCCTGCCGACCGGTTCGGTCCGCGTCGAGCGGCTTGCCGGACCAGTGACCGAACTGCCGGGCTTCGCCGAAGGCGAATGGTGGGTGCAGGATGCCGCCGCCGCGCTGCCGGCGCGATTGCTGGGGAACGTGCGTGGCATGCGCGTGGCCGACCTGTGCGCCGCGCCGGGCGGCAAGACCGCCCAGCTCGTGCTCGCCGGCGCCGAGGTCACCGCCATCGATACCTCGCGCAACCGGCTGGCGCGGCTCAGGCAGAATCTCGAGCGGCTGAAACTGACCGCCGAAACGGTGCAGGCCGACCTTCTGGATTACCGGCCGCCGGCGCTGTTCGACGCCGTGCTTCTGGACGCGCCCTGCTCTTCGACCGGCACGGTGCGCCGCCATCCCGACGTGCCGTGGACCAAGACAGCGGCCGACATCGCCAAGTTGGCCGATCTGCAAAGGCGCCTGCTGGAGCGCGCGGTGAGTTTCGTACGGCCGGGCGGTACGGTCGTCTTTTCCAACTGTTCGCTCGATCCGCAGGAGGGCGAGGCGCTGCTTGCCGCCTTTCTTTCGGACCATGCCGGGATCGCGCTCGATCCGGTACGGCCGGGCGAGTTCGTCGGCATCGATCCGTTCCTGACCGCCGAAGGCACCCTTCGCACCACGCCGGCCGACCTCGATCTCGGCCGGCCCGGCGTTTCCGGACTGGACGGATTCTTCGCCGCGCGCCTTCGCATAAAGCGTTGAATCATATAAACTTGTTTGTGGGCGAAAGAGTTTTGGAGGGATGTTGGCGCTCGCAGCCGGCAACATGACGCGTCTGTGGGCGCTTGTCGCACGGGAATTCTGGCGCAAGACCCGCCGGCGCATGCGTGTCGGGCCGGTTTTCCGTTGGCGCTATGCCGGACGGACGCCCGAGCGGGTGCTGATCGCGCCGCCGGACCTCAGGCTCGCCGATCCGCAGATCGCTTCCGAGATCTATTACGGCCGCTATCCGCTGGCGGGGCATCTGGTTGAGACGGGCGGCCAGTCGCCGTTCCAGATGGAGGTGGCGAGCCGCGGCTGGGAAAAATCGCTGCACGGCTTCCGCTGGCTGCGCCACATGCGCGCCGCCGGCACCGAGCTCGCCGCTGCCAATGCGCGTGCGCTGGTCACCGACTGGATCGCCATCCACGGCAGCCGCATGGGCGGCCCGGCCTGGGAGCCCGGCACGACGGCGAAGCGCATCATCGCCTGGCTGCAGCATTCCTCGGTCGTGCTGCAAGGGGCGGAATTCCCCTTCTATCGCGCCTTCCTGAAGTCGCTTGCCATGCAAATCCGCTACCTGCGCTCGGCTGCGCCCGGCATGCCGGACGGCAAGGAGCGCCTGCGGGCCCGCGTGGCGCTGGCTTTCGCGGCGCTTTCGCTGCCGGCGCCGGCCTCGGCGCTTCGCGCCGCCACGCGCCATCTGGCGGAAGAACTGGATCGCCAGATCCTGCCCGATGGCGGCCACATCTCGCGCAATCCGCTCGCCGTGCTGGAAATCCTGGCCGATCTCCTGCCGCTGCGCCAGACCTATGCCAACCAGGCCGAGCAGCCGCCCGCCGCCCTCATCGGCGCCATCGACCGCATGCTGCCGGCGCTGCGCTTCTTCCGTCACAGCGACGGCAGCCTCGCCCGCTTTAATGGCATGGGCGCCACCATCCACGACCGCATCGCCGCCATCCTGCGCCATGACGATACCGACGGGCAGCCGCTGCTGCACGCACCGCATTCCGGCTACGAGCGGCTCGCGGCGGGCGGCGTGACCGTCATCGCCGATACCGGCCCGCCGCCGCCGACCGAGGTGTCGGAAGCTGCGCATGCTGGGTGCCTGTCGTTCGAACTGTCGTCGGGGCGCCAGCACTACATCGTCAATGCCGGCGTCGACACCTACGGCGCGGCCGAGTTCCGTCCTCTGGCGCGCGCCACCGCCGCGCATTCCACCGCGACGGTCGAGGACACCTCCTCGGCCCGTTTCAGCCACTCCCCCCGCATCCACGACCTCATCGGCACACCGTTGATCGCAGGGCCGGAGCATGTGGTGAGCCAGCGTCTCGACGCCGGAGGCCGGCAGGGCTTCGTCGCCAGCCATGACGGCTATGTCCGGCGCTTCGGCATCCTTCACGAACGCGAGCTGGCGCTGTCGGCCAACGGCGACCAGCTCGTCGGCCACGACCGCTTCCTGCGGCCGGACGGCAGGCCGGTCCGCGACGACGGTGGCCACCGGGGCCATGACGCCATCGCCGTACGTTTCCATATCCATCCCGATACCAGCCTGTTCCGCGACGCGCAGGACCGGCTGGTGCTGGCGGCCGAGGGGGCCGACGCCTTTGCCTTTGCGTGCGATGACGTCGAACCGGAGATCGAGGAATCGATCTTCTTCGCCGGCCTCGGTGGTCCGCGCCGCAGCCGCCAGATCGTGCTTACTTTTCGAGCTTCGGAATTGCCGGAAGTGCGCTGGCGGTTCGACCGGGTCGCCTTTGCCGGCCTGCGCGAGCGCGGCTGATCGTCATCAGTCGGCTTGCGGCCAGCTTGGGCGTTTGAATTATGGCTTGCATGTGCTACGGCGCGGCCCTGCTCCCATCGCTCCGGAAAGGCCCCGCCATGGCCGTCGCCACGAAGAACATTCCCGCTCCTGATCTGGTGCCGATCCGCCGCGCCCTGCTTTCGGTTTCCGACAAGGCCGGCCTCGTCGATTTCGCCAGGGCGCTGTTCCATGCCGGGGTCGAGCTGGTGTCGACCGGCGGCACGGCCAAGGCGATCGCCGAGGCCGGCATCGCGGTGCGCGACGTCTCCGACCTGACCGGTTTTCCCGAGATCATGGACGGCCGGGTCAAGACGCTGCATCCCTCCGTGCACGGCGCCCTGCTCGGCATCCGCGACGACGCCGAACACCGTGCGGCCATGGAAGCGCACGGCATCGAACCGATCGACCTCGTCGTCGTCAACCTCTATCCGTTTGAGGAGGTGCGCCGCTCCGGCGCCTCCTATGCGGCGACGGTGGAGAACATCGACATTGGCGGTCCGGCCATGGTGCGCGCCTCGGCCAAGAACCACGCCTATGTCGCCGTCGTCACGGACCCTGAGGACTACGCCGCCGTGCTGAACGCGCTGGACCTCAACGCCGGCAGCCTGTCGCTGGATTTCAGGAAGAAGCTCGCCGCCAAGGCTTTCGCCCGCACCGCGGCCTACGACGCCGCCATTTCCGGCTGGTTCGCCGAGGCGCTGGAGATCGAGCATCCGGCGTGGCGCGCCTTCGGCGGGCAACTGGAGACGGTAATGCGCTACGGCGAGAACCCGCACCAGCAGGCGGGTTTCTACGTCACCGGCGAAAAGCGGCCGGGCGTGGCGACGGCGCGGCAGTTGCAGGGCAAGCAGCTCTCCTACAACAACATCAACGACACGGACGCGGCCTTCGAGCTGGTCGGCGAGTTCGACCCGGCGCGCACCGCAGCCGTCGCCATCATCAAGCACGCCAATCCCTGCGGCGTCGCCGAGGCCGCGTCGCTGAGGCAAGCCTACCTCAAGGCGCTGGCCTGCGATCCCGTCTCGGCCTTCGGCGGCATCGTCGCGCTCAACCGCATCCTCGACGCGGAGGCCGCGGAGGAGATCGTGAAAACCTTCACCGAGGTCATCGTCGCGCCCGACGCGACCGAGGAAGCGGCGGCGATCGTGGCGGCGAAGAAGAACCTCAGGTTGCTGGTGACGGGTGGCCTGCCCGATCCGCGCGCCGCCGGGACGATGGTGAAATCGGTCGCCGGCGGGCTTCTGGTGCAGAGCCGCGACGGCGCCGTGGTCGACGACCTCGCCCTGAACGTGGTGACGAAGCGCGCGCCGAGCGACGCCGAGCTCGCCGACCTGAAATTCGCCTTCCGCGTCGCCAAGCACGTCAAGTCCAACGCCATCGTCTATGCCCGGAGGCTGGCTACGGTCGGCATCGGCGCCGGCCAGATGAGCCGGGTGGATTCCTCGCGCATCGCCGCCCGCAAGGCCGAGGACGCGGCCGACGCGGCGGGCCTGTCGGAGCCGCTGACGCGCGGCTCGGTGGTTGCCTCCGACGCCTTCTTCCCCTTCGCCGACGGGCTGCTGGCGGCGGTCGAGGCTGGCGCCACGGCCGTCATCCAGCCGGGCGGTTCGGTCAACGACAAGGATGTGATTGCCGCCGCCGACGAGCACGGCATCGCCATGGTGCTGACCGGGACGCGGCACTTCCGGCATTGAAGTCGGGCTATCTCTTCTTGTCCGCCGGATAGGGCGTTCCGGCCAGAATCCACAGGCCGGCGCCGAGGAACAGGATGATGACGGCCATGCCGAGGCGCGGCGAGCCGGACAGCGCGGTGACAGTGGCGACGAGGAAGGGCGCTGCGAAGGACGTGGCGCGGCCGGCCAGCGCGTAGATGCCGAAATAGCGGCCGGATTCCTCCGGCGTCACCGAGCGCGCCATGTAGGAGCGCGACGAGGCCTGCACCGGGCCGAAGGCGAGGCCGATCAGCAGGCCGTAGACGATGTAGGACTTTTCCGCCGCCGTGCCGAACAGGCCGCCGGAATCGGCGCCCGACAGCGGCAGCGCGAACAGGGTGAAGCCCGGCCCGGTCGAGACGATGCCGACGGTGGCGAGCGCAAGCAGCACCAGAGAGACCATCACCACCGCCTTGGAGCCGAGGCCCGTGTCGAGCCTTGCCGCGACCCAGCAGCCGAAGATCGCCACCACGTTTAGGATGATGCCGTAGACGCCGATCTCGGTGATCGACCAGCCGAACATGGCGGCCGCGAAGGCGCCGCCGAGCGACAGCAGCGCGTTGACGCCGTCCTGGTAGATCATGCGGGCGACGAGGAAACGGAAGATGCCGGCGCGCCTGCGCACCTCGCCGAGCGTCGCCTTCAGTTCGGCCAGCCCCTCGCGCACCGCCGGGCCGACCGGCATGCCGCGCTTCGCGTCCGGCGTCCAGAAGAACATCGGCAGGATGAAGACGAAGTACCACAACGCCGACAGTGGCCCGGTGGCGCGCGCGTCCTCGCCCTGCGCCGGGTCGAGGCCGAACAGGGGCGTTGCGCCGACGATGGTCTTGCCGGTCTGCGGCGAGCCGGCGAGCAAGGCGACGACGAAGATCAGCGCGATCATGCCGCCGAGGTAGCCGAGCCCCCAGGCGACGTTGGAGATGCGGCCGATCTCGGCCTTCGGCACCAGCCTGGGCATCATGGAATCGTTGAAGACGGTGGAAAATTCCGCCGCCACCGAGGCGAGCGAGAAGGCGAGAACGACCAGCCACAGATTCGAACCGGGGGCCGCGAACCACAGCGTGCAGAGCGATATGATCTTGACGGCGGCGAAGAAGGCGATCCACGGCTTGCGCGGGCCGGTCTGGTCGGCGATGGAGCCCAGCACCGGCGACAGGATGGCGATGACGAAGCCGGCCGCCGCCAGCCCATATCCCCACACCGCTTGCCCGGTCGCCGGATCGCTGGAGAGGCGCGAGACGAAATAGGGGCCGAAGATGAAGGTGGTGACGACGGTGAAGAAGGGCTGGGCCGCCCAGTCGAAAAACATCCATCCCCAGATGCCGCGCCCGGATGCGCGCTGAACGGTTGCGTCGGTCATGCTCCCTCCGGCCGCGCCCCGTTGCGGCGGTGCCATGTCTGCATGTTTTTGAGAACGGTGCAAAGGGGTGGCTTTCGCGATCGAGGGGATCGTTGGGCGCGAGTCTCGCCGCCGCCACGCTGCCTTTCGGCCCTGGCCATTTCAAAGAACGGACCTCGATGGCTTGAGGTCGGGAAGACGGCGGTCATCGAAACGCTGCCGAATTTCATAAAACTGCGATCCGAAGACCGCCGTCCGGCGATTTCTGTTCCCGTCCGTTCCGCTTCACCACGGCACACGATGAAGGC
>Ga0182738_1001679_pt1 | contig 27162 bp, 20 predicted proteins | sample eDN5th30CBELigMG_FD_128876 | JGI IMG/M metagenome (GOLD analysis project Ga0182738, IMG submission 128876) | Enriched Miracle-Growth compost microbial communities from Emeryville, California, USA - eDNA 5th pass 30_C BE-Lig MG (version 2)... ...
CGTCAGGGATATCTGACCCATGGTGATTTCCAGGCCGGCGGCATTAGCGGCGTTACCCAACATGAGATTGGCGATATGCAGGGCGACAGGATCCATGGCACCGCTCAGTCCCACGCCTAGATGGCGCCAGGATTTGCGTCCCAGGTCTTGTACCGAGCTATAAAAGCCGGCTTGATTGATCTCAATCAAGGCAGAATCTCCTGCACAGTGAATCGCACTGTATCGCCGGGCATGAACAGGGTTGGTTGATCCGTGTTGGTGTGGTCAAAGCAGTTCACTGCAGTCTGGCCGATGATGTGCCAACCGGAAGGTGTCGTGCGTGACAAGATGCTGGCCTGGCTGCCGCCTATGATGACGGAACCGGCCTGGACGCGGGGTCTGGGGACATCCCGGCGAGGCACAGCTAGGCGGGGATCCAGGCCGCCGAGGTAAGCAAACCCGGGCTGACTGCCTAGCGCATAGACGACGTAGGTGGCTTGTGAGTGCAGCTTGATGTAGGCTTCACGAGTCAGTCTCGCGTGTTGCGCGACTTGGTCCAGATCTTCTCCGCCTGGCCCGCCATACACGACGGGCACGGAGATCTGGCGGCCGTTCGTCGCCAATGCTGACGCGGCTTTCCAGGCACCGTGAATGGTGGCTTGGCACGCCTCAAAGTCGTGTTGAATATCCCGGAAAATAATGAGCAGATTGTTCATGCCGGGAACGACTTCAAGTACGTCTTCGCGGGCCGAGAAATGGGCCGACATTGCCCAGACTTTCTGTTGCAGGGCGATGTCGGCCGTAGATGCGCCGGGCACACCAAGATCGCACAAAATGGCGTATTCACCCTGCCGGGAACAGATCGGCTCAACGTGAGAGGAGTACGTCATTCGGCTGTCTGAGGGGGGGTACGCAGGTGCCATTGCGTGTGCGATTGATAAATCTCGCCGATGTCCAGGAGCAGTTCCTCGTTATAAGGGCGGCCGACGATCTGTAGCGATAGCGGCAGGCCGCTTTCCGTGGCGCCGTTTGGCAACGCCAACGCTGCCAAGTTGAAAAAGTTGGCGAACCGGGTGTAATAGGCAGGCCCGGTTGTCTGATCGACTTCGGGTAGTGGCAGCGGTGGGGTGGCCGTGGTGGGTGTCAGCAGCGCGTCGATCTGATCGAAAAGAGGGGCGAGCTCGCCCTGCATGGTTTGCCTGCGGCGTAAGGCTCGCAGGTAGTCTGCCGCGCGCACATTGCGCCCCTGTAGCAGGCGAGCGCGCACATCTTCGTCCAAGGGCTGGGCGGGATCATCCAGAAGCTCGGCATAGAAGCTATAGCCCTCGGTATTCATGATCAGGCCATTGAGATCAACCACCTCGGCAAAACCATAGGGAAGCGTGACGTCGACGATATCGGCGCCCGCCGCGCGCAATACCTCGACAGAGGCATCATAGGCGGCTAGTACGTCCGGGGTGCAGACGGCCCGCTCGTTGTCTGGCAGCCGTGCCAGGCGCAAGCCGGCCAAGTCAGTGCGCGGACGTGCCGCGCTGGACAGCCCGCCGATGAGATTGATGCGCTCAGGTTGCCGGAGGGCGTGGTACAGCAGGCGGGCATCGCCGGCAGTACGGGTCATAGGGCCCGGGGTATCCAATGTCGTGCTCAAGGGCATTATGCCTTGTGTACTGATTCGGCCCGTACTGACTTTCAGAGCGGTCAGGTTGCACCATGAGGCCGGTAGCCGCACTGATCCGCCCGTGTCAGTACCAATGGCCCAAGGCGTCAGGCCGGCTGCGACGGCCACGCCAGAGCCGCTGCTGGAGCCGCCAGGCGTGCGCGGCGTGGCCGGATCCCAGGGGTTGAGCGGCGTGCCAAGCTGGGTATTGGTGCCCCAGCCCCCAGTGGCAAATTCGACGGTATGGGTCTTGCCCAGGATGATCATGCCTTGTTGGCGAAGGCGCTGCACCAGCTCTGCTGTGATGCTGCTGCGGCGATCGCGGTATACAGCACATCCCCCCATGGTGATACGGCCTGAGATCTCGACCAGGTCTTTGAGGGCGATGGGAATGCCATGCAAAGGACCGAGGGCAGAGCCTGCCTGGCGGGCGAGGTCGGCGCTGTGGGCCAGTTGCCGGGCCTCTTGGGCATAGACTTCGGTAAATGCGTGCAGACGGCTATCCTGGTCCGCGATCCTTTGCAGGTAATGCTCGACGAGGGTGGTGGACGATAAGCTGCCGGTTTCAAGGCGGGCAGACAGGTCTTGCACCGTCATGAATGAACTAGGTAATGACATCGCTCGATATCCCTATTCAATGTTGCGCCAAGTGTTGCTCGATGACTGCCGAGGTTCCCAGGATATCAGGATATTTTTCTCCAGCGTCCACGCGTTGCAGCGTTTGTTTTTCAGCGGTCTGTAAACCAATGGCTTTATTGGCGGCAAACTCGATGAGTTCCGGCCGCAAGACCAACACACCATTTTCGTCGGCCAGAATCGCGTCGCCCGGGGATACGGCAACTCCGCCGCAAGACACGGGAATGCAGAATTCCCCGCCGATGCCTAATGTTTTTACGGTAATGGTGGTCAATCCCCGTGACCAGACGGGCAGGCCATAGCGGCGCAGTTCTTCGATGTCGGTCACGACGCCATCGACAATGATGCCCGCTACGCCGGCTGAGCGCGCGGCATAGGCTAATGCGCCACCGAGGCTGGCGTGACGCTGATCGCCACAACGGTCAATGACGAGAATGTCGCCGGGACGGGCTTGGCCGACGGCGTAATGGGCCATTGCCCCATCGGGGCCGGGATAGCGAACGGTTACGGCCGTACCGGCAATACGTTTGGGCGGCAGCATTGCGCGAATGCCGCTGTCCATGAAGCCGGTATGGAGAAAATGCCCGATGGTGGCGGGCTCCGCGCGGCTCAGCAATTCGATGCGTTCGGCAGCGATAGGCGCCGGCAGGGATTTCAGTAGATACATGAAAGCGTCTCCAAGGCCAAGCACTGGGATAGGATGGCCAACGGTGTGTGGGTCCGTCGATGACGTGACGGAACATGGGGTTATCGGTACCAGAGGGCGATGTCGGGCCAGACGATGAGCATCCCCACCAGGGTGAGCAGTGCGAGCAGGTACGGCGACACGCCAATGAAAACGTCCATGAGCGAACCGCGTTCGCGGGTGGCCTGCACGACGTAGCAGTTCATGCCGACAGGTGGCGTGATCAGGCCGGCCTCGGTGACAAGGATCACCATGATGCCGAACCAGACAGGGTCAAAACCGAGTTTGGCCATGATCGGAGCGAGTACCGGTACGGTGAGAACAGTCAACGACAGCCCTTCCAGAAAACAGCCGAGGATCAGATAGATCAGTACGACCAGCAGGACAACTGCATAAACGCTGAGATCCAGACCCAGGACAAAATCCTCTAGCAAGCGAGAAAAGCCGATCAGGCCCAAGGCGAAGTTCAGCAAGGCGGCAAAGATGATGATGATCATCAGTATTGCGTTGGTCTTGGCGGTGGCAAATAACGCCGCGTTCAGTATTTGGAACGACATCCGGCGCTTGGCCAGCCCCAGTATTACGGTCGCGATGACTCCCAGCGCTGCGGCTTCGGTCGGTGTGGCAACGCCGGCATAAATGGATCCGACGACAACGAGGAATAGTCCCAATGGGGGCAGCAGTTTGGGCAATGTCGAAATACGCATGCGCCAGTCCGTCTGGATGGCGTTGCCGCTCCATTCGGGGCGCCTGATGCACAGCACGGTGGTGACCAGCATGAATAGAGCGGTCAATATCAGCCCGGGGACAATACCCGCCAAATAGAGCTCTGGAATCGAGGTGTTGGTGATGCTGCCGTACACGATCAGGTTGATCGAAGGAGGAATCAAAATACCCAATGTGCCGCCTGCAGCGATACTGCCCAGAAAAAGGCGCTCGTTATATCCATGAAGCTTGATTTGAGGAATGGCGATCGAGCCTATCGTGGCGGCGGTGGCAAGGCTGGATCCCGATGTGGCGGCAAAGATGGCGCTGGTGGCGACGTTGGTCTGCATCAGTCTGCCAGGCATTTTGTTGAGCCACGGTGCGACTGCGTCGTACATTTCACCGGCGATGCCGCTGCGGACAAAGATTTCGCCTAGCATGATGAACAACGGTGCGGAGATCAACACGTAGTTCTGCGACTGAGCCCACGCCGACATGCCGAGCGAATCCACAATGGGTACCGGGGATATCAACCCGATGGCGAGTGCGCCTAGTCCTATTACTGAAAAGATGGGCAATCCTGCAAAGAACAGGATGAACGCGCCCAGGATAAAGGCAATGCCAATGGTCATAGCGTGTACTCCCTGGATGGTTCGTTTTCTTCTATTAGCGTGATCGTCTGTGCATATTTGCCTTGCAAGGTGAGGCCCAGGCTTTCGATGAGTACGATGACTGCGGATATCAGAAAAAGCAGCACGCCAGCCAGGAAAATGAATTGCGGTATCCACAAGGGAACGCGCAATGGTGTGTTTGATACGGCATCAAAGGTCCACGAGTCGAAAGCCAGTACCCATGCTTGCCAGGCGAGTGTGCCGACCAGCGCAACGGTCACCAGCACGGCCAGGACATCGAGCCAGGCTTTGGCTCTCGGGCGCAGCGTCATATGCACCACATTCACGCGTATATGACTGCCCTCGAAGAAAGCGTAGGACAAGGCCCAACTGGTTGCCAGGGCGAGGGCATAACCGCCGAGCTCATCTGAGCCGACGAATGCGATGCCAAATATTTTGCGCAGGATGACGTCGGCGCTGACCAGCAGGGTCGTGGCGAACAAGACATAGAGGCCGATCAAAGCGGCGGCACGAGATAGGCGCTCGAACACCGTTCGGGCACGGGTAATGGCAGACATGTTTTCCCCTGTTTCAGCTCGCGGCTCCTGAAGACGGCCGGACCCGCGAGGGATTTATAGGTCGAATCAGTTGACTGGAACCGTCATGTCGACGACTTTGCCTGCCGTGTCGTTCCATGCCTTGGCGCAGTCCTTGCCACACGCATTGCCGTAGACGGGCAGCACTTTCTGCTGCACGATTTCACGTACTTTGGCCAGATCTGCGTCACTGGGTTCGACCAATTTCATATTGCCGGGCGTGACGCCCGCTTGTCCGATCATGGTGCAGCGTTTGTCAGCAGTGTTGCACCAGATGCCTTCCTGGACATTCTTGGTCTGGATGACGTCGCTGATGTTCCGGTAGTAATAGTCGATGGCTTTGGTCAACCATGCACGCTGCGTGTCGTCCAATCGGGCCAGGCTCTTGGTGTTGATGACTTGAATAGTGGGTGCCCATCCGGCGATCAAGGTAAACATCGTGTCAGAGACTTCGTACAACTTGGCGGTGTTGCCGGACATGGTGCCTGTGATGACACAATCGATCACGCCACGCTGCAAAGCAGGCACCAGTTCGCCAAAGGCCATGGTGACCGGCGCCGCACCCAGGCCCTGCACCAATTCAGCAAGCGTGCTTGAGCTGACACGTACCTTCTTGCCTTTTAGATCCTCGATCGATTTGATGTCGCCTCTGCAAAAAAATGTTTGCGCGCCCGACATGCCAGCCCCAAGCAGATTGAGGCGATAGCGTTTTTGCAGCGCTGCTTCGGCGGCCGGCTCGTAGGCGGCGAGCACTTTCTGGATGGTCTCTACGGAGGTGGCAACGCCTGCCAGATCGAATCCATCCAGAGTGGGGATGTCACCGGAGCCATAGTTGGCGACCATGTTGGCCATATCAAAAGTGCCTTGAGACACTAGCTGCAAGGCGTCTGAAGGCTGGGCGTTGATATCCGTGACGCTGTTCAATGTGGCGGTCACTTTGCCGGCGCCAAGCGTCTTGACGGTATCGCTCCAGAATGGTTTGACGACAAACACCCATTCCGCAGTGCCTACCGGTGGACCGAGTACTCGCATCGAAAAGGGTTTCATTTTCTGCGCGAGGGCAATCAACTCGGATTTGCGGTCCGTTTCAGCATGGACGGTTGCGGCGGTCAGCGTGGTAACCATCACAGCGGCGATGGAAAGAAGTCGTTTATGTATGTGCTTCATTGCCATTCCTTTTTGTGTATCGCGTATGCAAATGAACGCGGTGAAACCAAGTGAATAACAGGGTGAGCCGAGTGATCGGATTGCGAGCTAGATCAGGCGTAATTGCGCAACCGGGACATCGCCGATCAGCATGTGGCCGGGGGCGTGTGTGATGAGAATGGGAGGTTTGGCGAGGAGGGCCGCCGCCTGGGGCGTGACCCCGCAGCCCCAGAAAACGGGCACTTCGCCCGGGCGGATTTCCGTAGGTTCGCCTTCGTCGGGGCGGTTTACATCAACGATGCCTATGACGGCGGGGTCCCCCATATGCACGGGAGCGCCATGCGCACCTGGTAGGCGTTCGCAGACTTCGTATGCAATGCGTGCTTGCTCGGGGGTATAGGGGCGCATTGATACCACCATGGGGCCGTGAAAGACACCCACGCGTTTGGTCTGGATAGCGCTGTGATACATCGGTACGATTTTTCTCTCATCCACGTGCCTCACACGCAAGCCCGCTTGTTCGAGTGCATATTCGAATGACAGTGAGCATCCCAGCACAAAGCCGACAAAATCGTCCCGCCATAGCGCGTTGATATCATCCACCTCTTCGACAAGCCTGCCGTCGCGCCAGACGCGATAGCGCGGCAGATCGGTTCTAAGGTCGATGTCTGTGCCGAGCATGGGGACGGCGGCGTCACCCGGTTGGGTCATGCCTATCAAAGGGCAGGGTGTAGGATTGGCCTGGCAGTAGCCATGGAAATCCTCGGCCCAGCTTTTGGGCAGGATGACCAGATTGCCCTGGCCGTAGCCTGGGGCCATGCCGCTGGTGTTGCCATTGAACAGACCTTGGCGAGCCTGTGATCGAACTCCGGCCGGCGTGACTGCCCATTGCGGGAGTTCAGCGTGTGTCGAGGATGAAATCATTGGGGGCGCTCCGAGAATAAGCGGCCTGTGGGTTTGGCTTGGTCGAGACGGTCGATGCTGTGCAGGGATGCCCAGATTGTGGCCTGGTTTGATGTGATGACAGGGGTGTTCAATGATGTCTCTAGCGTTTGTATGCATTCCAGTGATCGCCAGGCAGTGCATGAACAGAACAATGCCTGCGCTGTTCTATCGAAATGCGTCAGGGCGAATTGCGTGATTTGTGCGGGGTCCTGATCATTGATGGCTCGATGGCCGTTCGCGGCGGCGCGTACGTCGCCGTGTATGCCCAGTACCGTCAATCCTTGTGCGGTGTAGTACTCAGCAAGCTTTTGATTCGTCCAATCGGGGTATGGTGTCATGACAGAGATCGAGCGGATATGCAGTGCCTGTAATGCTTGGGCGACCGCCGTGCTGGTCGTCACGCACGGAATGCCTGTGCGTTGTTCGATCGAATGTTTGACCTGTTGATCCCACTCGGCGCCACGATAAAAACTGCCCGAGGTGCAGGCGTATGCGATGACGTCTGGTTTGGCTGTGGCAAGCAGCGCAGCTTTTTCCTCGAGCTCGCGATTCATCTGGTCGAGAGCAGTTTCGGTCATCACTCCGTCAGGGATGTACAAGCGTTCGCTATGCACTGTCACGGCATCGGATAACAGCCGTTGAAAATCTGCCTCGACTGAGGTGTTGGTCGATGGAATGAGAATACCGATACGCTTTGGGACCATGTCTTTTCTCGCGTCGAGTCTTTGCGCCGGGGGCGCTTTGGTACACTTTGCCGTAGCTCGCATTCCCATCCTATATGGCATGTCAGGTGCGAGGGTAATCAAACTTCCTGAGCAGACTGCGGTCAATTTCTATCATGAGGATTTCCCTAACCCAGGTAGAGACCTTTTACTGGGTTGCCCGGTTGGCGAGTTTCCACGCTGCGTCACGGCACCTGCATCTGACGCAGCCTACGGTTTCCACGCGCATACACGAGTTGGAGAGTGTGCTGGGTTATCGTCTGTTTGAGCGTGATGCGAAAGGCGCTGCTCTGACACCGAAAGGTGCCTCGTTTCTGAACAAGGCGACGCAGCTGCTTGAGCTGGCTGATGACGCGTTGACAGACGATGTCACGCCCATGCGGGGTTTGTTGAGATTGGGCACGAATGAATCCGCCGCACTTTCTGGATTGGGGGCGTTTCTTGCAGGGCTCAACGAGCGGTATCCGTCACTACAAGTCGAGCTGAGTGTGGATGTAGGATCGATTCTACGTGGCAGGCTCTGTGCGGGAGGCCTCGATTTCTCTATCTCTACCGACCCGGGTGCGCATCCTCATATCCGTGATGTGCTCTTGGGCGAGTCCGAGATGTGCTGGGTGAGTGCGAAGGGAAAAGTCAAACAGACGGCGCCGCTGACTGCGGCAGACATCGCGCGAATGCCGCTGTTGACGGTGCCATCCCCATCGGCGCTGCACGCTCTCAATATGTCTTGGTTTGCAAGCGCGCGCGTGTCACCTCCACGGATCAATGCATGCAACTCTCTGGCGGTCATGCTGCGTCTGGTCGCATCAGGCACGGCTGTGGCGATTTTGCCGCGTGCCATTCTGGAGCGTGAATTGGCTGACGACAACATCGATATCTTGACCGTCGATAGGCCGGTGCCTTCTCTGGCTATTTACGCCTCGTTTCCACTGATCGGCGACATCGGCGCATCGGAACGAATCGCTGATATGGCACGTGAGGCATTGCTCGGCTCCCAGTTGATTCAGGGCTGTCGCTAGTGCGGGCCATCTGTTGGGTTGCTCCAGCAATGCCTCGGCTATTGCGTCCTCATTCACGGACTCAGATTGCTCGGCGCCGTGGATTTATTGCGCTTTGATTCCCGCCTGTTTGGCGACCTCGCGAAAACGCGACAACTCAGACTTTTGCAGCTCGACCATTTGCTCAGGCGTATATGGCATCAATTGACTGCCGCGCTGAGCCAGAAACGCCGTTGATTCCGGCGTATTTAGTACCTTTTGCATTACGTCGGCCAGTTTCTTTGTAATGTCATCGGGTGTCTGCGCCGCAACATAGAATGAAGTCCAACTGTATTGCGCGTATTGGGGATAGCCGCTTTCGCGAATGGTGGGAATATCGGGAAAATCGGGATGGCGCTGCTCGCCTGAAACGGCCAGCGCGCGCAGTTTATGTTCTTTGATGAGCGTCCATGCTCCACCCAGATCGACAACGGCCAGGTCAAGCTGTTGGCCGATGATGTCGGTCATGATTTGTGATTGGCCCTTGTAGGGGATATCAGTGAATTTGACTCCAGCCAGATTCGCGAACCAGGCAGCAGCTAATCGATAGCCCGCGGAATAAGTGCCTACGCTTAAGGGTTTGCCGGTATTTTTTGTATAGTCGGCGACATCGGCGATCGATTTGAGTGGCGATTCCAACGGCACTAAATAGACGTTCATGTTTTTGGACAAACCAGAGATGGGTCTGAAATCCTTGGTCGGATCGTAGGGCAGATCCTTCAGCACGATCGGATTGACGGACATCGGGGAATTGCTGGCCAGCAGGATGGTGTAGCCGTCGGCAGGTTGTTGTTTCAAGGCTTGAAGGCCGATGATGCCATTGGCGCCGGGGCGATTGTCGACGATGACGGGTTGGCCCAATACCTGGCTCATGGCTTCGCCATAGTATCGAGCTGATGTGTCCGAACCGCTGCCGGCGGTGAATGGCACGATGACATGGATAGGACGCTCTGGATAGTCGGCGGCGGTGGCGGGATTGATAGGGACAGCGGCCGTTAGCACCAAATAAGCTGGCAGGCAGGATTTAACAATTCCGAATCGCATGAAAGTATGTCTCCTAGCAGGATGTTTGAAAAAAGAGTGGGCATCTTATTGGTGCCCATCAACACTCGGCAGTGAGCGGTGTATGGAACTGTGACTTCGTCCACGTGTCGACACAGTGACCGCATTGCGATGCCACTGTTGTGTGCTTCCATCCTCGTTTTGCCGTGCCGCTATGGCATCGTGGCACCGCGTCACCGTGATATGGTGTTCTGGCGAGCTCATGATCCCGTATTGCTGTTGTTTCGCAGCATTGAGGCCATCTCACGACACCATGCACCAGCGTCGTTGTACGGCATCAAGGTAATTTCGCGGCGTTACGGGCTCACAGCAGGACGGTCAGAATGTTTTGGATGACAGTGTTTACCTTGGCAGGCTGGGTACGCTCGTCGACGAAGTACTGAAGGGCTACTCCACGCATCGTGCCCATGAGGGCAGTGGCGAGTGCGTAGTTGTCCAGTGTGCTGTCTGTTTCCTTGTTGTCTTTGGCGATTTGCAGATGCTTGACCAGGAAGTCGAGATTTTTCCGGTTGTAGTCCCGGATGATTTCGCGATGCTTGGCAATTACCAGGGACGCTTCGGCCATGAGGATCAATAGCACCTTGGTGTTTTTCCAATCGGCAGTGTCGCGCAGCAAGTACGTCTCGGCCCAGGCGTGGATGCTGGCGAGGCCTTTTGTCGGCGCGGCCTGACGCAACCGTCGTTCATTGAACTCTGACACCAGAACCTGCAAGATCGCTTCGATTAATTTTTCTTTTGTGCCGAAATACTGATGTGGCAGACCCCGGCTGTAACCCGCGCGAACACCGATTTCGGCCATCGTGACCGAGAACGTGCCTTTTTCCCCAATCAGCTCAATGGCGGCCGCCACGATGCTGGAAATTGCCTTTTCACGCCGCTGAGTTTGGGACTGACGGGGTTTGGGAGCTGCTGTTGTCATGTCATGCACGCGTTCGTTCAATGTCTTCGGGAGATAGGCCGATTGAGGCTAACACCTCTTCGGTATCGGCGCCAATGCGGGGAGGCTGTCGTTCAATAGCGGTCGGGGTGAGAGAAAAGCGCGTCGTCGGGCGAATAGCTTTTATTTTTCCTTCGGTGGGGTGGGTGTGTTCCTCAAATAGACCGACACTGCGCAGATGCTCGTGTTCGCCGATGTTGTCGACGGTGTAGATCGGAGTGACCGGGATATCCAATTTGCTGCACAGATCAATCAACTCTTGTGTCGTGAACTCCCGGGTTGTCGAACGCAGGTCTTCGTATAGCTCTTGGATACGCTGATTACGTTCGTGGCGATTGCCTAAATCGTATTTTTCAAGCAGATCTTTGCGGCCTTGCGCCGAGAAAAAGGCGGTCCAGTGGCTTTCTGTGTAAGGTAGCAGCGCGACGTAACCATCCTTGGTGGGGCAGGGCTTGCGGCCGCCCTTGAGCAGGCGGGCATAGCCCGCCGGACCGATCGGGGGAACGAAACCTTGCCCACCCATGTGCTCGGTCAGCGTGAAGGCGACCATGGTTTCAAACATGGGGACTTCGACATATTGGCCCTTGCCTGTGCGGCCCTTGTAGACCAAGGCGCCCAATACGGCATTGGCGGTGACAATGCCCGTTACTTTGTCGGCGACCAGCGAGGGCAGGTAATCGGGTTTGCCGGATTCTTGCTCGAGCAGGCCAGCCAAGCCGGATGCCGCCTGAATGATTTCATCGAATGCAGGCCGGCCGGCATAGGCGCCATCGTCGGCGTATCCCGTGGCCGCGCAATAGATGATTTCAGGATTGATTTGCTGAATAGCCTCGTAGCCTAGCCCCAGACGCCCGATCGCCTTGGTACGCATGTTGTGCACTAATACGTCCGCAGTTTTGATCAGCGCTTTGATCGCATCCAGGCCAGCCTGGGTTTTGAGATTGACCGCGACCGATTTCTTGTTGCGGTTCAGGTTCATGAACGTGGAACTCATGCCTTTGGTACGCGACATGCCATTGGCACGCATCAGATCTCCGGTGAGCGGCTCGACTTTGATGACATCGGCGCCGTAGTCGGCAAGTATCTGGGTTGCCATGGGGCCAAGTACGACGGCCGTCAGGTCGATGACACGAATTCCTTCCAAGGGGCCCATACAAGAATCTCCTTTGTTTATTTTGCAGTTGCTTGACAGATGTTATGACGATACATTAAAAATTTGCTTGCGGACAAGCAAATAAATGAAGGACTACATGGAAGACCTATACATTGCACCAGGTACCTTGCCTCCTGAGTGCGACGCGCTGAGGCAGGAAGTGCGGGCATTCGCTCGGGAGCAGTTGGCCGATTATTCCAAGGAGAAGCTCGCGCATAACTGGACTGGGCGCGATGAAACCCTGACGCGCAAGATGGCTGAGCGAGGTTGGTTGGGGATGACGTGGCCCAAGAAATTCGGCGGCACCGAGCGGTCTACGCTAGAGCGCTACGTCATGCTGGAGGAAATGCTGGCAGCCGGCGCGCCTATGGGAAGACATTGGTCAGCAGAGCGCCAGATGGGCCCACTCTTGATGCGCTATGCGAACGAGGCCTTGGCGTTGGAAATCGTACCCAAAATTGTCCGCGGCGAATGTGCGTTCTGTATCGGAATGAGCGAACCCGACTCGGGCTCGGATCTGGCTTCGATTCGTACCAAGGCGACCAAAGTCGAAGGAGGCTGGGTGATCAATGGGCGCAAAGTATGGACCTCGGGTGCGCACCATGCGGACTACATGGTGGCGCTGGTACGCACACGTGAGAAAACCGAAGACCGCCACGCAGGTATGTCTCAGTTGTTGGTCGAAATGGATAGCAAAGGATTGGAGGTCCGCCCGATCTATTCGCAGCTCGGCACGCACATTTTCAATGAGGTGATCCTGGATGATGTGTTTGTGCCCGATGACCATCTTATCGGCACGGAGGGTCAGGGTTGGCAGCAAGTGGTGAGCGAGTTGAAGTACGAGCGTTCCGGACCAGAGCGTTTTCTCAGCAGCACGCAATTGTTAATCGAAATGATCGATGCCGCCGATGAAGACAACGACGGACAGACTGCCGCGATAGGCAAGCTGATCGCGAAATATGCGGCACTGCGCCAGATGTCGCAAGGCATCGCGCTGAAGATGTCCAACGGTGAAGATCCGCTGTTGGCCGCCTCGGTGGTCAAGGATCAAGGGGCCTTAATGGAGCAGGCTCTGCCCAATATCGCGCATGAGCACTTTGGCGAGCACATCGGCACCGGCTCGGATCTGGAGAAAGTGATGAATATATTAACCCTCGCCGCGCCGTCGTTTTCGTTGCGCGGGGGGACGCGGGAAATCCTGCGAGGAATTATTGCCAGGGGGATGGGACTGAGATGAGCGGCGATTATATTCAGGACGCGGCCAGGAGGCTGTTCGCCAACGAGGCGGGGAAGTCGTTGATCGAAGCGGTGGAGCATGGCGAGTTTCCGAGCGCACTGTGGCGTCAGGCGAATGAGTTGGGATTTACGCGTTTGTTCGCGCCGGAGGCGGTTGGCGGTATCGAGGCTGATTGGAATGACGCCTATCCGGTGCTGCATAACCTGGGTTATTACCAGGCTCCGATTCCGCTGGCGGAAACGGCCATTGCCCATTTGCTCGTGGCGGCTGCGGGCAGGCAGCTTGATACTGAGGCGCCAGTGGCGGTGGTCAGCGCGCAGGACGGACAAGTGGTATTCGATGCCAGTCAGACGCGCATTAATGCGCGGCTACAGGATGTGAAATGGGCACGTGTCAGCAGCCATGTGTTGATTGGCTTACCAGGAGGCGAGTGTGCCGTGGTTGCCCTTGACGCAGAGGGCGTGCAGATTGCCATGGGCAAAGATGTCTCCGGCATGCCCGCCGATACGCTCAGTCTCGATGGCGTGGTGGTACTCGAGCGCTTTGCCAATCCATTTCCTGACCTGTCCGACCCGGTCAAGGTTCTGGGAGCAGGCGCGCGCGCCATGATGATGGTGGGCGCGTTGGAGTTCGCACTTGACACCTCGGTGCAATATGCCAAAGACCGGATTCAATTTGGCAAACCCATTGGCAAGAATCAAGCGATTCAACAACAGTTGGCGTTTATGGCGGGCGAGTTTGCTACCGCGCGTGCGGCGGCTGTCATGGCGGCCAGCGATATGCCTTCGCTGAGCCGAATGGCATCGCCGTCAGCCGAATTTAGTGTGGCCGCGGCGAAGATTTCCGCGGCTGAGGCGGTCGGCAATGGCACGTCGATCGCGCATCAGGTCCACGGCGCAATTGGTTTTACCTATGAACATCCGCTGAATTTCGCGACTCGTAGGCTGTGGGCCTGGCGAGGGGACTTTGGCAATGCGGCCTGGTGGGCGCGAGCGTTGGGCCGGGCCTATGTGCGCCAGGGCGGCGCCGCTTTCTGGGCGAATCTGACTGATCGCAGATTACCGGCCTGAGGGGTACATGATGAGCCATGAATTCTTATCCGTGACGCGAGCCGAAAAAGTAGGCATCGTGGAATTGCGTAAACCTCCCCACAATTTTTTCGATATTGATTTGATCTCCGGTATTGCCGATGCTTGGGAGGCATTCGAGCAGGACAAGAGCATTCGAGTCATCATGCTGTGCGCACAGGGAAAATCGTTTTGCGCGGGCGCCGATTTCTCCAAGCGTGAGAATGTAGAAAGGAAACGCAGTGTGCGGCAGCCCAATCCGCTCTACCACGAAGCCGTCAGGCTGTTTGCCTGCACCAAGCCCGTCGTTGCGGCGATCGAAGGGGCCGCGATCGGCGGCGGTTTGGGATTGGCATTGACGGCCGATTTCCGGGTCAGTTGCAAAGAGGCGCGCTTTTCGGCGAATTTCAATCGTCTCGGTTTTCATCCGGGTTTCGCGCTGTCTTATACCTTGCCCCGGCTCATTGGCGAGCAGCAGGCGGCAATGATGTTTTATACCGGTTCGCGCATCAACGGTGAGATGGCATTGCAGATGGGCTTGATCGACAGGCTGGTCGAGCAGGCCGAGGTGCGTGCCACGGCGCTGGCGCTGGCGCGGGAAATCGCGATTTCCTCTCCACGTGCAGTGCAGGCGACACGTGAAACGCTGCGCGTAAATATGACGGATATGGTGCGTCTGGCGGTCGCGCGTGAAAGCGCGGTGCAGGCAGTGCAGATGACGTCAGAGGATCTGAAGGAGGGAGTGGCAGCCACTGCCGAGCGGCGGCCTCCGCAATTTCACGATTAGCCCGGTTTGGCGCGGCAAGCAACCCGGACGGCGGCACTGCTTAAAAGAATGACAAAGGAGACATCGTCTATGCGACGCAAATTTCTAAAAACGCTGGCAGCAACGTTGGCTGCCGGCTTGGCTGCACCGGTCTTGCGTGCTGAACAAGCCTGGCCGACCAAGCCGATAACAATCATCGTCGGGTTCTCGCCCGGCGGACCCACGGATGTCGCCGCGAGGCTCGTTGCAAAGGGGTTGAGCAAGGTACTGAATGTATCGGTAATCGTGGAGAACCGGCCGGGCGCTGATGGACAGGCCTCAGTGATCGCGCTTAAAAACGAGCTGGCCGATGGTTATACCTTTTTGTACGCAACGAGCGGTACGCTGAGCGTCTCGCCCGCACGTTACCAGAACTTGCCTTATGACGTGGCTACCGATTTCGAGTACATCGGTGCAGTATCGGGCTATCCATCTGTGCTGGTGGTCAACGCGCAGAGCCCGATCAACAGCGTGGATGAACTCGTCGCCGCTGCTGCGAACAAGAAGGATGGACTGAACGGCGGGACCGTGAGCCACACGCAAGAATTGACGTTGGCGCTCTTCAAGAAAAAATATGGCGCGCCTGTGCAAGGGATCCCCTACAAAGGCGACTCGCAATCTGTCAACGATTTAGTGGGAGGGTTGCTCGACTTTATCTTTCTGTCGCCGAGTGTCGCCATGCCTTATATCGATGCGGGCAAGCTCAAGGGGATCGGTGTGACGGGTGAGGTGTCGGGGCGCTACGAGGGTCTGCTTCCTCGCATTCCGAACCTGGATGTGTCTGCATGGAACAGCCTGGTTGCGCTCAAGGGCACGCCGCGGCAGGCATGTCTGTCGATGGCCGATGCACTTGAGAAGGTTTTGCAAATGCCTGATTTTCTGGCTTCTTTGGAACTGACGGGGCAGACCGTTATTCCACTGAAGAACGAAGCGTTCAAGAAGTTCGCCTTGGATGAAACGCGTATGTGGGAAAACGTGGCGAAGGAATCAGGACTGGAGAAGCTGTGATGGAACGTACTATGACGAACAATTCGTGGCAGGGAGTGTCACGCTCTCGCCGCCGCATTATCTTGGGCGGTTTGGCCTCGACGTTGAGCGGGCCTCTCTACGCTGCGGCCAAACGCGGCTATCCTTCCCAGGCGGTACGCATCATCGTTTCTTTTCCCCCTGGCACCGGATCCGACTCTAGCGCCCGTTTTCTGGCGGGAGAGCTCGAAAAACGTCTGGGCCAGCCATTCATCGTCGAAAATCGGCCAGGAGGCAATAGTTTCATCGCTGCACAGTACGTGGCCGAGTCCAGGCCGGACGGATACACCCTGTTTTTGGCCAGCAATTCACCGATGGCGACGAATCTCGTGCAGTTCAAGTCACTGCCGTATGATCCCGTCAAAGACTTCGCTCCGGTCGCTCGGCTCTATTATGGCGCGATGGTGCTGTCGGTGCCGGCTAAGTCTCCCTATCAATCTGTTGAGCAACTGGTGCAGGCCATCAAGGCGCAACCCGGAAAGTTGAATTACGGTTCGGGGTCGGCGTCCTATTGGATCGCCACGGAACTGTTTCTGAAAATGGCGGGAGGCAGTGCGATGCAGATTCCCTACAAGGGCGCCGCACCCGCTGTGGCCGATCTGGCAGCTGGGCTATTGGACTTTGCCTTTTCCGACTATACGGCGGCGGCGGCTTTGGAGCAGGCCGGCAAGACGCGGATCATCGCGGTCGCGACCGACAAGCGTTTGTCCGTTGCGCCCGATGTGCCGACGCTGCAAGAGTCGGGTTTCAAAGATTACTACATGGTCAACTGGGTGTCTTTATTCGCTCCGGCGGGCACGAGATCCGACATCATCAACACGATTAGCAAAGCGACTGTAGAGGTGTTCAACAGCCCCGAGGCGGCGGACTTCATCGGCCGAACCAATGGACAGATTTTCGCTGCCGGTCCGGAAGATCTGGAGGCTTTTCAGTTGGCTGAGATCGAGCGGTGGTCCAAGGCAGCGCAGATCGCGGGCATTCCTAAAGAGTGAGCGAACAGGTGTTGCGATCGATGGCCAGGTGCGCGCGGGGCTTATTACGCCAGGTTGTTTAGCCTAATGGCCGTTTTGCAGCAATGCACTGAGAGCGGAAACCGTGCGCGTCAATTGTTCTTCGGTATGCAAGGAGGAGATAAAGAAACGCAGCCGTGCCGATTTTTCCGGGACGGCGGGATACAGGATGGGTTGGACGTTGATTCCTTGCTCGAACAGAGACGCAGATAGGCGTGCCGCTTTCAGAGAGCTAGCGGTGATGGCGGGGACGACGGCGTGGCCTGTACTGCTGCCGGTGTCGATGCCGGCGGCTTGAGCGGCCTCCAGGAAATAGCGTCCGCGCGCTTGAAGCGTGGCTACGCGCTCGGGCAGCGCGAGCATACGTTGTAAGGCGGCCAACGATGCGCCGGCAACGCTGGGAGGCATACCGACGCTATACAGAAAGCCTGGCGCCAGAAATTTCAGGTGCTCGATCAACGCGGTTTCTCCCGCGATGTATCCGCCGCAGCCTGCCAGCGTTTTGCTGAGCGTGCCCATCCAGATGTCTACGTCTTTGCCCGATAGGCCGAAATGCTCGCGTATGCCGTAACCGCGTTTGCCCATGACGCCCAGCGAATGAGCCTCGTCGACCATCAAAAATGCTTTGTGGCGGCGCTTTATGTCGATGAAGCGCGGCAGATCGGGATAGTCGCCATCCATGCTGTAGATGCCCTCGAGCACGATCAGAACGCGTTCAAATTGATGGCGCTGCTCAGTCAGGATGGTGTCTAGCGCGGCGTGATCGTTATGGGGAAAAGACAATCGGCGTGCGCCGGATAGCTGGGCGCCTTGCAGGATGCTGTTGTGGATCAACTCATCGTGCAGGATCAGATCGCGCGGGCCAAACAGATAGCCGATGGTCGAGACGTTGGTGGCGTGGCCGCTGACGAATGCCACAGCGTCATCGACCTCGTAGAGATTGGCCAACGCGCGCTCGAGTTCGCGATGGATCGGGCGTTCTCCCGATACCAGGCGGCTGGCCGAGACCGAGGTGCCATAACGCTCCATTGCCTGCCGGGCGGCAGCCTGGACGACCGGATCGCCGGACATGCCCAGGTAGTTGTAGCTGGCGTAGTTGATGTAGGGCTTGCCGCCGATCTGGGTATTGGCACCTGCCGTGCCATCGTGCATCTTGAAGAACGGACTGCGCACGCCCATGCGAGCGGCGCCTTCGTTCATGATCTGCAACTGACGATATCCCGGGTGCAGGTCAAAACGATAGAACTCTTCGGGAATCGCACTCTTTCTCGCGGACGATTGAAACATTGTCCGTGGAGAGGGGTCTTGCCCAGCTTGGCGCAGCTTGCGTTCCAGCGCCTGCTGGATGAGTTTGTCTTTGATGCTGGCGGACAGGCCGGGCAGACCTTTTTTGGGGAGGCTCACGTCAGTGGATCATGCGTTTGTTGTTCACGTTCCCTGATTTTAGATCATCGGCGAATTTGGCCATGGCTTCGGCCGGGACTTCGTCGGTGTGTTGTGAAACGACTTGCTCGACTTGGGCCAGGACTGCGTCTTGTCCGGCATGCTCGCCGTCGCCGCGCAGTAGTTGGATCAGGCGGCTGGCGAGCTTGGACAAGGTCGGGCTTTCGTTCAATGCCATGACGGGCAGGCGGATTCCGAAACGGCTCTCCAGAGCGACGACGAGCTCGACGCCCATGAGCGAATCGAGACCCATGTCGTAGACGGAGACGTCTGGATTGATTTTGTCCGGCGAGACACGCAGGATCTCGCTGACCTCGGTCTTGAGCATGTCGACGAAGACAGGGTGCAGCGCGGCGTCATCCATCGTGGCCAGCAAATGCGAAATGTCACTGGCATCGTTTTCGTCATCGCCGGTGTCACTGCTGCGGCGGGCGAGAAGACTGAATTTGGAGGCCGTGGCACTAGGCAGGAAACGGCGCAGCGCGCGCCAATCCAACTCCAGTACGCCCAGACCGCTGGCGTCGGCTAACAACATGTCTTCGAGGGCATGCAAGGCTGCCTCGGAGGCGAGGGCTGCGCCACCCATGCGGCTTTGCAGGGCGTCTTTGACCTTTTTGTTGCGGGCCAGATAGCCGACGTCGTCAATGGCGCCCCATCGTACGCAAGTGGCCGGCCGGCCTTGCGCACGGCGCTGGCGGGCGAGGCCCTCAAGCCACATGTTGGCAGCGACGTAGTTGGCCTGGCCAGGGTTGCCGAACAATGTCGTGCCCGACGAGAACATCACAAAGAAATCCAGCGGTAACGCCTGCGTGGCCGCATCCAGATGCATGCCTCCCAGGACTTTGGGGGCAAACACGCGTTGGATCTGTTCGGCGGTTGCGTTGCGGATCAGGCCGTCGTCGATGACCATTGCAGCATGCACGATACCTTTCAAAGGCGGCATGGTGCGCTGGATATGTTGCACCAAGTCAGTCACGGACGGCACATCGGTGACATCACACGCGGCGGCGTGGACCGTGACGCCACGGACCTGCAGTTCAGCGATGGCCTGCTGTGCGATCTCTGAGGAGGGGCCGCTGCGGCTGACCAAAGCCAGATGGCGGGCCCCCTTGTCGGCGAGCCATTGCGCAGTGCGCAGACCGAATCCGCTGAGACCGCCGGTGATCAGGTAGGTCGCGTCGGCGGGTAATGCCAGTGCCGGTGTTTCGGCAGCGGCCGCTGTCGTGTGTGTGTGGCGAATGCCATTGCGATAGGTGATGACGATCTTGCCGATCTGGCGCGCCTGCTGCATATAGCGGAACGCGTCGACGATATCGTTGGCGTCGAATTCCTGATAGGGCAAGGGGTGAAGCACACCTTGGGCGAATAGCGCCATCATTTCGCCGAACAGGCGGCGCGTCAGGGCCGGGCGCTCATGCATCAACTGGTCGGCATCAATCCCGAAATAGCTGATGTTGTTGCGGAATGGGCGCAGGCCGATGCGCGTATTTTCGTAGAAATCACGTTTACCCAGTTCGAGGAAACGGCCGAACGGTTTCAGGACACGCAAGTTGCGGTTGATGGCTTCACCGGCGAGCGAGTTCAGTACGACATCGACGCCGCAGCCGTCAGTATCGGCCAGGATCTGGTCGGCATAGGCCAGCGAGCGCGAATCGTAGATGTGTTGTACGCCCATCAGGCGCAGGAAATCGCGTTTTTCGTCGGAGCCTGCTGTGGCGTAGATTTCTGCGCCGCGAGCTTGGGCAAACTGAATGGCGGCGATGCCGACACCGCCGGCGGCACCGTGAATCAGAACCTTTTCGCCTTCTTCGAGCTGAGCCAGATGATGCAATGCATAGTAGACGGTAAAGAAGGTGCTGGGAATGGTCGCCGCAGCCTCGAAGGAAATGCCTTCAGGGATGTGGGAAATAGCGCTGGCCTTCGTGAATACGCGGTTCGAGAAACTGGCCGGACCAAATCCGACGACGGCGTCGCCCGGCTGGAAGTCGCCTTCGGCGTTGGGGCCTACGCGCCGCACGGTGCCGGCGAACTCGAGACCCAAGGTGGGGCCGGCAAAGCCGTTTTCGATGGCCTCGTCAGACAACAGGCCCAACGCATACATGACGTCGCGGAAATTCAGGCCAGTGGCATGTACGTCGATTTCCAGTTGGTCATCGGCAAGTTCGCCTGCTGGGCCAGCCTGCCAACGCAGATTGCGTAGTTGGCCGGGGAATTCAAAGCTGAGGCTGATGTGATCGGCCGCGTGATCCTGCGCAGCGGCAGCGCAGGGGCGGGGCAGGGTATGCAGGCGCGGCGCGTAGCGTTCGCCATGGGCGGTCAGCGCGGCCTCTTGCTCACCATCCGGGTGGCGCAGTTCGCGTTCGACCGCATCAAGCAACACGTCGGTGGGCTCGGCATTCGGCAGGTCAAGCAGGCGCACACCATACTGCGCAGCCTCGTTCATCATGGTGCGGCCGTAGCCCCACAGCGGCGCGTCGTTAGGGCTGGTCACGGCCGACCCGGTCGTGACCAGATGTTGAGCAGCGCCGACGGTGATCAACCAGAGCGTGGCGGTGCTACTGCTGCGCTCAAGCGCCTGCGCGATCCCGGCGGCCAAGGCACAACGGCGCACTTGGGTATGCAGTAGAGAGGCGGGCTCGCCATCTATTGAGGCAGGCGTTTGAGACGGCGCGGATCGCGCTGTCGTCAATGTCGAAGCAAGGCGCGAATCGTTCGCGAGCAAGCCGTCCAGATGAATGATGCCGTGGATCTGAGGCAACTGAGCGGCCGCTTGGGCCAGCGTGGCATCGAGGCCGGCAGGGTCGACGTCGCGTTGAATCAGGGTGCGATGACCTGCAGCCACGAGCCTGGCGGAGATCGCCTCGGCCAATGCGATGTCGGTATCGGATGAGCCCGCCAGCAACAACCATCCCGGTACGGTCGCCGCGGCGTCTTCTGCGGTGGGGGCAGCGGTTTGCGCGAGAGCAACGATTGGGGCTGGTGTGGTGGGCGCGACGGCACTGAGCAAGTACGGACCGGTCAGAGACTCGGGTACAAATTCCAGTAGCGGGCCGCAGTGATATCCCTGTTGCGTCAACATGTCCTGCCACAGAAGGGCAGGGTACTGGCACGAGATGCGCTCATCATGAGTATCTGTTGCCCACCAGTTGGCCTGTGCGCCGGCGACGAAGTCCAGCCAAGCAACCGGATGATGGCCCAGCAGCAGCAGGGTACCACCGGTCTTGAGATGTTCGCGCGCATACTCCATCGAGCGCAATGCGTCGTCCGCACTGCTGCCATCGGCATGCAGGATGATCAAATCATAATGCGCGGGTCCAGCGAACTGATCATCGTCAATCAGACCAAACGAGGCATCGGGATAGGGGTCGAGCACGCGTTGCGCCTGCTCCACGGCCGACGGCTGCGTTGCGACATAACGATAATCTGCGACCTCGAAATCGAGGGCTGTGCAGCAGTGCACAGCAAAGGCCGGAGCGTGGGTGCTGATTTCCAGTACATTCAAACGCGCGCCTGGAGGCAGGACGCTCTGCGTTTGCGTGATTAGCGTCTGCAGTGCCGCACCGATACGTTCACGCGCCTCGGTGCCTAATATCTGGCGGGCCAGGGCGCTGGGCGAGGCATCTGCCGGCCAAACGGCATCCAGCGTGATCTGACCCTGCAGAAGTTGACCCAGGTGCAGGCCGACCCGTCCGACGGCATGCACTATATGTGCATAGTCGGGATAGTCACGCAGCAGGCTGTTCCAGATGTCGATGACGTCGGGAGCGTTGTCGTCCTGAGCAGGGATGTTCCAGCCGGACGGCGTGCGTTCCAGCAAGCCGGCATCGGTGGCGCGTGCCAGCAAGTGATCGAGCAACGCAGCAGTGTCGGGCGAAGCCTGCCGGCAGCGCTCGACAGCGTCGTCATAGACATGATTGGCTTTAGGCGCCAATATGCCGAGGGCGCGGATAAAGAAATGATCGCACAGGCTGTCGAGCAGCGGTTCGATTTCATGCGCATAGCGCGTATGCGTTTGATCTTGCGCGGCAGCCGCCGCTACGGTTTGCCATGTTTGCGAGGCTGCCCCGGCGTCCAGCACGCTGACGCGGCTGCGGGGATCGTGCTCGTGCGGCGCGGGTACCCCAGCGTCGTCGACAAAGTCCAAGGCATTCGCGCTGGCCTTGGCTAGACGGATACTCTTGAAGCGCGCCTCGCGCACGCTGGCGATGGGCTCGCCGGCGGCGTTGTAGAGCGTGAACTCGGCCGTCAGAGAATGTGGCGCGCGGCGCAGCATGCGGGCACGCACTAAATGAGGCGTGCCTCCGTCGGCGCGTATGGCCAGACGCCCGATCTTGGCGGGCACAAACGCCACGCCTTGGCCGATGGCGGGGTCATCGCGCAGCAATTGAATGATCAACTGGAACGTGCAATCCAGCAGAGTCGGGTGCAGCACGCTGTGCGGCAACTGATCTTGCAGTGCCTCTGCAGGTTTCAGAACGCCTAACACGGTGTCTTCGGATTCGCGCCAGCCATGCTGGATCGCACGGAACGCATCGCCATAATCCAGGCTGACGGCACGCGTTAACAACGCATGACTCTCCGTCGTGAAATCGTACGGGTGCTCGAGCGGTTGAGCGGCCGGCACATTGGCCAGCAGTGCGCCGTTGGCTTCTCGCAGGATACGGGCGGAGGCGTGCAGGGTCCAGGGTTCAGTGCTGCCTATGTCTTTGGCCTGCACGCGCAGGCTGCCGTCAGAGGCATCGACGGTGACGCGCGTGCGCTTCGATGGCGAGGCGGCCAACAATAGCGGTGCGCGGATTTCGAGCTCTTCGATTTCCAGCCACTCACCAGGCTGCGATTGTTGCGCGGCAGCCAAGGCCATCTCGGCAAAACCGCTGCCGGGGAATACGACGGCGTCGCCCACGACATGGTCATTGAGCCAGGGATAGCGCTTGGTATCGAGCTGGTTTTCCCAGATGCCTTCGTGCTGGCGCACGGCATAACCGAGCAGAGGGTGGACCTTGGCGCGTTGCAACAAGCCTAACGATTCTGGGCTGATCGGATGCCAGTAACGCTCGCGTTGCCACGGGTAGGTGGGCATGGCGACGTAGCGGCCTTCCCAGGGAAACAAGTCCTGCCAGTCGGCCTGCGCGCCGCTCAGGACGGCCTGGCCGGCGGTATCACGGATGCGTGCGGGGTCGTCATTGCCGCGGCTGACAGTCAACAGCACTCGGCCCTTATGGTCAGCCGCGTTCAGCGCGTCGTTGACATATGAACGCAGGACTGGGTGCGGGCCGACTTCGATATAGACGTTGTCGCCGCGTGCGACGAGGGTGTCCACGGCGTGTTGGAACCGCACGGGCTCGCGCACATTGCGCCACCAGTAGTCGGCGCCGAGTTGCTTGCCGCCGAGCAGCTTGCCGTCGACGGAGGAATAGAACGGGGTGTGTCCAGCTTTGGGGGTTAAGCCGGCCAGAGCTAGTTGCAGGTCGGCCTGGATGGAATCCATGGCGTTGCTGTGAAACGCATAGTCCAGATCGAGGCGCTTGTAGAACACCTGCCGTTCGGCCAGGACGGTTTCGACCGTCGCCATCGCGGCGGGATCGCCGGCAAGCGTGGCGCCGCGTGCGCTGTTGTAGCCTGCGACGCAGACGGCGTCGGTGAGTTGCAGTTCGGCTAACAGGGCCTGCGCCTCGCCGCCGTCGATGCCGACGGCCGTCATGCAGCCATGGCCTTTGGTGCGGCCCTGCAGGCGGCTACGATGAAAGATTACCTGAACCGCATCGCCCAGGGTCAACGCGCCGCTGGCCCACGCGGCGGCGACTTCTCCGACGCTGTGGCCGATGACGGCGGTAGGCAGGATACCGCGCTGAGCCAGCATACGGGTAACGCCGACCTGGATGGCGAACAGCGCCGGCTGTGCGATCTCGGTGCGTTCGTATTGATTGGCCGTGCTGTCGCTGCGCGCCAGTTCGTCGCCTAGACGGTAATTGGCCAAGGGCGCGAATAGCGTATCGATCTCGTGGACGGCCTCGGCGAAGACGGGATCAGCCAGTAATTGACGACCCATGCCGGCCCATTGTGAGCCGTTGCCGGAATAGACGAACACGGAGCCTTGTGCGTCGGGTACTGCGGTGCCGGATGCGACGCTGTAGCGAGGAGCATCACCGTCGGCGAATTGAATCAAGGCCTGTGCGACGTGCTCGCTGTCGGTGCCGTAGACCACGGCGCGTTCGGCGTGCCATTCGCGGCGCATGGCGGCATGGTAGGCCACGTCATACAGCCCACGTCCGCCCTGGCTTTGTAAAACGTGGGCGACATCGCGCGCGGCAGCCTTCAAGGCTTCGGGCGTTTTGCCCGACACGACCACGGGGACGGCTGCAGCATTGGCCAGCTTGTCGGTGGGGTCGTTGTCGGTCTCCGGAGGGCTTTGCAAAATGACATGCGCATTCGCGCCGCCAAATCCGAACGAGTTCACGCCAATAGTCAGCGTGCCGCTGCGGGGCAGGGGCATGTTTTCTGTCGCGACCGAGATGTTCCAATTGTCGAAATCGATCGCCGGGTTCAGCGTCTGGATGCCTATGGTGGCGGGCACGACACGGTGCTGCAAGGCATAGATGGCCTTGACCAGGCCGGCCACGCCGGAGGCGGCCTCCAAGTGGCCGAGGTTGCTCTTGACAGAGCCGATGAGCAGGGGCTTGCCCGCGCCGCGTGGCTGGCCCAGTGCCGCGCCGATCGCGCGGGTCTCGATGGGATCGCCTACTGCGGTGCCGGTACCGTGGGCTTCGAGGTAGTCGATATCGCCGACATCGATGCCCGCGCGCTCGTACGCCTGTTGCATCAGTTCGATCTGGGCGTTAGCGTTGGGCACGGTCAGGCCCGATTTGCGACCATCGGTATTGACCGCGCTGCCTGCGATGACAGCCAGGATATGATCCCCGTCCGCGACGGCGAGGTCGTAGTCTTTCAATAGCAACAGGCCGCCACCTTCGGAACGGACATAGCCGTCACCGGAGGCGTCGAACACCTTGCAGCGCCCTCCGGGCGACAGCATGGTGGCCTTGGAAAACGTGATGAAACCGTAGGGGTGAAGGTGCAGGCTGATACCGCCGGCGATGGCTTGCGTGGTTTCGCCCGTCACAATGGCGCGGCAGGCCTGATGCACGGCGACCATGGCGGACGAACATGCCGTGTCCACCGACATGCTGGGGCCGTGCAGATCGAACAAGTATGACAGGCGGTTGGCCGCAATGCTGGATGTGTTGCCGGTCGCCATTGAGGCGTCCACGGACCCCATATCGTCGGATAGGCGATAGGAGTAATCCGCACTGGAAATACCGATGTAGACGCCGGTATCGCTGCCACGCAGGCGCGACGGCTGCACCCCCGCGTTTTCCATGGCTTCCCAGCACAACTCCAGCAGCATGCGTTGCTGCGGGTCCATCAACGAGGCTTCGCGTGGCGAAATACCGAAAAAGTGTGCGTCGAAGCCCGAGATGTCACCCAATGAGCCGGCCGCAAAGGTATAGGCCGTGCCAGGGTGATCTTTGGCGGGATGCAGGTAGACGTCCTGCTGCCAACGGCTGGCGTCAACTTGGGTGACCAAATCGCGTCCGGCCATCAGGTCATTCCAATATCGCTCCGTATCCGTTTGCGGAAACCGAAACGAGAGCCCTACGACGGCAACACGTTTTGCCATGAATATATTTCCTTCAACAACCGCTCTGGAGAGCTTTTTGATTTTGTTCTGTTAATCGCAACACAACGAGCGGGGCAGTCAGGAATCGAGCGCCGCCGTGAACGCCATGCCGCCATTAACATGCAGGCAATGCCCGCTAGTAATGACCTGCATCCGCAGGGATTATCCGAGTCGGAACACAGAATGATCCACGCTGCAAATGACGGCGATGTGCCCGCTGCTTCTCAAGGCTGGACATATCGCCAGAGTGTTACCTATGCCATAAAAAAGAGGCTCGGCCATTATGAAGGGAGTATCCGTAGAGTTCGAGTTGGCAAATTTTACTGTTTATATTGCAGATGCAATATCACGAGTCTATTTACAGAAAGATATCGATACAAACGGCCGGCGTTATGCATCGCTCTCGGCTGAAAAACGACAAATTTCTGTCAAATGCCCGAAGATAAATCCCAGTGCTGTCTAGGTCGAAAAAGGCACTTATTATTGAGTTTCTGAAAATTATGTAACTTAAATATTAAAAAAACCCAGAATATCGCTATTGTGAAATATTTAGTTTCTTAGCGGGTTTTCCCAGATCTTCTGTATGTAAGGCTGTCAATAATTGTCAAGACTGCAAAAGGCGTAGAGAAATAGCACAACGGGGCTCTTGAGAGCCCCGTCGGATAAACCGGCTATGTGTCGGTTTTGATACTAATGAGCGGTTGAGTTACCGCATGTGGATGCAAATTTATTACTGATAAGGGGTCTTGCTGCCGTCTTTGTGCCAGGTATAGACCTGGAATTCAAAGTCGTTCAGATCGCCTTGTTTGTTCCACGAGGTCTTGCCGATCGGGGTATCAAAGGTGTTGGCGTGCATGTATTGCGCGACCTTGGTCGGGTCAGTGGTACCCGCACCCTTGATGGCATCGGCGATGACTTGAGTGGCAGCGTAAGCAGTCAGTTGGAATGCGCCGCTGGCATTACGCTTTTTGCTTTCGAATGCTTTGACGATGTCGGCGTTGGCCGGGTTTTTGGTGAAATCGGCC
>Ga0182738_1001681_pt1 | contig 27156 bp, 20 predicted proteins | sample eDN5th30CBELigMG_FD_128876 | JGI IMG/M metagenome (GOLD analysis project Ga0182738, IMG submission 128876) | Enriched Miracle-Growth compost microbial communities from Emeryville, California, USA - eDNA 5th pass 30_C BE-Lig MG (version 2)... ...
CACGGACCATGCCCGCCACGGCGAGGTGCCCGGCACCACCACCGCAGCCAGCACCAGCCATACCACCGACAAACGAGCGGGCAACCAGTTCAGGACGTCGTCGGCACGCGCCGCCGCCCAGCCGAAGTCGATGTATCTTTCGGTCTTGTGGCCGATCATGCTGTCGGCGGTGTTGATCGCCTTGTAGGCAATGCCGCCCGGCAGGCCCGCGATCGCCAGCCAGAACATCGGCGCGACGATGCCGTCGGAGAAGCTTTCCGCCAGGCTCTCGACGGCGGCGCGGCAGACGCCCGACTCGTTCAGGTCCGTGGTGTCGCGGCCCACGATCATCGATACCGCCCGACGACCGCGATCGAGGCTCTGGTCGAGCGCGGCGGCGACGGCATCGACGTGATCGTAGAGGCTGCGCTGCGCCAGCAGGCTGCTGGCCAGGATGGCGACCGGCACCACGGCAATGAAGGAGGGCAGGAAGGAATCGAAGAATTGCAGGATCAGCAGCCCGGCGAGCAGGCTGATCGCCAGCAGGGCGACCACCAGCGCGATGCCCTGGCTGCGCTGCTGGACCGGCGAATCCTGCTCCGAGTTCCATCTCTGGTCGACCCAGGCTATGAGCCGACCCATCCAGGTCACGGGATGGCCGATCGCGCGATAGACGATGTCGGGGTAACCGACACTGGCTTCGACAACGCCAGCAACGAAGGCGAGACCCAGGAACATGGCGCTTTGCCTAGCATGGCGACCCCGGTGGTGAAACCGTTGGCCCATGGCGCCCGGCCGTCCGCGCCTCGGATTGCCTGGCGACGACGAAACTTCAGAACTCCTGACATAGACCAGTATGGGAATGTCCGGCTCGGTCGGCGCGGACACGATCGAGTCCGCAGCTCATAGGCAAGGAGCTCAAGATTCCAGCGAGGCTATGCCTCCGGACCGACAACAGATTGCGCCGGGTCATCCTCATTGGACCGCGCGCATCCTGCGCGCTCATGATCGAGCGCCTTCATAGGCGCGTATGAGCGCGCAGGATGCGCGCGGTCCAATGAGCATGATCGGGCACGGCTGCGCCTCGGCCCGACCGGGCGGGTCCAGCCTGTGTCCAGCGTTGGAAATCTGACGCGTTTGCAGGCCGTTCGGCGACTCAGGCAGGGCAGAGATGGATTCTCGGCGCGAAAAGCCGGACAGGTAATGGGCCGCACCCTCTCCGGCCGGAAGGTCAGCATTTTCGGCCTCCGTGCGGATTATGTCAGGAATTCTGAACTTTCCGACGATTGGCAAACGGGCGCGTCGTTGATAACCATTGATCATGATGCAGCAGCAGAAACTCGGGCCTCACATGGCCGTGGCCGTCAGCGGGATCGACCTCAACGTGTCGGATGCGGCGACGCACGCCATCCTGCTCGACGCATTGCACGAGAATCTCGTGCTCTGCGTTCGTGACCAGAAGCTTGCGCCGGTGCCGTTCCGCGATGCCATGGCGCGTTTCGGCACGCCGGTGCTGCGCCGGCAGCTCGCCGCGACGCCGGACTGCGCGGAGGTCAACATCATCTCGAGCGAGGATCGCGACGAGCTCGGTGACGGCGGGAAGCTGGTGAATGGCGCGTCCTGGCATACCGACGACAGCTTCATGCGCGAGCCCTGCTCGCTCACCATGCTCTATGGCGTGGTGGTGCCGTCGCGCGGCGGCGATACGCAGTTCGCCAACATGCATGCCGCCTACGAGGCGCTGCCGGCGGAGATGAAGGCGCGGATCGACGGGCTGCAGGTGATCCACAGGTACGATTCCAGCCGCAAGACCAACCGCGTTTCCAAGCGGCCCGCCTCCGAGATGGCCGCCATGCCGGAGGCGACGCATCCGCTGGTCCGCACCCATCCCGAAACCGGCCGCAAGGCGCTCTATCTCAACGCCAACCGCATGGAGCAGGTCGTCGGCCTGGAGCGGGCGGAGAGCGATGCATTGCTCGACGAGCTGATCGCCCACGCGATCGAGCCGCGCTTCCAGTACCGCCACCTCTGGCGCCAGGGCGACGTGGTGATCTGGGACAACCGCTGCACCATGCACAAGGCCAACGCCGACTATCCCGAAGGCGAGCGCCGCCTGATGCACCGCGTGGTGGTGGCGGGCACCGCGCCGGTCTGACTATTCGCCCTTCCCGCCGTCACGGGACCTGGGGCGATCCGGCGTCCCGATCGGCGATGACGCGGAAGCGGTGATCGTCGTCCGTCGCCATGTCCCCGACCAGATTGATCTCCCAGGTCAGGTACTCGCGCATCGCCTCCTCGCGATTGCGTCCGCGGTCGCGCGGCGACAGGAAGATGTCGTCGGCCTCGTCGAGCGCGCGGGCCATTCCGGTTTCGAGCGGCAAGCCCGCCTCGACCCAGGCCCGAGTGCCGCCGGTCAGCGCCAGCACCGGAACGGATGCAACCTCCCGCAGTTCTGCCGCCGCCAGCCGCGCCAATGCGCCGTCGGACGACGTGAGCACGATGGGCTGCCCCGGCGGCAGTTTCGCCAACCCATCGCGCAGGCGCGAGCGGATCGCGAACCAGGAACCGGGAACATGGCCCTGCGCATGCCGCCGGCTCAGCTCGAGATCGATCGCCAGCACGGATCCGGCGGCCAACCGGTCGCGCAGGTCGGTTGCAACGATGCCCGGCACGGCTACGTCTTCCAGGCCGAGGACGCGGGGCGCATGTCGCCCGGTCGTCCATTCGCCGTCGTCGGGCCTGGCGACCAGCACCGCGACGTCGCGCCAGCCCATCTGCTTCAGCCAGGATGCGGTCATGGTCGCCCGAACGCCGTTGTCGTCCACCAGCACCACGCGAGCGCCCCAGGTCGCCATGTAGCTGTCGGTTTCCTGCACGAGCTGTCCCCCCGGCGCCGGCCGCGCGCCGCGCAGGTGGCCGGCCTCGTATTCTTCCGGCGTACGGACATCGAGCACGTAGAGGCTGCGTTCGGCCGCTTCGGCGCGCCACGTCTCGAGCGTGCGCCGGTCGACGCGCGCGATGCCGTGGCGCGCCGCCACGCCTGCCGCGCGTTGTTGCGCCGCCTGCAGCCCGGCTGGCGTGACGTCGGTCGGCCGGCGCGTCGCGCCGTTCACCACGCCGAAACCGGCCAGATGCCAGGCCATCGTGCCGTCCTTGAGCGACACGACCTTGTTGGCGACGCCGGCATTGATCAGCGACTGCGCGCCGATGATGCTGCGCGTGCGGCCGCCGCAGTTGACGATCACCGTGGTGTCGGGCGACGGCATGAGGTCGGCGAAGCGATAGACCAGCTCCGCTCCCGGCACGCTGACGGCCGTGGGGATGCTGTTGTTGTGATACTCCTCGAACGACCGGCTGTCGTAGATGGCGATGTCCGCCTTCCGGTCGATCAGCGCTTCAGCTCCTCGGCGGATATCCAGGGCGTGGCCGCTTCGTGCTCGACCACCTCGGCGAATGCCTTGCTGGGCACGTGCACGCCGCTGTAGAGGCGGAAGCCTGCCGCCTCCCAGGCCGCGATCCCGCCGTCGAGCAGCGCCACGTCCTGGTATCCGAGGGACGCCATCCGTGCCGAGGCGCGCTCCGCGAGACCTTCACCATCGTCGCACCATACCACCCTCGTGGCGCGCCGGGGCACCAGATCGTCGACCAGCAATTCCAGGCGGCTCAACGGCACGCAGGAGGCCATCAGCAGATGGCGCCGGCCGAACGGCAGTTCCTCGCGCGCGTCCAGCAAGGCGATCTCCCCGCCGTCGTGCAGGCGGGCCTTCAGCTCCTTCGCGTCGATCCGCATCACCTGTCCACTCACGCATTCCCTCCCTGGCTGAACGTGCCGTCCGCCGCGACCCTACGACAGGAGGCGGCGGAAATGCGCGATGGTGCGCTGCCGCGCCTGCGCGGCGGCCGTCTCGTTGTACGGCGGGTATCCCTGGCGATTGAAGCCGTGCTCCGTGCCGGGATAGAGATGGATGCTTACGTTGCCCAGTCCGCCGAGGCGTGCCCGGATCGCTGCCACGGTCTCGGCCGGCACATGCGGATCGTTTTCGGCGAAGTGCATGAGGAGCGGACAGCCGAGACGGTCGGCCTCGCCGAGGTGCGGGTCGATCTGCACGCCGTAATAGCTGACCGCGGCGTCGACCGGCAGCCGCGTGGCGGACAGGTAGGCGAGCAGGCCGCCCAGGCAGAACCCCATCACCCCGACCTTGCCGGTGCAGTCCGGACGCGCCCGCAGGGCGGCGACGGCGTCGCCCAGGTCGCGCACGAGCTGGTCCGTGTCCAGGCGCGCGCTGAGCGCCCGCGCCTTCGCCCGGCCTTCGTCGGTATAGGGCAGGTAGCTCCCCGCCTCCTGCCGCCAATAGACGTCGGGCGCGAGGGCGACGAACCCGTCCGCCGCGTACCCGTCGGTCACCGAGCGGATGTGCGCGTTGGTATTGAATATCTCCGGCAGCACGATCAGGCCGGGCGCCGGTGTCCGGGCCGGCAACGCCAGATACGCCGCGAGCGTCCCGCCGTCGGCGGCCGTGATCCTGATTTCCTCGCCCACTGTTCTCTCCCGGTGTTCAGCCGCCTATCGTATGACCTTGGCCTGTGGTGGCAAGCTGCCGGGTCGATAGTCGCCAGCAACGAGGGATAACGCATGGCCGGTCTTGACCCAGTCGATTCCGTCGACGTCCAGATCCTCGTCGACAATGTCACCGATTCGCTGTCCTCCGTTCCATCGTTCGTCGAGACCGAGCTGGGCGGCCTCGCACGGCGGCGCGGCGGCGCCTGGGTCCTGGGCGGCGCCTGCCTGTGCTGCGCCGCGCACGGCCTGTCCTGCCTCGTCACGTTGCGCCGCGGCGACAGCATACACACCGTCCTCTTCGATTCCGGCCCGGAAGACCGCACCTTCGAGCAGAATGTTTCCCGGCTCGGCATCGATCTCGGGCCGGTCGAGGCGATGGTCCTCAGCCATGGCCATTGGGATCATGGCGGCGCCATGCTGCGCGCCCTGCAGCTCGTGCGCGATCGCAACGGCGGGCGCGAAATCCCCTGCTACATGCATCCCGACATGTTCCGCAGCCGCGCGGCCAAGATGCCCGACGGTTCCTTCAGGTCGATGGAGGACATTCCCTCGGAGGCGTCGCTCACCGCGCACGGCGGCCGTGTCATCTCCACGCGCGATGCGCAGGTGATCGCAGGCAGCAGCGTCTACGTCAGCGGCGAGATACCCCGCCGCAGCGGCTTCGAGGTCGGCCTGCCCGGCCAGCATCGTCGGACCCTGGACAACCAGGGCTGGGAGCTCGACGAGCTGCTGGTCGACGAACGCTTCGTCGCCGTCCACGTACGCGGCAAGGGCCTCGTGGTGCTCACGGCTTGCAGTCATGCCGGGGTGGTCAACGTGCTGGCGCACGCCCGCGACTGCTTTCCGGGCGTGAAGCTGCATGCCGTGCTGGGCGGCCTGCACTTGAGCGGCATCAACGAACGCATCATCCCGCAAACGATAGCGGCATTGGGCAAATTCGACCTCGATGTCATCGCCGCCGGACACTGCACCGGGTGGCGGGCCATGACGGCGCTGGCCAACGCCTTCGGCGACGGCAAGCTCGCTCCCTTGGCAGTCGGCAAGCGAATGCGGTTCTGAGTGCGCCGAGCGCCATCCGACATCCGCCCGGAGTGCAGCGGGGCTTTTGCGCTGCGATGACCTGCACGAAGGACGAATCTTGAAAGCCCTGCCCCTCTGGCGCAGGCTCGCGCAGCTTCGAGCGACGATACTGGTGATGGCGAGGGAGTGACATGCTGACGGACCGCTATGGCCTGCCCATATCCACCACCGTCGGCGCCGCGCGTGACGCCTATATCGAAGGCGTCGACCTTCTGCTGACCGTCTACCCGGGTGCCGCCGCGTGCTTCGACCGCGCCATCGCCGCGGATCCGGGCTTCGCTCTGGCGCATATCGGCAAGGCCCGCACCCTTCAGCTCGCCGGCAACCTTGCGGCCATGCGAGAGTGCCTCGCGACGACCCTGTCTCTTGGCGACCGGGTTTCGGCGCGCGAGCTCGGCCACATCGATGTCTTTCGTCACCTGTTTGCCGGCCAGGCTGTCGCGGCGCTGGCCGCGATCCGCGTCCATGTGAGAACGTGGCCGCGCGATGCCCTGGTGCTGAGCCTCGCTGCCAATCAGGGCGGCTTGATCGGGATGTCCGGCCTGCCCGGCCGGGAACAGGATCTCGTGAATTTTCTGGGCGAGCTTGCCCCGCACTACGGCAAGGATTGGTGGTTCGAGGCCCACTACGGCATGGCGCTGTCGGAAATCGGCCGGCATGACGCGGCACGCCCGAGGATCGAGCGGTCCCTCGCCCAAGTCCGGCGCAATGCATACGGCGCTCACGCCTTCGCCCATCTCTGCTACGAAACCGGCGAACGGGACAGCGGCATCGCCTTCATGCGCGACTGGTTGCCGCTCTACGATCGCAGCGGCGGCTTGTTCGGCCACCTGAGCTGGCATCTCGGCTTGTTCGAGCTGCACGCCGGCAATCTGCAGGCGGGGCTTCGCCTCTACAACGACGCCTTCTCGGCGGACGACCATCGCGGCGCGGTGCATCAGAAGCTCTCGGACTCCTCCTCGTTCCTGTGGCGATCGGAGCTGGCGGGCCATCCGCGCGACCACGCACGATGGGCGAAGCTGGTCGAATACGCGCGTGAGAAGATTCCCCGTCCGGGCTTTTCCCTCGCCGACTGGCATGTCGCCCTCGCCTATGCCGCTGCTGGCGACGATGCGGCTTTGGCGGGCTGGATCCGGGCGATCGAGGAGCTGGTGCGTGCCGGCAGATATCCCTCCGGTTCGACCATCCCCGCGGTGGCGCGCGCCTTCGGCGCCTTCCAGCGGGGAGATCATGCGACGGCAATCGACCTGCTCGTGCCCATGCTGCCCGAACGCGAACGCATGGGCGGCAGCCGGGCGCAGGTGGACCTGGTGGAAGCGACGCTGTTGCGCGCCTATCTCAATGCCGGACGCGATTCGGAGGCCCGGAACCTGCTTGCGGACCGGCGCCCAGGCCCGGCGGGTCTTCCGGTCGCCGCGAGGTGAGCTGGCAGGGAGAGGCTCCTCAACCCTGCAACAGCACCGTGTGATCGGGGGAGAAGGACACCGTTACCGGCGCCCCCTCGTCGAGCAGGTTGACCGGCGGGCGGCGCACGATCAACCGGCCGATCGCGCATTCGATGACGTACTGGACGAAGTCGCCGTGGAACATGCGCTGCCGCACCGTGCCGGCCAGCTGGTTGTCGCCCGGGTGCGGCACGAGATCGATATAGGCGGTGCGGATCGCCACTTCCGTCCCGGCCTCGGCGCCGCCCGCGGCAACCCGCAGGATGGTCCCGCCCTCGGCCTCGAAGGTGTCGGGGCCGGCACGGCGGCCCTTGACCAGATTGGCGGAGCCCACGAAGTCGGCGACGAAGCGGCTCCTCGGGCGATTGTAGATTTCCTCCGGTGTGCCGATCTGCTCGATCACGCCGACATTCATCACGATCACCCGGTCGGAGATGGCAAGCGCCTCCTCCTGGTCATGGGTGACGTAGACCGAAGTGATGTCGAGCCGCCGCTGCAGCTCGCGCAGCTCCACCCGCATCTCGGCACGCAGCTTGGCGTCGAGATTGGACAGCGGCTCGTCGAACAGAACGACGGTCGGCGAGAAGGCGATGGCGCGGGCGAGCGCCACCCTCTGCTGCTGCCCGCCCGAGAGCTTCGAGGCGCCGCGATCGGCGAGATGGCGCATCTGCACGAGGTCGAGGGCACGCTCGACATTGGCCTTGATGTCGGCGGCGTTCTGTTTCCGCACGCGCAGGCCGTAGGCCACGTTGTCGAACACCGTCATGTGCGGCCACACGGCGTAGGACTGGAAGACCATCGACACGCCGCGCTGCTCGGTCGGCACGTTCTTGCGCTCGGCGGCGCTGTAGATCGCCTGGCCGTCGATGCGGATGCTGCCGCCCGAGGGCTGCTCCAGCCCGGCGATGGCGCGCAGCGTCGTGGTCTTGCCGCAGCCCGAGGGACCGAGCAGGGTCAGATGCTGGCCGCGTCCGACGGTGAAGCTGACACCGTTCACCGCCACCGCGTCGCCATAGCGCACGACCAGGTCGCTGACATCGATACGCACGGTGCTCAAGACAGCTCCTTGGTGGCGCCGCGGGCGACGCGAAACAGGATGACGAGGGCGACGATCACCGTCGCGGTCTGGATCAGGGCCATCGCCGCGGTCAGCTCGGTGCCCGAGCTCGCGAAGGCGCTGACGATCGACGGGGCGATCACCTTGGAATTGGGGCCCATCAGGAAGGCCGAGGCACCGAGCTCGCGCACGCAGGCCATGAAGATCAGCAGCCATGCGGCCATGATGCCGGGCTTGAGCAGAGGCAGGGTCACGGTGCGCATCTGGTAACCCCATGACGCGCCGCAGACGCGGGCGCACTCCTCCAGGCTCTTGTCGATCTGCAGCACCACACCGGCGATGGTGCGCACGCCGAGCGGCAGCATCACGGTGAAATAGGCAAGCGCCAGCAGCCACAGGGTGCCGTAGATGCCGATCGGGATGTTGAGCCAGGCCCAGAGCAGCGCCAGGCCGAACACCAGGCGCGGGACGGCCTGGGGAAACATCACCAGATATTCGATCGCGCCGCGGCCGCGCAGCTGCGATCGATAGATGATCCAGACCAGGACGGCCATGATCAGCACGCCGACGCTGGCCACGCCGAAACCGAGCATCAGGCTGTTGAACAGCGCCGTGCGTACCGGCCCGAGCGACAGCGCGATCTGATAGTTGGCGATGGTCCATTCCGCCTGGCTCAGGATCACGGTCGCGAAACGCTGCAGCGACGTCATCAGCAGCGCCGCGATCGGGAACACCACGGCAAGCGCCACGTACAGAAGGCAGACGGAGAACAGCACCCAGGCAAGCCGGCCCATGTCCATCGGCCGCGGCCGGAAGGCCTTGCCGGAGATGGTGGCGAAGCTGCCGCGCGCGATGACGCGGCGGTAGAAGGTCAGCATCCCGAACATGACGACGAACAGCGAGAGCCCCATGGCCGAGGCGCGGCCGTAGTCGGGGGGATAGGCAAGCGTCGAATCCCAGATCGCCGTGGTGATGACGTAGATGCGGCCGGGGATGCCCAGCACCAGCGCGGCGGCGAACGAGCCCAGCATCTCGGCGAAAACGAACAGCGTCGCGCCCAGCACGCCCGGCATGACCAGGGGCAGGGTCACCGTCAGCGTCGTGCGCAGCTTGGAGGAGCCCATGACCCGGGCCGATTCCTCGAGCGCGGGGTCCATCGACTTCATCGACGCCGAGATCATCACGAAGGCGACGGTGCCCTCGAACAGCGCCATCACCCAGGCGATGCCGAAATGGGTGTAGATGTCGGCGATGTCGCCGGTGCCGCCGACCGCCTTCCAGAGCTGGTTGATGAAGCCGCTCTTCGGTCCGGCGATCACCGCCCAGGCGAGCGCGCCGACCAGCGGCGTCATGTAGTAGGGCAGCTCCATCAGGCGCTCGAGCTGGCCGCGCCACGGCACGTTGGTGCGCGTCAGGATCCAGGCGAGCGTGAAGCCGATCAGGATGGCCATCACGGTGGCCATCACCGCGATGATCACCGTATTCCATACGGTCCTGAAGTCCTCCTCGAAGATCGCGACGTAGTTGGCGATGCCGAAATCGACCGGCGGAAACGCCATCGGGTCGCCGACGTTCAGCGACTCCTCGACCAGGAAGACCAGAGGCAGCAGGACCAGGAAGCCCACGACCGAAAGGACCGCGAGCGTGGTCAGCGCCTGCCCGTCGAGGCGCAGGCGCTTCACGTCATTGCTCGAATTCCTCTCCCCCGATAGGGGGAGAGGCTAGGAGAGGGGGTGGCGCACATCATCTGAAAACCCCTCTCCCTGCCTCTCCCCCTGGCGGGGGAGAGGAGTTTTGAGAGGAGAAGCCTATTCCATTCAGCGTCCGGTGCCGACGATGCGATTCCATTCCTTGGCAAAGGACGGACGATCCTTCTCGAACGCGTTCCAGTCCGCAGGAGACAGGAGCTTCATCTTGCTGAGCGGCACGGTGTCGGCGCCGCCCGGCGGCGGCACGTCGGCACGCGGCGAATGAAGCAGCAATGCCTCGGCCAACGCCTTCTGCCCGACCGGCGAGAGGAACCAGTCCATGAACAGCTCGGCGGCGTGGGGATGCGGTGCCTGGTCGACGATGCCGTAGGTTTCGGGCACGGCCGGCACGCCGGTTTCCGGGAAGACGAAGGCAAGCGGCGCGCCCTTGGCCTTGAACTCGATGTAGCCCGAATACTGGGCGCCCATGATGATCTTGTCCTGGCCGTCGACCAGGCGGCCGTACTGCTGGACATAGGAGTCGAAGGCGCGCGGCTTCTGCTCGGCGAACTTCTTGAAGTAGTCCATGCCGAGGATCGGCTTCAGCATGTACCAGACGCCGTGCTGAAGACCCGAGTTGGAGACCTTGACGTTGATCGAGTCCTTCCACTTCGGGTCGAGCAGGTCCTCCCACTTCTTGGGCGCCTCGGCGGCCGGGACGTTCTTGGGATTGTAGGCGATGCCGGCCATGATGACCGAGCCCCAGGTCCAGAAGCCTTCCGGCTGGCTCTTGGCCTCCTTGGGGAAGAACTGCATCTCGGGCGAGACGTACTGGCGGAAGCCGCCCTTGCGCTGGAAATCCAGGATCATGCCCATGTCGGAGATCTGGATGACGTCGACCAGGTAGGACTTGGCCTGGCGCTCCGACAGCACCTTGGCGTAGAGCGCGCCGGCCTGCAGGCGGACGTAGCTGGTCTTGATCTCCGGGAAGAGCTTGTTGAAAGCCGCCAGCAGCTTGACCTGGCCCTGCTCGGGATCGGTCGAATAGAGCGTGAAAGCGGCTTCGGCCTTGGCCTTGGCGACATCGGCGCAGGTCTTGAAGCCCTCCATCTGGACCGGCTTTTCACACAACTTGGCATTCTGGGCCTGAGCGAGCCCCGACCAACCGATGGCACAAACGGCCATTCCCAAGACAGCCAACAGCCTCATGACGTTCTCCCTTCTACGATTTGGAGGCGACCCTAAAGGCGAGCGACCGTCGATTCAATCATTGTGTAGCCCGCCGGTCAGATCGCCGTAGCGACGCGCCGGTCGCCGACGGGACTTCGGCGCGGGCAGCCCCCGGCATCGTGCGCGTCGCGGGCTGGCGCGCGGATTGGAAAAAGCGCGTCATGCTCTTGCGGACCGCGAGGCCCCGCACTTGCGCTATAAGCTCCCGTCATGTCCGGAAGAATTCTCGCTCTTGCAGGCGGCGTCGGCGGCGCCAAGCTGGCGCTCGGCCTCGCGACCGTCCTGCCGCCTGAGGCACTGACGGTCGCGGTCAACACCGCCGATGACTTCGAGCATCTCGGCCTCAGCATCTCGCCCGACCTGGACACCGTGATGTACACCCTGGCCGGCGTGGCCAATCCCGAGACCGGCTGGGGCCGGCAGGGCGAGAGCTGGACCGTGATGGACGCGCTCGGCGCGCTCGGCGGCGAGACATGGTTCCGCCTCGGGGACAAGGATCTCGCCACCCACATCGAGCGCACCCGCCGCCGGCGCGCCGGCGAGAGCCTGTCGTCGGTGATGCGCGATCTCGCGATGCGCCTCGGCGTGAAACCGGCCCTCGTGCCGATGTCGGACGATCCGGTGCGCACGATGGTCGCCACGGACCAGGGCGAGCTCGCCTTTCAGGACTGGTTCGTTCGCCTCCAGTGCAAGCCCGTCGTGGGTTCCGTGCGCTTCGCCGGTGCCGAGGCGGCGCGGCCGCATCCCGCCCTGCTCGATCTCGACGGCCTGCGCGGTCTCGTCGTCTGCCCCTCCAATCCCTTCGTCAGCGTGGCGCCGATCCTCGCGCTGCCCGGCGTGCGCCGGGCCCTCGAGCACGCCAGAGCGCCGCGGGTCGCCGTCACGCCGATCGTCGGCGGCCAGGCGATCAAGGGTCCGGCCGCGAAGATGCTGGCGGAACTCGGCCACGACGTCTCGGCATTGGGCGTGGCGCGCTATTACAGGGACTGGGTCGACGGCTTCGTGCTCGATGTCCAGGATGCCGCCCTCGCCGACGACATTGCCGCCCTGGGCCTGCGGGTACGGCTATCCGACACCATGATGCGAAACGATGCCGACAAGCGGCGCCTCGCCGCCGAGGTGCTCGATTTCGTGGACGAGCTCGCCGTCTCTGGGCAACACTCCTGACGCCATGCTCGCCGCCGTCGTTCCGATGAAGTCCATGGACCTCGCCAAGAGCCGCCTGTCCGGCATGCTCGACGCGGGCGGCCGGCACGCGCTGGCGCGCCAGATGTTCGAGCATGTGCTGGCGACCCTGCGCGAGGCCGGCCTCGACGCGATTCACGTGGCGAGCGGAGATCAGGGCACGGGCGATCTCAATGCCGACGTGGCTGCCGCCGCACGCCGCGTGCAGGACGAAGGCGCCACGGAACTCCTGCTGGTGATGGCCGACCTGCCGTACCTCGCCGCCGCCGATATTGCCGCCCTGATCGCGGCCGGCCGCAAGAGCGCCGTGGTCATTGCCGAAGCCAAGGACGGCGGCACCAACGCTCTCTTGCTGCGGCCGCCGACCGCCCTCGCGTTCGCCTTCACGACGGGCCGACCGAGTGCCGCGTTCCACGCAGACCATGCTCGCAAAGGGGGTATCGAACCCGCTTTCATTCGCCGTCCGGGCCTTGCGCGCGACATCGATACGCCGGACGATCTACGCGCTCTCGTTTCCGATCACCCCGCGTACCAGGTCTTTCGCCATGTCGCCTGATTTCCTCTCCCGCGATCTCGCTTCGCTGATGCGCGAGGCGGCGGCCGTGCGCGATGCGGCGTTCGGCGACCGCATCACCTTCTCCAAGAAGGTGTTCATCCCGCTGACGCATCTCTGTCGCGACACCTGCGGCTACTGCACCTTCGTGCATCCGCCGCGACGCGGCGAGGCGGCCTATCTGACGCCCGAGCAGGTGATCGAGATCGCGCGCGCCGGCCAGGCGGCCGGCTGCGCCGAAGCGCTGTTCACGCTGGGCGACAAGCCCGAGCTCAAGTGGAAGCCCGCCGCCGAGGCGCTGGCCGCGATGGGCCATGCGACGACGCTGGACTATCTCGCGGCGATGGGCGCGCTGGTCTTCAAGGAGACCGGGCTGCTGCCTCATTTCAATCCCGGCCTGATGGACGCGGCCGACCTCGCGAAGCTGCGCAAGTCGTCGGTCTCGATGGGCATCATGCTCGAAAGCACGGCCGAACGGCTGGGCGAGCGCGGCGGCGCCCACCACGGCGCGCCGGACAAGGTGCCGGCGCTGCGGCTCGCCACGCTCGAGGCGGCGGGCCAGGCGAAGGTGCCCTTCACCTCCGGCATCCTGATCGGCATCGGCGAGACGCGCGAGGAGCGGATCGAGGCGCTGCTGGCGCTGCGCGACCTGCATCGCGCGCACGGCCACCTGCAGGAAGTCATCATCCAGAACTTCAAGGCCAAGCCCGACACGCGCATGGCCGACGCGCCCGAGCCGTCGTTCGACGAACTGCTGTGGACGATCGCCGTGGCGCGCCTGGTCTTCGGCGACACGCTGTCGGTCCAGGCGCCGCCCAACCTGCAGGAGCCGGGCTACGGCCGCCTGATCGAGGCCGGCATCGACGACTGGGGCGGCGTCTCGCCGGTCACGCCCGACCATGTCAATCCCGAACGGCCGTGGCCGCAGCTCGACGCGCTCGCCGCCGAAAGCGCGCGCTACGGCAAGGTGCTGACCGAGCGGCTCGCGGTCTATCCGAAGTACATCCACGACAAGGCCTGGATCGATCCGGCGCTGCGGCCGCGCGTGCTGGCGATGAGCTCGGCGAGCGGCCTGCGGCGCGACAACGACTGGCGGCCCGGTCTCGTCCTGGCGATGCCTGCGGAGGATGTCGCGACGCTCGCGATGCCGTCGGTCCGTCCGAGCGCCAGCCTGGCGCCGATCCTCGATCGCGCGGTCCGTGGCGACGATCTCGGCGAAGGCGACATCGTGCGGCTGTTCGAGGCGCGCGGGCCCGACTTCGCCGCGGTCGCACAGGCCGCCGACACGCTGCGCAAGGAGATGGTCGGCGACACCGTTTCCTACGCCGTCGTGCGCAACATCAACTACACCAACATCTGCTACTTCCGCTGCGGTTTCTGCGCCTTCTCCAAGGGCAAGCTGGCGGCCAACCTGCGCGGCTCGCCCTACGACCTCACCACGCAGGAGATCGTGCGCCGCGCGAGCGAGGCGTGGGACCGCGGCGCCACCGAAGTCTGCATGCAGGGCGGCATCCATCCCGACTATACCGGCCAGCATTACCTCGACGTCTGCCGCGCCGTGCGGGAGGCGATCCCGAGCATGCACGTCCATGCCTTCTCGCCGCTCGAGGTCTGGCACGGCGCCACGACGCTCGGCCTCTCGCTGTCGGACTATCTGACCCAATTGCGCGACGCGGGCCTCGGCAGCCTGCCCGGCACCGCGGCCGAAGTGCTCGACGACGAGGTGCGCGACATCCTCTGTCCCGACAAGGTCTCGACCGACCAGTGGCTCGAGATCATGCGCGCCGCGCACGGCGTCGGCCTGCGCTCGACGGCGACGATCATGTTCGGCCACGTCGACCGTCCGGTGCATTGGGCGCGCCATCTGCTGCGCATCCGCAACCTGCAGAAGGACACCGGCGGCTTCACCGAGCTGGTGCCGCTGCCGTTCGTCGCCGCCGAGGCGCCGATCGCGCTCAAGGGCCAGGCGCGCCTGGGACCGACCTTCCGCGAATCGGTGCTGATGCATTCGATCAGCCGGCTGGCGCTGCATCCGCACATCAGGAACATCCAGACGTCCTGGGTAAAGATGGGCATCGAAGGCGCCAAGATCTGCCTGCAGGCCGGCGCCAACGATCTCGGCGGCACGCTGATGAACGAGTCGATCACCCGCGCCGCCGGCGCCGAGCACGGCGAGGAGCTGCCGCCCGACGCCATGGAAAGCCTGATCGCGAGCCTCGGCCGCACCTCGCGCATCCGGACCACGTTGTACGGCGAAGCCGACAGGGAGCGCCACGACGCCGCCCACGCGGCGAAGGCCTTGGCCCCGATCCAGCTCGAGGTCGCCGAACGCTGGACCGGCTCGCTGACCGACGGCGACAAGCGCCGTGTCCTGCCCAAGCCGAGAGCCGTCGCCCGCGCCCGCTCATGATCATTGGACCGCGTGCATCCTGCGCGCTCATGATCATGAGCGCGCAGGATGCACGCGGTCCAATGAGAGTTCTTATGAGGTGGCGGCGCCACCCACTGCGCGCGAGACGCGCTGGGCGGCGTCGACGACCAGCGGCGTAACGCTCTGCAGGGTCTGGCTCGCATCGAGGTATTTGGGGAAGGCGACGCTGAGGGCGGCGAGGACCTTGCCGGTGCGGTCGCGGATCGGGGCGCCAACAGAGAGGACGCCGCGGATGTTCTCCTCGGCGACGGTGGCGAAGCCCTGCTTGCGCACCTTTGCCAGCGACGCCACGACCGCGGCCGGGTCGGTGATCGTGTGCGGCGTGATGGCGGCAAGCCGGCCGTGGCCGAGGAGCTTGCGCGCCTCGGCATCGGTCTGCGACGCCAGCAGCACCTTGCCGGCCGCCGTGCTGTGCAGCGGCATCTCGCTGCCCGGCGCCACCTTGATCGCGACCGGGCCCTCCGCCTGCACCGCCAGCAGATAGACCGCGCGGCCGCCGTGCAGCACCGCGATGAAGCCGTTCAGGCTCTGGCTGCGCGCCAGCAGCTCGAGCTCGCGGCGCGCCGTGCCGATGTAGTCCGACCCGTGCTCGTTGTTGGCGCCGAGCGCCAGGGCCCGGTAGCCGAGCCGGTAACGCGCGGTCTCGGCATTGCGGTCGACATAGCCGCGCCTCGCCAGGGAGGTGACCATGCGCTGCACGATAGTCGGGCTGAGCTCCAGCCGGCGGGCGATCTCGCGCACGCCGATATCGCCGCCCTCGGCCTCGACGACCTCGAGCACGTCGAGGCCACGTTCGAGCGATTGCGATCCCGACGCCGCCTTGAGAGAACGCGACATCGGTCGCGGGCTACTTGACCTCGACGAGGTCGGCGAGCGTCACCTTCCGGTTGAGCACGGTATGCAGGGCGACCCAATGGCCGGCCTGGTTGTGATCGTCGAACTTCACGGTCTTGCCCATCACGTTGGTGAACGACATCGCCTTCATCGCATCCTTGATCTTGGTGCCGTCGGTGCTGTTGGCATCCTTGATCGCCTGCGCCAGCACGCGGATGCAGTCGTAGCCCGCCCAGGTCTGCAGGTACGGCTCCGACTTGTGCTTCGCCTTGATCTTCTCGGCGAACGCCTTGTTCGACGGCGCCTCGGCGTAGGGGCTGTACTGCCAGGCGCTGATGGATTTCTCCAGGCCGCCGGCCTCGATGATCGGCATGTTGCGGCCGCCGAGCTCGATACGGCCGGTGAAGGGAATGCGCACGCCGACCTGCATCGCCTGGCGCAGGAAGTTGAGCGAATCGCCGCCGAGCTGGAAGGTCGCGATCGCGTCCGGCCGGCGCTGCTGCAGGCGGGTCAGGATGCTGGTGAAGTCGGGCGTGTTCTGCGGATGGATGTCGGTCGAGACGACCTCCAGCCCCGCCTTGGTCACCACCGCCGCCTTGAAGGCGTCGGCGCCGCCGCGGCCGAAGTCGGAGTCCTCGGCAACGATCGCCACCGTCTTGAACGGCTTCTTCGCGGCGAGGTAGATGCCGAGCGCCTGCATCATGCCGGCGTCGGACGCGCTGATGCGGAAGGCGTAGTCGTTGCCGCCCTTGCCCGACAAGGCGGTGATCTGCGGGTTGGAGGCGATGCCCGTGATCATCGGGATCTTGGCATCCTGGATGATCTTCATGCTGGCGAGATGGGCGGAGCTGCAGTGCGAGCCCTCGATCGCCACGACCTTGGCCTCGACCAGCTTGTTGGCGACGTTGACCGCCTCGGACGGATTGCACTTGTTGTCCATCACGAGGATCTCGAGCTTGCGGCCGAGCACGCCGCCATTGGCATTGATCTCCTCCACCGCGAGGTTGACGCCCCACAGCTCCCACTCCGCCGCCACCGCCGCCGGCCCGGTCTGGGCCGTCGACACGCCGATCACGATGGGCTGCGCCATCGCCGGCGCGGCGCCCAAAACGGCCGCCGCGACCCCCGCCATCATCCAGGACCTGACCCCCATTGCCGTCTCCCTCGTCTGTTCCCAATATCGGTACATTGTTTCGATGGTTGAACGCTCGCAAGACCTTCGCTAGGTGTCAATGCAGAACGGGGCCCAGGAATGGGATCGGGGACTGGTCCGGTAATTGCAATGTGGCGCGGATAATGACCATCGATGCGGTCTACCTCCTTCAGCTCACGCTGAACGGCATCGCGCTCGGCCTGCTCTATGCGCTGATCGCCGTCGGCCTGTCGCTGATCTTCGGCGTGATGGAGATCATCAACTTCGCGCATGGCGAGCTCTTGATGCTGGGTGCCTTCGCCATGTGCTTCGCCCTGCCGGTGATGGGCCTGCTCTACTGGCCGGCCATGGCGGTCGCGATCCTCGCCACCATGCTGGTCGGCTTCGTGGTCTACGAGCTGCTGCTGGCCCGCCTCAAGCCCGACGAGTTCGAGCGGAGCATTTTGATCACGCTCGGCCTGTCGATCATCATCATCCACGTGATGCAGTACATCTTCACCGCGACGCCGCGCATGGTGGATTCCCAATACGGCTTCGACGGCGTCGAGATCGGCTCGATCCGCATCACCTGGACGCGCGTGATCGGCGCGGGGTCGGCGCTGGTGGCGTTCGGCGGGCTTTATCTCATGCTGCGCTACACCCAGTTCGGCCGAGCCATGCGCGCCATCGCGCAGAATCGCGACGCGGCCCTGATGGTCGGCATCCGCCCACGGATCGTGGCGCGCAACGCGGTGATCCTGGCCGCCGGGCTCTGCGGCCTGGCGGGCGCGGCGATCTCGCCGATCCAGCTCGTCACGCCCTACATGGGCCAGTTCATGATCTTCAAGGCCTTCGCCCTGGTGATCATCGGCGGGCTCGGCAACATCCCCGGCGCCGTCGCGGCCGCCATCGGCCTCGGCCTGATCGAGAGCTGGATCGGCGGCTTCTTCGAGATCGCCTGGCAGGAAGCCGCCGTCTTCGTGATCATGATCGCGGTGCTGTTCCTGCGGCCCGACGGGCTGTTCAAGCGCGGCGGCATGAGGGTCGGATGAAGCTTGCCGTCGCCCTTCCCCTTGCCTTGGTCGCGGCACTGGCCTTCGGCGCGCTGCCGCTGCTCACCGACTCCAACTACCTCGTCGGCGTGGCCCTTTCGGCACTGATCTTCACGGTCGCGGCCGCGGCGCTCAACCTGGTCTACGGCTTCACCGGCCTGCTCTCCTTCGCCCAGCTCGGCTTCTGGGGCATCGGTGGCTACGCCACCGCGCTCACCGTCATGACCTTCGGCGGCAATTTCTGGATGGGCGTGGTCTATGCCGGCCTCATCAATGCCGCCGTGGCGCTGGTGATCGGCTTCCCGATCCTGCGCACCAACCGGCATGCCTTCGTGATCGCGACGCTGACCTTCGCGCTGCTGGTGGCGCTGATCGCACGCGACTGGGTCAGCCTGACGCGCGGGCCGCTCGGCATCCCCAACCTTCCCGCGCCACAGGCGTTTGGCATCGTGTTCGATACCACGGCGAAGTTCTACTGGATCGCCTGGGCCTTCTCCCTCGTGATGCTCGGCTTCCTCCATGCGCTGTGCAGCTCGCGCATCGGCCGCACCATGGTGGCGATCAAGCAGAACGAGCCGCTGGTGCGCGCGCAGGGCATCTCGCCGATGCCCTACAAGCTCGCCTCCTTCGCCATCAGCGCGGCGATCACCGGCATGGCGGGGGGAGTCTTCACCTTCAATCTCCGGGTCATCGACCCGCTGTTCCTCGATTTCTACTACATGCAGACCTTCCTGATCATCGTGATCATCGGCGGAGCCGGCAGCTTCTGGGGCGTCGTCGTGGCCGGTATCGCCCTGTCGGCTTTGCCCGAGGTGCTGCGCTTCTCCGCCGACTTCCGCATGATCATCTACGGCGTGATCCTGGTGGTGGCGATGTTCATCATGCCGACCGGCGTGGCGGGCTGGCTGCATGAGCGGCAGATCGCACGCATGCGCCAAGCTCTCCAATGAGGGCGCTGCAATGAGCGCGATCCTCTCCGTCACCGATCTGCGCAAGGCCTACTCCGGCGTCCATGCGCTCGACGGCGTGTCGTTCGACGTCGAGGCCGGCAGCATCACCGGCCTGATCGGCCCCAACGGCTCGGGCAAGAGCACGGCGATCGACTGCATCTCGGGCTTCCAGAAGCTCGACGGCGGCAAGGTCGTGCTGGCCGGCAACGACATCACGGGAAAATTCGCCCATCACATCGCGCGCGCCGGGCTGATGCGGACCTTCCAGACGGTGCGGATCTACGAGCGGCTCAGCCTTCGCGACAATCTCGCCATTGCATCGCAGCAGTTCGACAGTGCCACCTGGGTCGACGAATTCTTCCGCACGCGCCGCTATCGCGACGCGGTCGAGGCGTCGGAGAAGCGCGCGCTCGAGCTGGTCGGGCTGATCGGCCTGCAGAAATACTACGAGATCGAGACCGGCATCCTGTCCTACGGCCAGAAGAAGCTGGTGGCGCTCGCCGCCGCGCTGATGCCGCACCCGAAGATCGTCGTGCTCGACGAGCCCGTGGCCGGCGTCAACCCGAGCCGCATCCGCGAGATCGAGGTCGCGCTGCAGCAGCTCAACCGCGCCGGCGAGACCTTCCTGATCGTCGAGCACAACGTCGAGTTCATCACCACCCTCTGCCACCGGGTGATCGTGCTCGAGCAGGGTCGCAAGCTGGCGGAAGGCACCGCCGCCGAGATCCACAAGGACCCGCGCGTGCTCGAAGCCTATCTCGGCATGACGCCGGAGATGGCCGAGGAAGAGATGCGGGGGGCGGCGTGACTCCCCTTCGGTCCTTCGAGCTCATGCTCCTCTCCCCCACTCGGGGGAGAGGCGGGGAGAGGGGGTTGCAGGCGTTGTCCGCCACCGGCCCGATCCATCATGCGCTGCCACACAGGATGCGGATCGCGACCGTAAAACCGACCACGCGTCGCCCCCTCTCCCCGCCTCTCCCCCTAGCGGGGGAGAGGAGCATGACGTTCTCCGAGGGGCGCTCAGTGCCAGAAGGCGCGGCATGACCGCTCCCGCCCTCGAGCTCGTTTCCGTCACCGCGGGCTACGGCGACAACCCGATCGTGCGCGAGTTCTCCGCGCGCCTGCAGCCCGGCACGATCACGACGCTGATCGGCGGCAACGGCGCCGGCAAGTCGACCCTGCTGCGCGCGATCTACGGCACCAACCGCTTCTTCTCCGGCCAGGTCGTCTTCAAGGGCCAGCCGATCGAGCGCCTGCCGCCGTGGGAGCGGCTGAAGCGCGGCGTCGGCTTCGTACCGCAAGGCCGTTGCAACTTCCCCGCCATGAGCGTCGAGGAAAACCTCCAGATGGGCTGCTACACGCTGCCCGGTGCGAAGCATGGGGCGGCGATCGGCCGGGTCACCGGCCTGTTCCCGATGCTGCGCAAGAAGTGGCGCACGGAAGCCGGCAACCTCTCCGGCGGCGAGCAGCAGATCCTCGAGATGGCGATGGTCCTGCTGGTCGAGCCCAGCCTGCTGCTGCTCGACGAGCCTTCGCTCGGCCTGTCGCCGCGCATGCAGGGCGACGTCTTCAACACCGTGCAGCAGATCGCGGCGACCGGCGTCACGGTGCTGGTCGTGGAGCAGAACGTGCGCGGCGCGCTGCTGATCTCCGACCGCGCGCTGGTGATGGAACAGGGACGACTCTTCATGGAAGGCCCGGCGGCCGAGGTGCGGACCGATCCGCGCATCCGCCAGGCCTATCTCGGCGGCAACATCCAGCACACGGCGGCATAGGGTTCATGGAAAAAGCACGTTTGGCAGTCGATATCGGCGGCACCTTCACCGACCTGTTCCTCGAATGGAACGGCAAGCGCTCGAGCGCGAAGGTGCTGACCACGCCGCGCGCGCCCGAGGAAGGCGTGATGACCGGCATGGGCGAGATACTGAAGGCGTCCGGCGCGAAGCCGGCCGACCTGGGCCTGATCATCCATGGCACGACGCTCGCCACCAACGCGATCATCGAGCGCAAGGGAGCAAAGACCGCGCTGGTCGTCACCGAGGGCTTCCGCGATTCGATCGAGATCGCCTTCGAGCATCGCTTCGAGCAGTACGACATCTTCATGATGAAGCCGCCGCCCCTGGTGGCGCGCGAGCTGCGCTTCGGCATTCCCGAGCGGATCGACGGCCGCGGCAACGTCCTGATCCCGCTCGACGAGGCGGCGGTGCGGGCGCTGGCGCCCAGGCTGAAGGCACAGGGAATCGAGGCGGTCGCGATCGGCTACATGCACGCCTATCTCGACGGCACGCACGAGCGGCGCACGCGCGACATCCTCGCCGAGACCATGCCCGGCGTGTCGTTCTCCCTGTCGAGCGAGGTCTCGCCCGAGATCCGCGAGTACGAGCGCTGGTCGACCGCCGCCGCCAACGCCTACGTGCAGCCGGTGATGGACCGCTACCTCGGCCGGCTCGATGACGCGCTGCGCAAGCTCGGCGTCACCTGCCCGCTGTTCATGATGACGTCCGGCGGCGGACTCGCGGCCCTGGACACGGCCCGCAAGTTCCCGATCCGGCTGGTCGAGTCCGGCCCCGCGGGCGGTGCGATCCTGGCGGCGGCGCTGGCGCGGCAGTGCGGCCTCGACAAGGTGCTGTCGTTCGACATGGGCGGCACCACCGCCAAGATCTGCCTGATCGACGACGGCGAGCCGCAGCATTCGCGCACCTTCGAGGTCGCGCGCCAGTACCGCTTCCTCAAGGGCAGCGGCCTGCCATTGCGCATCCCGGTGATCGAGATGGTCGAGATCGGCGCCGGCGGCGGCTCGATCGCCTCGGTCGACTCGCTGAGCCGCGTGAACGTCGGTCCCGAGAGCGCGGGCGCCGAGCCCGGTCCGGCGAGCTACGGCCGCGGCGGCACCGAGCCGACCGTGACCGATGCCGATGTCGTGCTGGGACGGCTCGATCCGGGCTATTTCGCCGGCGGCAGCATCAAGCTCTCGCCCGAGAAGGCCGGCGTGGCAGTCGACAAGGCGGTCGGCAAGCCGCTCGGCCTCGCCCGCCTCGATGCCGCCTTCGGCGTCAGCGAGATCGTCGAGGAGAACATGGCGAATGCGGCCCGTGTCCATGCCGTCGAGCGCGGCAAGGAGCTGCAGAACCGCACCATGATCGCCTTCGGCGGCGCCGCGCCGATCCATGCCGCCCGGCTCGCCGAGAAGCTCGGCATCGGCCGCGTGATGATCCCGAGCGGCGCCGGCGTGGGCTCCGCCGTCGGCTTCCTGATGGCGCCGGTCGCCTACGAGGTCGTGCGCAGCCGCTACGTGCAGCTCGACGAGGACAAGTTCGATCCGGCCTTCGTGAACAAGCTGTTCGGCGAGATGCGCGCCGAGGCCGAGGCCGTGGTGAAGGCTGGCGCGCCGAATGCGAAGCTGGTCGAGGTCCGTACGGCCGACATGCGCTATCGCGGCCAGGGCCACGAGATCACCGTCGACCTGCCGGCCGGCGAGTTCACGGCGGCCTCGCGCAGCAAGCTGATCGAGCTCTACGAGACCGGCTATGCCGCGACCTTCGGCCGGACCATTCCGGGCCTCGGCGTGGAGATCATGAACTGGACCCTGCGGCTCGCCGCCGAGCAGCCGCCGGTCGCGAAAGCGCCGCCGCAGCCGGCCGATATCCCGTCCAAGGCGCGCGGCAGCCGCCCGGTCTACGACCCGGCCGATCAGGACATGAAGGACGTGCCGGTCTATCATCGCGCCGACCTCACGGTCGGCAGTTGCGTGCCCGGCCCGGCGATCATCGCCGAGGACGAGACCACGACCATCGTGCCGAAGAGCTTCGCCGCGCGGCTCACGCCGATCGGCGCCCTCCTGCTGGAAAAGGTGGAAGCATGAGCATCAACGATCCGCTGTCGCCCATTCGCCTGCAACTGATGTGGGACCGCCTGATCGCGGTCGTCGAGGAGCAGGCGCTGGCGCTGATGCGTACCGGCTTCTCGACCTCGACGCGCGAGGCGGGCGACCTCAGCGCCGGCGTGTTCGACCTCGACGGCGCGATGCTGGCGCAGGCCGTGACCGGCACGCCGGGCCACATCAACTCGATGGCCCGCGCGGTCTATCACTTCCTCGACCGCTTCCCGGCGAAGACGATGAAGGAAGGCGACATCTACCTGACCAACGATCCCTGGAAGGGCACCGGCCACCTGCACGACTTCACCTTCGTCACGCCGACCTTCCGGCGCGGCAAGATGGTCGCGCTGTTCGCCTCGACCTGCCATGTCGTCGACATCGGCGGCCGCGGCATGGGCGCCGACGCCCGCCAGGTCTACGAGGAAGGCCTCTACATCCCGCTGATGCACTTCGCGCACGAAGGCAAGGTCGACCAGACCCTGACCGACATCGTCGCCGCCAACGTGCGCGAGCCGGTGCAGGTGGTGGGCGACCTCTACTCGCTGGCGACCTGCAACGAGATCGGCTGCCGCCGCCTGATCGAGATGATGGACGAGTTCGCCATCGACGACCTCGACCGCCTCGGCAAGCACATCCTCGAGAAGTCGAAGCAGGCCTCGCTCGAGGCGATCCGCAAGATCACCCCCGGCGAGTACAGGTTCTCGATGACGGTCGACGGCTACGACAAGCCGATCGATCTCGTGGCGACGATGAAGATCGGCGACACCGGCATCGACGTCGATTTCACCGGGACATCCGGCGTGTCGGCCTACGGCATCAACGTGCCGATCTGCTACACCGAGGCCTATGCCAGCTTCGGCGTGAAGTGCATCGTGGCACCGAAGGTGCCGAACAACGAAGGCTCGCTCGAGGTGATCCGGGTCACCGCGCCCGAGGGCTCGATCCTGAACGCCAAACATCCCGCGCCGGTCGCCGCGCGCCACGTCACCGGCCAGATGCTGCCCGACGTGATGTTCGGCTGCCTGCACCAGGCGCTGAAGGGCGGTGTGCCGGCCGAGGGCACCTCGTGCCTGTGGAACCTCTCGGCGCTGGGTGGCCCTGGACGGGCCGACGGCGATCCGGCCGAGACGGTCAACGCCAAGGTGTTCACCATCATGAGCTTCCATGCCGGCGGCACCGGCGCGCGGCCGGGCCGCGACGGCCTGTCGGCCACGGCCTTCCCGAGCGGCGTGCGCAACGTGCCGGTCGAGGTCAACGAGACGATCTCGCCGATCGTCATCTGGAAGAAGGAATACCGCCAGGACTCGGGCGGCGCCGGCGAATTCCGCGGCGGCCTGGGCCAGGTCATGGAAGTCGGCACGCTCGACGACGCCCCGTTCGCGATCGCCGCCTACTACGACCGCATCGACCATCCGCCGCGTGGCCGCGACGGCGGCCAGAGCGGCATGGCCGGCCAGGTCACGCTCGAATCGGGGCATAAGCTGCGTGGCATGGGCCAGCAGACCGTGCCGAAGAACGAGAAGCTCATCATCTCGATGCCGGGCGGCGGCGGGCTGGGCAATCCGCGCAGGCGGCCGACGACGTTGGTGGCCGAGGACGTGCGCCAGGGCTTCATCTCGCCTGACGCCGCGCGCCGCGACTACGGCGTGGCGGTCAATGACGACGGCTCGGTCGACGAGGCCGAGACGGCCAAGCTGCGCGCAATCGCGGCGGAGTAATCATCCTGTCGTCCTGAGCGCAGCGAAGGACCTAAGGCTTCGATACCGCGCTGTTGAAGCCCTAGGTCCTTCGGCTCCGCCTCAGGACGACGTAGGTTCAGGGGAGAGAAACGATGCGTGTGAGTGCCGGCCTGCCGACCGGGATGGAAGGGCTGACCTATCCGATCCCCTTCTCCGATCCGGAGAACGTGATCCGGATCGCCCAGGCGGCGGAGAGATTCGGCTACGACTCGGTCTGGGGCAACGACCACATGACGACCCAGAACTACGTGCGCGCCGAGTTCCCCGTGCCGCCGCGCTTCTGGGAGCCGCTGGTCACCTATGCTTTCGTGCTGTCGGAGACGAAGACGATCAAGGTCGGTACCGGCATCCTGGTGCTGCCGATGCGCCATGACATCGTCGTTGCCGCCAAGCAGATCTGCACCTTGGACCACTTCGGCAAGGGCCGGCTCGAGCTGGGCATCGGCATCGGCGCCTACCGCGAGGAATTCAAGGCGCTGCAGCCCGATGCGAAGATCGACAGGGGCGACATCGTCGACGAGGGCCTGCAAGCGCTGAACCTGCTGTTCAAGGACAGGGTCGCGAGCTTCGACGGGCAATACTACAAGTTCAAGGACGTCGAGCTCTTCCCCAAGCCGTTCCAGAAGAAGCTGCCGATCTATGTCAGCGGCAATCACGCGAACAACATCGAGCGCACGGTGAAATGGGCCGACGGCTGGCTGCCGGCCGGCATGCATGTCGACCGCATCCGCGCGGGCGTGAAGAGCTTGCGCGAGCAGGCCGACAAGGCCGGGCGCGACTGGAAGGAGATCGAGGTCTGCCCGCAGTTCGTCGTCCATCTCGGCAAGACGCACGAGGCGGCGATCGAGAGCTTCCGCAAGAGCCAGATGAACAAGCACCTGGTCTCGCTGCAGAAGTCGACCCTCAAGGGCCAGGGTGCGGCGACCCACGAGGAGATCAACCTGATCGGCACGCCGGCCGAGGTGATCGACAAGGCGCTGGCCTTCAGGGAGGCCGGCGTCACCCACCTGCTCGGCCTCTACTTCGCCGCCAACTCCGTGCCGGAACTGCTCGACCAGATGCAGCTCTTCGCCGAAGAGGTCATCCCGAAGGTGAAGTGAGTGGTCATTGAGCGAATACCGACTTCTTCCGCTCGGCCTCGTACAAGCACTGGCGGCAGCAATGGGGGCCTCATCGAACGGCCGAATGTCCTCAACCGAGGCCTTCGTCGTCCCGATCGGAGCCGAGCGTAGCGAGGCGAAGCGCAAAGACGCCACACGTTAGCCACCAGTGTTGGGAGGAACGAAGCAGATGACCGCGCCGTTCCGATGACACAGATGCGCACCTTCTACGGTCGGATTGGGTATTCGAAGTATCGTATTCTCGGGTATGGCGATCCACTCGCTTCGTTCCAACGGTAACCACTCTCCCAAGCCCATCCAATCGTGAGGCACGAGCCCCTCCGCCTGTCGAAGCGCAAACCACTGACCACCGCGCCACTCGGCCGCCACGGGTGCGCAGTCCTGGTCTGCACAGCAGGACTTGTCAGTGCCCGGCTGCTTCCAGTGACGATAGTGGCTGTCATGAAACTGGCCATGTCCGATATCTTCAGCGTTCGATGCAGCGGGCATGGCGCTTGCGAAAAGTGTCGCCGTCAGGCTGGCACAGAAACGGATGATGTGGAGACCAAGTGTCATCTCGGTGTGCGTCCTTGCGCACTGGACCAACGCCAAGTGCAGGCTGCGCCCGGTCAGACGAAATGTCCATATGACGAGGGAAGCACAGGCTCGCTATTCGGCGGACGGCTGCCGCGTCGAAGGGCCAGGCAAGCGCCTCCTGGGCTCCAGACAGGCGACCGGGCAAGTGCAGATCAGCACGCCCAATGGAGGTCTGCTCCTCAGCTTTCCGGCAAGCCGGCGGCCAATGCCGGCATCACACCCTTGGCAATCGCCTCGATCTCGTCCACCGCCTGGCGTAGCGACATGCCGGGCGGTCGCGGCGTAAAAATCAGATGGTCCACGCCGAGGCGTGGCTGCCAACTGACTATCTTGGCCGCGATCTCCTCCGGCGTGCCGAGCAGCCAGCGCTCCTGCATGAACTCCTCGGACATGAAGTGCGGATGGTCCGAGGTGAGCGGCTTGCGCTCCTTCGTCTCCCTGTCGATGTAAGTCAGGCCGATGCGCTCGGGCTTGTACTGGACGCGATAGACCTCGTCGATGAACGGCTGGTGCCGCCTGATGGCATCGGCGGGCGACTCGCCGACCAGGATCTCGCGCATCACCGCGCGCGGCAGGTGGCCCGCTTCCTGGCGCGCCGCCTCCTCGTCGAAGGACTTGAACTGGTGCTCGACCAGGCCCCATTCCGCGAGCGGCGCGACGAGGAAG